>Ga0308414_1002058_pt1 | contig 13090 bp, 10 predicted proteins | sample HotsprSampleOS50_FD_205667 | JGI IMG/M metagenome (GOLD analysis project Ga0308414, IMG submission 205667) | Hot spring phototrophic mat microbial communities from Octopus Spring, Yellowstone National Park, Wyoming, United States - 20090730_OS50 ... | reverse complement strand
CAGACGTTCCAATTCCTGCTTCTCGCTTTCACTTATCGCCCTCACCTTGAGCCGCTTCGCCATTTCTCTCTCTCCGCATCTTTGCAGAGAGTTTACTTCTTTCTTCAGCGATTTTCAGGATGAAGCACTAAGCCGACTGCTGCAAGCCTGATGAGCCACTGAAGTCGCGGCCAGCCGGTCAACTTCATTCTCCAAGTTTGCTGGCAATGTATGCTCGCACTTCTCGCAGCGTAGGGTCACGCGGCGAAATCAGCTCAGCGCGCATCAAATAGACTCGCGCCTCTTCGAAGCGGTCGCTGTCAAACAAATAACGGCCCATGAGAGCTAGCAAAGGCACATGATTGGGATTGCTGACGATCCCCTTGCTTAGATAGCTTACCGCCAGCTCGTGTTCACCGGAGTTCCAAAGTGTCTGTGCCAGCAAGAAAGCCAGCTCAGGGTCTCCAGGAATACGCTTGTACCCATCCAGCAGCGTATCGAGCGCGCTTCCAACTTCTCCCCAGCCGATATAAGCCTTTGCCAAGAGAACATACGGTTCAGGAAAAGTTGGCGCCCGTGCAATAACTGACTCAAGATATTCGGCATCGTCAGCGTCAACTTTAGTTCCGGCGCTGATGAGATCAAGAATGTCGCCTATGCGACTCTCGAAATCGGGGTCTTGAGCGCTGAGTGCCAGACGCTCAACGTCGGCCAAGATGAGTGGGTCTGTCGTTAGAGCGCGCGCATGATCCAGCGCACGCATGGCGGATGCCCCCTCTCCTTGCAAGATGTAGGCGACAGCCAAATTCACGGCTATGTCTGACCGGTTCGGATACTTGTCGAGAGCGGAGGTGAGGATGCGCACACCCGGTTGGACATCTTCCACGTCGTCCATGGCGTCCAGCAGCCCGCGTACAAGCTCTCCAGACGAGTCTATTTCAACCAGATGTGCAAAGCCGTCCCAGAATCTCTCGCGCACACTGCCGATGTCAAGAAGTTGGACAAGCTGTCCGCTTAACGCTTGAGCGTTGTTGGGGTCCAGCTCAAGCGCCGCAGTATATGCCGCCAGCGCTTCTAGTGCGAGCAGGTTTGGCGCACGCTGCGTCATGTCAATGAGCACAAAGTCCTCGACAACCATGCCGCTGTAATCAAGAACGGTGAGCAGGTTGGCATATCGTATGTATAGGTCTGCATCTGCGACATTGTCTTCTAAAGCTTCCTGGAAAACGTCGAGGGCGTCGAAAAGGCGGCCGCTTAACCTAAGATACTCTCCCAATGCGATACGCGGCAGGGTGCTGTCACCAAAACGCTCTACAGCTTCATCCAATACCATAAAGCACTCTTGCGTGTAACCACTTCGATATAGGCCGCCCGCAATGATGACATCCCCAGCCGCAGAGTCAGAAAAATAACCTGCCACTGTATCAACTATCTCAGTAATGGTTGTTTCGTCCAGCGCTGGCGCTCGCCCAATGATCCGCGCAAGCGCGCTGGCGACTGCCCACTCGCCTAGGCTGCCGAGGTCTGTTCCTGCATCCATCAGCTCTCGGATGTCTCTCACAATCTGGTTGAGCGACCATGGTTTGCCCCACAATGCCAGAAAGAGACTCAGTTCACATGTAAATAACCGGTAAAGCAGCTTTTCGAGATTACCGGTGTTTTTCCATTGTGACTCCAACGTGAACAGCGGCGACATAAGGGATGTTTCACCTGCGCCCAGATAGTTGGCGATTTCTATAGCAGTCTGGGGCAGCGCCTCCACCAAATCCACAACTTGCTCTCCGATAACCGTGAAGACTCGCATGTCCTCACCTTCGGCGGCCATATCGTTTTCAACCCGCAGTTCAAGCTGCCAACTGCCTTCTAGTTGTTCCAAACCCCCCCAAACAGCCGCGTTTTCGTCCAGATCGTCGAGTTGCCAATCGTCAACATCGAACTGAGAGTCCTTAATTGACCAACGATAAGACTCCGGCTCGCCGTTGATCCGTGCGAACAGGCGGTAGACGCGCGTCTTTTCGTGTCTTTCCAGCAAAAGAGCTAACAATGTTGCAATGCCCATCGCCGTCTGAGGTGTTTGCTGGCTTACAATTGGCCACACGCCAATGCGAACCGGTGGACGATCAATTTCCAGCGCTTGTGACAGAGTGTCCACAGAGCCGAAAATGGCGGTAGGCAACGCCGATTTGGCAAAGCGGGTTTGCATTAGACGGGCAGCAAGGTTGGAGGCGTAGTTCATGGAGGAGAACCTCATTGTAGCGCGATAACGCCAAGAAGCGCCCGATGAACCGTAAACAATCAGGCGCTTCACCTTTTACAATACAGTTGGCTAGCTAGCCAACGATTGGGACTGCACTCAGATCGCCGCGCAGTTGAACCTGCCCCGCGAGCACCCAGCCAAATCCCAGAGATGTGTTCACTTGAATCCACGTGCCATCGGCTGTGCGCGCCACAATCGGAACCTCGACTGGGCCAGAAATTGAGCCAGCTGCCCCGAAATTGGTTCCAGGCGCTACGTACAGTACTACCGGGCCAGAGATAACAGCGGTCGGAGTAATCACAACGCCAGCGGCGGAAGCATAGGGAATAATGGCTACGTTGTCGTAGACGCCACGGAAAATAACGAATTCCTGGTTTACCCAGCCCTGCCCAAACGATCCCCGAACCAACAGCCAGACACCGTCTGGTGTGCGCCCCAGCACTGGCAGTTCCGCGCCACCTGCCAGTGTGGTAACAGGCACAAACTGCGCCCCTGGCCCACTGCGCACGTTCAGGAAAGACGTGTTTACAATTACCCGTGGAATCGCCAGGCTGGGCCGGGCAGGAAACGCGCCAGCCGCCGGCGCTCCAATAGCCGGCGCACCTTGAGAAACCTGCTGCGGAGTGAGATTTAGGCCGTCTGTTGGCGTGCCAGTGCGGGTCTGCACGGAGTCAAACGGCACCCAGCCAATTTCTCCACCGCCTAGTTCCATTTGTACGAAACGGCCGTCGCGGCTAATTGTTACCAGGAAACCCTCTTGTCCGGAGGTGAGCACTGGAAGACGTGTGCTTCCAGAACCGGGGCCGTCTCCCATACCAACCGTATCTGCCACAACCACCAGCACGGTGCGGAAAGCCCCCGACAGCCGCAAACGCACTTTAGCTGCTTCAATCCACCCGGTTCCGAATTCAGGGGCAATTATCGCTATCCAATCCACACCCCTGCTGTCACGCGCAGTTCCAACAATGGGGTAGTCAAAGTTGTCGTTGCGGAACAGCGTCGTAAGGCTGGCGGCGTTTTCTGAGGCTTGTGCGCGCAGATTAACGGCCTCAACATTGATGACCGCACGAAAGCGTTCATTCGGGCCAGAGATCACGATTGGTTTGCCATCTGGCGTTGTGCCAGCGACAAACGTGCCACCAACACCGGGTGTTACTGGCGCCGCAGCCATGCCAGGCGCGCCGCCACCTTGGCCGTCGGGCAGGCCCACGACAGCCGGACCTGGCGCAGCAGCCACAGCCTCAGCAAAATTGAAATCTACAAAAGGCACATTAGAAAAATCGCCTCGCGGTATGACAAACTCGGAATTTACCCATCCTACACCAATGACAGTCGAAACCTGAAACCACACGTTGTCGCGGGCACGCCCCAGGACAGGAAGTTCAGTGCCCCCGACAACGGTGATGAGGACGCTGTAGCGCACACCAGGACCGGTGCGGACGTTAAGAAAACTGGCATTGACCACCATCACTGGCGCAGCAAACTGCACCTGCTGTTCCGAAGGTGCAGCCAGCGCGACAGCTCCGGGTGCAATGTGAGCCGCAAGGATCGCTGCAAAAAGAAGGAGTGCGATAGCTTTCGAAGATTTCATGTGTCCCTCCTGAAGAAGTTCGCCCTTCCCCATGGTCTGCCGGCAGACAGTACACACTGTACGCTGAATAAAACCATAAACGCAAGTATAGAGCGAAAACAAAAGTGAAGCAATTTGCGTATGACTTATGTCACGTCAAGCGTCAATTCATGCTGCACTTCAGACAGCACGGTATCAATAAGACTGCTTTGACCCGTGCTCTCCCCACCCATTTCGACAGCCATAGCCAAGCCCAGCAAGCTGATCTCCGGTGGAAACCGCCCGCTGTCCGCCAGGTTCATGGTCAGCAGCGGACAGCAAAACAGCGCTGCCTTAAGATACTGCCGCCAGTCGGATCGCAGCCAGCCGCGGCGCTTCAGCTCGCGCAGCAGCGGAATGAGGACGTTTTGTACCTTGCTGTTGAGGAATGCGCGGCGGATCGGATGCGGCGCGTAGTTGTGTTTGACGCGCCATTTGTTATCTTCGACCGACAAATTAACCACGGTGTGCCGGCTTTTCTCTAATGGGAAGTACATCCACATGCCGAATACGTTGTGAAACAACGGCTTGGCGAGATCAAGGAACGGATCGTGGCGGCCAGCAAACGCCGGATCGAAATAGATCAGGTGTTGGGTTGAAGTGTCAAAAAACAAATTGCCGTTATGTGCGTCACCGTGTCCAATGATTGATGGCCCTGCTTGTTTGGGAGTTAGAATCAGCAACGCCTGAGAGACCAGTGCATCGAGCGTTGTATCATATCGTTGACCGTTAATCTCCCACACCGCTTGGCGCATCTCCCGCATGTGTCTGGGCCCGCCAGGAAGCAGGAGCGTCTGGTCTACTTGCCTTGTCTGCCCAGGAAGCGGGCCGTAAAAGCGCTCAAACCGCCCACCAGTCAGGCGGTGATGGAACAGTTGATGTACAGGGGCCTTTGCGGCTGCATCCGCTTCCTGCCATTCTAATGTCTTTAGATAGATTTGCAGCAGTTCCTCGTCGGCCTTTTGCTGCGCGCTGATCAGGTTGTCTTCCTGTGTATGGTCGCCGCATTCTATGTTCCAGGCGACATCAAAAACAGACGGCCACTCGACAGCTTGGTAAACTAACAGTTGACGGCCAGCTTCTGTGGACGCATACACGGGCTGAATGACCGGGTAGCCTGCTGCAGCAAGGGCAGCCGCATTGTAATACTCACCCACAACACTGTCAGGCTCGGTGTGTGTCTTGAAGAACAAGCGTTCACCGTTGGCAAGCCACAGAAAGCCGTTAAAAGAATTGAGCGAAACGGCGAGTGGTCGCAGCTCCACTCGCCGCACGTCAAGTTCAAAAGTGTCAGCTATAAACGCGCGCAGCAGGTGTTCAGCCTGGTTCTTATCGGTAAACTGCAGTGCCTGAACACGCTGCAGTGTGTCCGTATCTGCCAAAATGTCACAACCCTACAATCGCGTTGCGCTTGCGTATTGCCATTGCGTGAGCCGGAAAATCCTCATAATCGGCCAAAGTGGCTGTAATTCCCTCCAGCCGGCGATACCCTTCCAATGAGAGATACCCCACGCCACTGCGCTTCAAGAAGTCCTGAACGCTTACAGACGAGAAACTGCGTGCGAAGCCGCCTGTTGGCAGGATTGCGTTTAGCCCCAGGCAGTAGTTGGCTGTGGGAATGGGCGTAAGGTGACCCAGCAGAATCTCCCCAGCATTCTTAATTTTGTTAAGTGTGGCAAATGGATCAGCCGTCATCACTTCAAGATGCTCCGGGCCATAATCGTTCACGAACTGAATGGACTGCTCCAGACTGGACGTGAGCAGAACGCCGCCGTAGTTGCTGAGCACCGTCTCAACGAACTGGCGGCGCCACTCAGGCAGCTCAGCGATATAGCTGGGGAGAATTGCCAGCGCTTGTTCGGCCAACTGTCGGCTGTGGGTAACAAGAATGGCCGCAGAGTCGGGGCCGTGTTCAGCTTCGACAAGCAAATCAAGCGCGGCCAAGCGAGCATCAGCGTGTTCGTCTGCAAGGATGATCGACTCGCTGGGGCCAGCCGGCAGTCCAACATCCACTGTACCGTACAACAGGCGCTTGGCTGCCGACACATAACTGCTGCCTGGCCCAATAATCTTCGATACTTTCGGCACTGTCTCCGTACCAAAGGCCAGGGCCGCTACCGCCTGAATACCGCCCACCACATACATTTCTGTCACGCCGCACATCTGTGCTGCAACCAGTGAAGCAGCGTCCGCTGTGCCGTCTGGAGTGGGTGGGGTAACGACCACGACCCGTGGCACACCAGCCACGACTGCGGGCACGGCCAGCATTAACATCACCGATGGAAAAGCGCCCTTGCCACGCGGCACGTACAGACCAGCGCTAGCTACTGGGCTTACCTTCTCACCTGCCATAACGCCCGGCGCAACCTCGGCAAACCACATGGGTTCTGGCATCTGTTCCTGGTGGAAAGCGCGAATATTCGCGTGAGCCTGCTGGATGGCCTCGATGACTGCTGGGTCAAGCGCCTTGCGCGCTGCTGCGAACTGATCGGGGGCAACGCGCAGCATGGACGCTTCGAAGTTGGCGGCGTCGAACCTGCGGGTGTATTCAACAAGCGCCTCGTCCCCAGATACACGGACTCGCTCGATGATTTCCTGTGCTGTGGGTAGTAAATCGGTGATGTCCAGCTCGGCACGGCGCATGATACGAGCCAGCTCTTCTGAAGAGAGTCGCTCGTATTCCCAGAACTGTATCATGAAAGTTGATCTCCTATGGTATTCATCACTGCAGAACGCCGGCGCGTGCCATTCCAGCGTATATCTGGGACGAGCAGTTCCTGCTTCGTTGCAATCCTATGCTGGAATGGCAGCAGGTCTTTCAGCATCAAGACAAGTTCGTCCCTGATTTGCCCAGAAGGCACATAACCCAGGGCGTCTAATTTCTTGCGCTCTGGGCTGTAATGATGATGCTCTAATTCTTCGCGTGGGTTGTCATAGTAGTCCACTGTGACCTTCAAGCCCAGCCGCTCACCAGCATCGCGAACCAGCTCAGCAATTTGGAAAACAGTGAAGCACTCATCAAACTGATTGATCACGCGGTACTCGCCGCAGGACGGCGGGTTCTCGATCACGAGAGTCAAACAAGAGATCGAGTCCCTTAGCGGTAAAAACGCCCGTTTCTGCCCGCCAGTCCCGAAAACAGTCAGCGGGTGGCCGATAACTGCCTGCGCGCAGAAGCGGTTGACAACCGTTCCGAAACATTGATCGAAGTCGAGGCGTGTACGGAAGCGAGGTTCTGTTGCCCCCGCTTCAATCTGCGTGCCGAACACCACGCCTTGCATAATATCTGACGCCCGCAGACCCCAGACGCGGCACGCAAACATGGTGTTATTGGAGTCGTGCACTTTGCTCCAATGATAAAAACTTCCTGCTTGTTTGGGAAACGGTAGAACATCCCGCCGGCCGCGATACTCGATTTCGAAAAACCCCTCGGGTATGTCAACGTTGGGCGTGCCATACTCGCCCATTGTACCGAGCTTCACCAGATGCGCGTCTGGACACACCTGTTTGATGGCCCACAGCAGGTTCAGACTGCCGATAACGTTATTATGCTGCGTGAAAGCTGCGTGTTCCGCGTCAATCATAGAATAAGGCGCTGAGGGTATCTCTGCCAGGTGAACCACCGCTTCTGGCTTGAACTCGGATAAGACTTTAAACAGGGCGGTATAGTCCAGCAGGTTAACCTGCCAGAAGGGCATTGGTTGGCCGAAATGCTCACTATAGGCCTCCAAGCGCTCGTCAATTGGGCTTATCGGAATCGCGCTCTGCCCTCCTACCTCAGCAACGCACTCGCGGCGCAGCAAAACGTCCACACCGCCAACAAAGTGCCCACGGGTTGCCAGATGCTGTGCCAGCGGCCAACCCAGATACCCGTCTACCCCAGCGATCAGAATGCGCACGTCGCTCTGTGCCCTACAGCGTCAGCCGGAAATCAGCCAGGTAGCCCTTCACCGCCAGCAGCTCAGCGTTGAGAATGCTGCATCCAGCAGCGCCGCGAATGGTGTTGTGCGCAAGCGTGACGAACTTATACCCCAGAAGGCGGCATTCACGCAGTCTTCCTATAGATGTTGTCATGCCATTGCCTGCGTCTCGATCCCGTCGAGGCTGCGGACGGTTAATATCGCGCAGATACTGGACAGGTCGTGCCGGCGCACTAGGCAGCGCTGGCACAGGATCAGGGGCCTGGAAAGAGTCCCACGCGGCTATAACATCCTCAAATGGCGGCTTCTCTCCAAGCTCAACAGAGACATTGACAAGATGGCCATCCACAACAGGAACGCGGTTGCATGCCGCACTGGCGCAGGCATCTAGCCAGTGAACTTGCTCACCGCGCAGTTCACCGAGCATGCGCAGTGTTTCTGTCTCTAATTTCTCTTCGTCACCGCTCACATATGGGATCACGTTGTCAACAATATCCAGCGACGCAATACCTGGATAGCCGGCTCCGCTGATCGCCTGCGCGCTTACCATATGAATTTTTTTGACTCCGAAGCACCGCAGCGGCGCCAGCGCCATCACTACCGGCATTGCGGTGCAGTTCGAGTTGGCAACAAGCGCGCCAGTCTTCCAGCCGCGGTGGCTGCGCTGAACGTTCACAAGCTGAATATGGTCAGCATTTACTTCTGGCAGCAGAAGTGGCACATCGTCAATCATCCGGTTAACGGATGCATTGGTGCACACTACGTAACCTGCAGCAGCCAGTTCCATTTCCAGTGGATCAGCGGCCTCTTTCGGGAGCGCAGAAAACACCAGCGGTGACTCTAGAGGCTCATCTGTGCCTTTCACTGTCAGGACAGCGGCAGCAGCAGGCGGTGCGCCATCCAGAACCCAGTTTACCACCTCGCCATAAGAGCGGCCAGCAGTGCGCGCTGAACCGACAACTTCGCAGACTGCAAACCACGGGTGATTCTCAAGCAGTTGTACGAAGCGCTGCCCAACGGCTCCAGTAGCCCCCAGTACGGCTACGCTTAACTTTTCTTGCACTTTCATATGATAAGTTTCTGGTGCATAGCAAGGACGAACCTAACCAGTGCTGCTAAATGCCCACCGAGTCGCGTCCTGTTTTCACGGCGGGATATGAACCGAGCATTTTAACGAACGAGGCGCGTTGAACTAGGCGTGCTAGCGCTTCTTGGCATTCTTTGTCCTGCCAGTGTCCCTCGAAATCCAGGTAGAATACCGGTTCCCAGGGACGATTCCTGCGCGGTCGCGACTCGATTTTCGTGAGGTTAATGCCGCGTGTGGCAAACTCGCCAAGACAGTCGTACAGCGCTGCTGGACGATTGCGCGTTGCAAAAACGAGTGAAGTCTTGTTGTACTCACCTTTCGGCGGGTCTTCATGTCCGAGCACGAAAAAGCGCGTGAAATTGTAGGGCACGTCCTCGATGTTAGTGTCCAGCACTTCCAGCTCGTAGAGCTTGCCTGCCAACTCACTCGCGATAACAGCGGTGTGTGGCACCGGATCTGCGGCAAGATCGCGCGCTGAGCCGGCCGTGTCGTGCCAGGGAACAGGTTCGAAGCCGTGGCGCTTGAGGTACTGCTCACACTGCGCAAGCGCTTGGGGATGTGAGCGTACATGCTTGATGTCCGCCAGCGCAAGGCCGCGCGGGGCTAGGAGCGCATGGTGGACGTGGTGGATGACATCTGCCTGAATACGCAGGTCTGAGTCCATAAGAAGCTCATAGGCTTTACTGACCGCGCCTGCAAAGGCATTCTCTACGGGCAGCAGCCCGTAGCGCGCTTTGCCTTCGTATATTGCCTCGAACACGTCCGCAAGTGTGTGGCATGGCAGAACATCCACCGTGTCGCCGAAGTGCTGTCTGATCGCAAGTTCAGAATTTGCGCCGTGGACGCCTTGGAAAGCGACTACTTCACGGACAGGCACAGTCAGCTCCTCTACAGGGATGTGTGTGGGTTGATCTAGCGTTGTGTTGTGGGTCATTGGTCAGGCTCGTGTTGGGCGGCCAACATAGTAGCACAGCCGCAGACAGCGCGCCAGTACTTGGTATGCGTAATTTGACAATAACCAGCGAGCAATGTTAAACTTTTTTCAGATGCAAACAAGAAATATTTTCGAGGGAACATGCAGCAAACTCGACGACAGATTATTGAAATCTTGCGTGAGCGCGGCGAGGCCACAGTAGATGATATTGTTGCAGAACTTCAGCGGCGGCGCGGTAAGGAAATTACAGCGGTCACTGTGCGCCACCACCTCACGCGTCTTCAGGAAGACAATCTTATTGCCTCGCCGCAGCTGCGTCATCGCAATACGCCTGGACGACCTCAGCATGTGTATGCGCTGACCGAACAGGCTTACGCCCAGTTTCCGAACAACTACCAGCGGCTGGCCACGAGTCTGCTGCAAGGCATGCGCCGCCACCTGCCAGCCGATCACATAAACGTTATTCTGGAGGATGTTGCCGGTTCAATGGTTGTAGACGCGAATATTCCGCCAGTGCCCATTGAACAGCGACTGGATATGACTGTTGACTATCTTACCCGACAGGGCTACGAAGCAAGCTGGGAACCTTCTGATGGCGGTTTTTTGCTCTGCACTAGTAACTGCCCATATCACCAAGTTGCCCGCAGTGAGCACGCGCTCTGTGAAATGGACATGCGGCTGGTTGCTGGCTTGCTCGGTGTTGTGCCCCGTCGCATATCGCATGTGATGTCTGGCGACCACACATGTATGTATTTCATTCCGGCCCAGTAAGGCCAAGTGCGGCTAATATTTACAGTTTTTTTCTTTTTAATTGACTGGGTCTGCGGATTGTGCTAGACTGAACTGGTAGTTTGATGAAGTACTGCGAGGAGAAACCGGTATGGCTGCGAGCGATGCATATGGCGCTCAGATAGACACCCCAACTCTGACTGTGACCCCTGCCGCCATTGGCGTAATTAAGCAGCTGCTGGAGCAGCGTCAGATTCCCAACTATGCGCTCCGCGTTTTTGTTTCCGGCGGTGGATGCTCAGGTATGCAGTATGGCATGGCGTTTGAAGAGCACCCCAAGGACTTTGATACAGTTGTTGCAGTTGATGGTGTCCGGTTAATTGTTGACCCCACCAGCTTGATCTATCTGCAAGGCTCCACCATTGACTTCGTTGACAGCCTCATGGGAGGCGGCTTCCGTATTGATAACCCCAATGCTGTGGCGTCGTGCGGGTGTGGACACTCCTTCCGTACGGCCCAGGACAGCCAGACATCAAGCGGTGGATGCAGCAGTTGCAGCTATTAAACTAAACAGGGCTAACGGCGCAGCGAGCTGACAGCTAGTCCGAGCAGACCCATTGCGCCAAGCAGGATGATTGGTCCGATTGGCGGCAAGCCATCCGGCGAATCCACCGGCCTTGATCTGGCTGCTGTATCGTTCACACGATCAAGGCTCGCTGCGTTTGGCGCGGAGACGGCCAAATCCGCCGGGTATGTAAAAGTTGGCAAGGGCTGAACAGCGCTTTCTTCACCAGCGGCGCGCGCGGCAGATTGCTGCGCCCCTGACGACGAAAGTTCTGCGCCGGGTAGTGTAAGAATGCGAACACTCGCTGTCGCTGTAAGCGCGCCGCCGGGTGTGAGCGCAAGCGCTTCTTCTGGCGCGATATTTGCCGCCGGCGGAGCTGATTCGTCTGGTTGCAAGTTGGGAATTGCGTTTGGGTCGCCAATGATATCGACAAGTTCATCAAAAACCCAACCACGAACTGGCCCAGCAGGCGCGTCGTCATACTGGAACTGGAGCCAGCGGAAGTAGCGGCCGAACACCTGATAGGTTCTGCCGGCCCGAATTGACCCCAATCGCTCAGCGCTGATATCGGGTTCCGCCCGAACATTCACATCCCCAGCATCAGCTTTTGCTTCCAGCAGCACCTGACCTTCAGGCGTGGGCGTTCGTGAGGGGGTTGCGGTTACTGCAGCCTCGATGACTGGCGGCGCAAGTGTAGGCAGTTCAGCGCGGACCGGCGTTGATGTGACCGGCTCCTGAGCGAGCACTAGCCCCAGCCCGTCCCCTACGAGCCAAATGAAGAGGGCAACAAGTATTAGTCGCGCCATGCGCACAATGAGAATGAACCTGCTCAATACGTCCTCCTACCAGGAAACCAGATTATCTTTTGACAGTCGCCCTTGCTCAGCAATGCGACGTTCACCATCCCGCAGTAGATAACCCTGGTATTCCTGTCCTATCAAACCGTAAACAGTCCACCCACTTAACACGAACTGGGGGGTATTTGAATCTGACGGACAGCCGCTGCAATCAGCGGGTATCCATTCGCCATTGTAGCGACGAGCTAGATGAACGTGTGTGCCGCTGGACACACCGCCCTCGCAGGATGCGTAGCCGATGACGTCACCTGTTTTCACTCGCGAACCCGCTTCTACTCGTCCCTCTGAGTCGATGTGCAAGTAGAGTATGCTCCATCCAGTGGTATCGTCGCCATCACCATCCAGGTCCAGAATCACCACGCCCTCGGCGCTGCGGGTGATGATACCAGACGCAACCGCAGTGACCGCGTGAGCAGACCGATAACACGCCGAAGAAACTTGGGTAATGTCATCAGGTGGCGCGAAATCTATCGCTGACCACGCGCTGCCGCTTCCCCAGCCGCCGTGTGGGCCTCCAGTGAAGAACCACTGCTCCCCAGCCTGAAATGGCAGGGTCAGCACTGGCTGCTCAAGACCAGGGGGAACCAATACATCGAGCGTAGCGGCAAACGGATCACCAAAAAAAGCTGCATAAACGGCGTAAAGCCCGTTCGGTCCGATTTCTGTAAGCCAGCGCTCCTTTGTATTATGCAGGCTGAGCATGTACTGCACGCCGATTGTTCCAGCGTTCAGCCCGGGGCCAAAACGCAGCCGCTCACCGCTCTCGAACGCAAACGTGTCAAGGTTCCTGTATTTCCAACCGTAGTAACCCATATTCATACGGTCAGCCGCCCAAGCAAGCTGCCGGTAAAGCCCGTTGCGGTCAAAGCCAAGCGGGGACGCAGGCGCGCCCAGCGGGTAAATACGCAGTGTTTCTGGCGGGTTTGCGTCAGTTAGCCAGTTGGCACGCAATTCGAGAAGCGCCAGCAGCAGGCGAGGGTCTACGCTGAATTCAAGTGAGACTTGCTCGATAACCTGCGAGGCTGTAAGCGTTTTTCCGTTGACTACGTCAACAGCAGTCCGGATGAAACCGTCGTGCCGCTTCACAAACTCATCAACCTCGAACACGGCCGCACCTGGCCCGCGAACCAATCGGCTGTCAGGGATAATCTTC
>Ga0308414_1002057_pt1 | contig 13093 bp, 11 predicted proteins | sample HotsprSampleOS50_FD_205667 | JGI IMG/M metagenome (GOLD analysis project Ga0308414, IMG submission 205667) | Hot spring phototrophic mat microbial communities from Octopus Spring, Yellowstone National Park, Wyoming, United States - 20090730_OS50 ... | reverse complement strand
TCCGCCGCTGGGGCGCGGTAGGGTCGGTTGGGCAAGCAGTCCAGCCCGCCGTAGGCCCGCTGCCGCACACTGGCGCTCCTCGGCGCCGGCCGGCGCGCCGCGCTGCTACAGGTGATAGTCCATCGCCAGCCGCGACTGCAGGTCGCGCAGGATCTTGAACGCCTCCTTCAGCGTGCGGCGGTCCAGTTCGTTGAGCTTGTTCGGGTCGATGCGGTTGGCGCCGTCGTCGGTGGGCAGGATGTCGAGCGTGGCCTGGTGCGCCAGCCGCACCCGCTGCAGCATCAGGAAGGCGGCGAGCATGCCCTCCGCCTCGGCGGCGGGCAGGGCGCCGGCGGCGGCCGCGGCTCGCAGCCGGTCGGCGGTATTGGTCTGCGGCAGGCCGTGCGCGAGCGAGTACACGCGCATCGCGTCGACGAACGGCCGCACGCCGTACATCTTGAGGTTGATCGTGCCCGGCGCCCCGGGCGCGTCCTCGGTGACGAAGTCCTTGAAGCGCGCCAGCGGCGGCTTGGCCTGCAGCGCCGTCTCCGCCAGCAGGCGCAGGAAGTTCGGCCGCTTGCGCGTCACGGCGAGAAACCACTGCCGCAGGTCCGCGGCCAGCCGCGCGTCGCCGGCCAGGGGGCGGAAGTCGAACACGATCGCTGCATCGAGCAGCGCCTTCGGCTCCGAGTTCTCCAGCCAGCCCGAAAGCTTCGCCTGCCACTCCTCGTAAGACAGGCACAGCGCCGGGTTCGACGCCATCACGTTGCCCTTGCACAGCGGAAAGCCGCAGGCGTCGAGCGCCTCGTTGACCTCGCGCGCGAAGGGCAGCAGGCTGTCGCGCACCCGCGCCGGCGGCGTGCCGTCGTGGGCGACGAACAGCAGGCCGTTGTCCTGGTCGGTGGCGAAGGTCTGCTCGAGCCGGCCCTCGCTGCCGAAGGCTAGCCAGCACCAGCCGATGCGGTCGAACGGGTGCCGCTTGCGCACCAGGTCGATGATCCGCTCGCTGATGCGGTCGTTCAGCACCGAGACGAACAGCGTCAGCCGCTCCGGCGCCACGCCTTCCTCGACCAGCGTGCGCGTCAGCCGGCGCACGCGGCCGGCCAGTTGCGCCAGCGCGTCGATGTCGCGCGCCAGGCGGATCTCCATCGTCAGCTCGCCGAGGCCGAGCCGCTGCAGCGAGAACAGCGCCCGCTCGGAAACCACGCCGACCAGCCGCTCCTCGTCGGTGACCAGCACGTGGCGGATGTTGTGCTCCACCATCAGCAGCGCCGCCTCGTACGACGGCGTGTGCGCCGGCAGCGAGATCGGCTCGCGCGCCATCACCGCGACCACCGGCGTGTCGAGATCGAGGTCGGGCATGCGTCGCAGCAGGTCGCGCTCGGTGAAGATGCCGGTCGGCCGCTGCCTGTCGTCGACGACGACGATGCCGCCGACGTGCGCCTCGTTCATCCGCCGCAGCGCCGCGCGCACGGTGCAGCGCTCGTCGCACACCACGGGCTCGCCGCGCAGCAGGTTGCGCAGCGGCTGGCCGAGGGTCTGCTGCTCGGCGACGAGGCGGCGCTCGAGCGGGTTGGCGGCGGCGGTGGCGGACATGGGTTCGCTCAGTACTGAAGGCGGGCGTGGTAGGTGGCGCGCGAGGCTTCCAGCGCCTGGCCGAGGGTGACGATGCCGCGCTCGGCCAGCAGCGGAATGAGGCGCAGGAAGACCTCGCCGGTGAGCAGGGCGTCGCCCAGGGCCGTGTGGCGGCCGATCACGCGCACGCCGACGCGCTCGGCGATCATGTCGAGGTGGTGGTTGTCGAGGCTCGGGTGCACGACCGCCGACAGCAGCAGCGTGTCGAGCACCGGCTGGCCGAAGCGCACGCCGGTGGCCGCCTCCTTCAGTTCCAGGAAGCGCATGTCGAAGGCGGCGTTGTGCGCCACCAGAACCGTGTCCTCGCAGAAGCGGTAGAAGCGCGGCAGCACCTGCTCGATGGTCGGCTCGTTGGCGACCTGGCGGTTGTCGATGCCGTGGATGGCGGTGGATTCCTTGCTGATGGGGCGCCGCGGGTTGACCAGCTGCTCGAAGACCTCCTGCTTCAGCAGCCGGCCGTTGACGATGCGCACGGCACCGATCGAGATGATCTCGTCGCCGGCCGAGGGCTCCAGGCCGGTGGTCTCGGTGTCGAAGACGGTGTAGGACAGTTCCGTGAGCTTGCGCTCGGCGAGCAGCCCGGCGACCTCGATGCGCTCAAACAAGTCGAAGTCGTAGTACTCCGGCCGGCTTTCGACCGCCGCCCGCAGCGGCACCGGGGCTGCGGCCTGCCCCTTGGGCAGCAGCAGGCGGAACCTCTGGATCTGGCGGATCTTGTCGACCTGCAGCCAGGCCTCGCCGCCGTGGCGCTCGAGGACGTCGCGCAGGGTCAGCGGCGTTTCCTCGGCGCCCACCCGCATCGGCTCGCCCTCCCAGAACGACAGCGCGTCGGAGCCGACGATGGCGCCGGTCCAGATGAGGTCGACCTCGCCGAAGCCGCCGCCGCTGCCGGCGCGCAGGCGAAAGCCGTGCAGGTCGTAGTCGCCGGCCAGCCGCGCGGCGAGGAAGGTCATCGCGTGCGCGATGGCATAGCTGTCGACGCGCAGCCACAGCTCGGCGTCGACGTCCTCGATCGCGACCGGCAGCTGCAGCGTGTCGCCGATGCGCCGCTGCGCCACCGCCAGCAGGTCGGCGGCGCGCATGTCCTCCAGCGTCAGGCTGCCCTTCAGCGCGTCGGCGTAGGCGAGCAGGGCGGTGTTCAGCCGCTCGGTGAGCGTGCGCGCCTCGGCCACGGCGATGTCGACGAACTGCGCCCGACGGTCAGCGGGCATGTCGGGAAAGGCGGCCAGGTTTTCCGCCGCCGCGCGCAGATTGGCCACCGGACCGCGCACGCCGGTGGCCAGCGACTGCAGCAGCCGCAGGCGCTGGCTTTCCCGCCCCATGAGCTGGCCGACGTCTTCGAGCGTGAACACCAGCCCGGCGAGCCGGCGGTCGGCGCCGACGAAGGCGGCGACCTGCACGCGCAGCAGGGCGCCGTTGGCGGCGGTGGCGACGAAGCTCGCCTGCGGCCGGTCGACGGTGCCGAGCTGGTGCGTCAGCAGGTCGAGCGCGTGCGCGACCTGGTTGCGGTCGAGCAGCGCCAGCACCGAGCGGCCGAGCCCGAGCGGCGTGTAGTCGCCATGCCCGCCGGCCTGCGGCGGCGCCAGCAGCGCCGCCGCGCGCGGGTTGTACAGCAGGATGCGGCCGGCGGCGTTGCACACCACCACTCCCTGCGACAGCTCCGACATCAGCGCCGCGAAGCGGTCGCGCTCCTCCTCGACGCGAGCACGCGTCTCGGCGCTGCGCGCCTCCAGGTCGTGCTCGATGCGGTGGTAGGCGTCGGCGAGCTGGTTGATCGCGGCGGCCAGCTCCGCCAGCGGCGGCGCGCCGGCGGCGGCGACGCGAAACCCGGCGTCGGCCGCCAGCAGGCTGCGCGCCTGTTCGGCCAGTTGCCGCTCCGCGTGCGGGTAGCGCCGGTACAGCCAGCTGGCGCCGGCGCCGAAGGCGGCCATCAGGATCGCCACGCCGAAGAACACCGCCGGAGCGCCCTGCACGGCCAGCGCGATCAGCTGCGGCCGCTGCTCGGCGTCGGCGGCCAGGAACTGCAGCGCCGCGCCGACGGCGAGCGTCAAAAGGACGGCCGCGCAGGCGGCCGTCACCCACAGGATCACGCCCTTCGGCGTTCTCATGCCGCGGGCCCGTCGCCCGAGGCGAACAGCCGGTCGATGGTGGCCACCAGTTCCTGCGTCGAAAACGGCTTGGTGATGTACAGGTCGGCGCCGAGCGACAGGCCCTTGTTGACCTCGGCCTCGCTGCCCTTGGCCGACAGCATCACGATTTTGGTCGCCGCCAGCTCGGGCCGCTCGCGCAGGCGCTGGCAGACCTCGTAACCGCTCTTGCCCGGCATCATGATGTCGAGCAGGACCAGGTCCGGCCGCTCGCTGTCCACCTGCGCCAGCGCCTCGGCGCCGTTGGTGGCGATGCGCACTTCGTAGCCGCTGCGCCGCAGCAGGAACTCCAGCGCGGTGACGATGTTCGGCTCGTCATCGACGATCAGCACCTTGCGCGTCTGCCCCATGTCCTCGCCCCCCAACTTGCCAGCCTCAGATTACGGGCCGGCGCATGCCCGCCCTTTGCGCCAGATCGAAAGCGCCCACCGGCCGCATCAGGGCGGCGCCAGCGGCAGCGTGAAAGAGAAGCAGGCGCCGGCGCCGGGTTCGCTTTCGACCCAGATGCGGCCGCCGAAATGCTCGATGATCTGGCGGCTGATGTGCAAGCCGAGGCCGGTGCCGGGCGGCTTGGCCACCAGCGTGTCGCCGGCCTGCCAGAACTTGTCGAATACGTACGGCTGGTCCTCGCGGCGCACGCCCGGGCCGTTGTCGCGCACGTCGATGCGCAGCTCGCCTGGCAGCACGCTCAGTCGCACCTCGACGCGGCCGCCGCGCTCGGGAGCGAACTTCAGCGCATTGGACAGCAGGTTCAGCAGCACCTGGATCAGCCGGTCGACGTCGGCCAGCACGGGCGGGGCCGACGGCGGCAGGCGCTCGACCAGTTCGACGCCCTTTTCCTTGAACACCTGCGCCATGCGGGCGACGGTGTCGGCAACCACCTCGCGGGCGTCGACGCGGGCCATCTGCCATTCGGCGCGGCCGGAGGAGAGCTTGGCCAGGTCGAGCACCTGGTTGATGAGCCGGGTCAGCCGCTCGGTCTCGCGGGTGATGATGCCGAGGAAGCGCACCCGCTCGGCCAGCTCCACGTCGGGGTCGGCGAGCAGGATCTCGGAGAAGGCGCGGATCGAGGTCAGCGGGGTGCGCAGCTCGTGCGTCACGGTCGAGATGAAGTCGTCCTTGAGGCGGTCGAGTTCCTTCAGCCGCTCGTTGGCGGCGCGCAGCTCGGCGGTGGCGGCCTCCAGTTCGCGCGACTTCTGCTCCAGGCGGTGGCTGTACAGCACCACCTGCGACGCCTCGTCGAGGATGGCGCTGACCTCTTCGAGGCTGAGCGCCTCTTCCTTGACCGCCGAGGCGATCATGATCCGCGCCGAGGCCGAGCCGATCGCGCCGGCCAGTTGCGTCTCGACGAAGTGCACGAACTCGGCGTCGGCGACGAGATCCTCGGCCGGCCAGGCCAGCCCGCGCGCGCGGGCATACTCACCGATCGTCGCCTCGGCCGCGCCGGCGCCGACGAAGCGCGCCAGCACCTGCTGCAGCTCGCGCGCCGCGGCGGTGCCGCGCCAGAAGCGGGCGCCGCCGCCCTCGTGGCGGAAGACGTCGACGAAGACGCTGGCCTGGCGGCGCTCGGCCGCCGAGGGGCTGCCGGCCAGCGACACGCCGACGTACAGCCCGACGTTGGCGATCATGCTCCAGATCATCGCGTGCGTGATCTGGTCCAGGCCGGCAAGGCCGAACAGCGCCAGCGGCTTGAGCAGCTCGATGCCGAACGGCCCGTGCTCGAGGAATGAAATCGGCAGCCAGCCGGAGCGGGCCAGCGCCGGCAGCAGCAGCGTGTAAAGCCACACCGCGAAGCCGGCCAGCAGGCCGACCAGCGCGCCGCGCCGGGTGGCGTCGCGCCAGAAGATGCCGCCCAGGATGGCGGGGGCGAACTGCGCCACACCGGCGAACGAGATCAGTCCGATCGACACCAGCGCGTAGGCCTCGCCGGCGAGCCGGAAGTACACGTAGCCGAGCAGCACGATGACGACGATGGCGCCGCGGCGGATGCCGAGCAGCAGTCCGGTGAGGTCGGGGCGCTGCGCCAGCCGCAGCCGCTTCAGCCGCAGCAGGATCGGCATCAGCAGGTCGTTGCAGACCATCGTCGAAAGCGCGATCGTCTCGACGATCACCATGCCGGTGGCCGCCGACAGGCCGCCGATGAAGACGAGCAGGGCGAGCAGCTCCTGCCGCTCGGCCATCGGCAGCGTCAGCACGAAGGTGTCGGCGTCGACCGTACCGCCTGGAAAGTGCAACCGGCCGCCGAAGGCGAGCGGCAGCACGAAGACGTTGATCGCCAGCATGTAGGCGGGGAAGAGCCAGATCGCCTTCTTCAGGTGGCGCTCGTCGACGTTCTCGATCACCGTCACCTGGAACTGCCGCGGCAGGAACATGATCGCCAGCATCGACAGGATGGTCAGCCAGACCCAGGTGGCGTAGCCGCCGGCCACCCCCTCCAGCGGCGTGAGCAGCGGCGCCAGCGCCGGCTCGGCGGCGGCGCGGGCAAAGACGTCGCCGAAGCCGTTGTAGATGCCCCAGGTGACGAAGGCGCCGACGGCGAGGAAGGCGAGCAGCTTGACCAGCGACTCGAAGGCGATCGCCGCCACCATGCCGGGATGGTGCTCGGCGGCGTCAAGATGGCGGGTGCCGAAGGCGATCGTGAACGCCGCCAGGATCAGCGCGATCCACAACGCCGTGTCGCGCAGCAGCGGCGCAGCGCCGACCTTGGCCGGCATGACGATCTCCGGGTACTGCACCAGGATCGTGAAGCTGCTGGAGATCGCCTTCAGCTGCAGGGCGATGTAGGGAACGATGACGATCACCGCGAAGGCGGTGACCACGCCGCCGAGCAGCGCGCTCTTGCCGTAGCGCGAGGCGACGAAGTCCGCCAGCGAGGTGATGCGGTTGCGCTTGGCGATGCGCAGGATCTTGCGCATCACCAGCCACCAAAGCGCGATCATCAGCGTCGGGCCGAGGTAGATCGGCAGGAAGCCGATGCCGTCGCTGGCGGCGCGGCCGACCGAGCCGTAGAACGTCCACGCGGTCGCATAGACCGCCAGCGACAGGCTGTAGACGTAGGGGGAGGCGATGACCGGATGGCCGCGGTCGGCGCGCTGGTCGGCCCAGTAGGCGATGGCGAACAGCAGCCCGAGGTAGGCAAAGCTGACGACGACGATGACCCAGCCCTGCAGCATCGTGCGGGCGGCGCGGTCAGTGCGCGGCGTGCTGCGGCGCGCGCGCTGGCGACGCGGTCGCCTGTTGTCGCGGCGATGGTATCGGCGCGGCTGGACGGCGCCCGGCGCAGCGCGCCGACGGCGGCGTCATTCGTCCGGGCCTTCGACGGCGCGCGCCATCAGCGCGATCAGCACCGCCCAGGCGCCGAAGATCCACGCGTACAAGAGCGGAATGCCGGCGATGGTGCCGGGGCGGTTGAACAGCGCCAGGATCGGGTAATTGAACAGCAGGGCGCCGAGGATGGCGAGCGCCACCAGGTGCGCGGTGCGTTGCGGCGGCTTCATTCGGCTGTCCCCCTTCGCGCCGCGCTTGCCGCGCGGTCGGCCTTTTGCGAGGGAAAAGGTAAGCGGCGCCGCCTGCGGCTGTCAAACCTGGCGCCACCGGTGTCGCTGCGTCGCGCAGAGCAGGGCACTGCGCGTAGCGGCTTCGCGCCGCTTCGCCGCGTCCCGAGTCGCGCCGCGGCTGGCTTTGCCGCCCCACCGCGGCTCATCGATCCGCGGCCGGCGAGCGAGTCTGCCTCCGCCGGCCTCGCCGCGACGCGGCGGGCAGGGCGCGCAGCAGCTGTGCGCCGATTCGCCGCGTCCGGCCTCCAGACGCTCCCGCCCTTGCCGTCGCCCTGCACCCGTCGGATCGGCAGCCGCCGAGTGACGCTGCCACTGCCGGCGGCGCCGCAGGGCGCCGGGCGGAGCGCGCAGCGGCTGTGCGCCGATGCGCGTCGTCCCGCCTCGGGTGACGGCCACCTTGCGCGCGGCGCCGCGGCTTGCGCATGGCCGGGCGGCAAGCGCGTCTGCCGCCGCTGTGGACATCATCCTTCAAAGCCGGCCAGCGGCGGCGGGCCTTCCGTGCGTACCGCCTCTTGCCGCCGCCCGCGCACGGGGGCTTCGCGTCGCTCAGCGGCTGCGATTCTTCATCAGCCGGCTCTGCTCGCGCTTCCAGTCCTTTTCCCGCGTCGCGTCGCGCTTCTCGTACTGGCGCTTGCCCTTGGCCAGGCCGATGCTGAGCTTGATGCGCCCCTTGCTGAAGTGCAGGTCCAGCGGCACCAGCGTGTAGCCCGCGCGCTCGACCTTGCCGATCAGCTTGCGGATCTCGGCGGCATTGAGCAGCAGCTTGCGCGTGCGCGTCGGGTCGGGGCGGACGTGGGTGGAGGCGGTCTTCAGCGGCGTGATGTGGGCGTTGAGCAGGAAGATCTCGCCGTCGCGGACGATGACGTAGGCCTCCTTGAGCTGCACCTGGCCGGCGCGGATGGCCTTGACTTCCCATCCTTCGAGCACCAGGCCGGCCTCGAACCGCTCTTCGACCGTGTACTCGAAGAATGCCTTCTTGTTCTGGACGATCGACATCGGCGGCGGCGCGGGCCGGCGGCAGGCCCGCGGCTATCATGCAGTCTAGCAACCATGCACCGTGTCGACCGCAGCGTTCTCGTCCCTTACACGGCCGAGCAGATGTTCGAACTCGTGGCGGCGGTCGAGCAGTACCCGAAGTTCCTTCCCTGGTGCTCCGGCACGCACGTGCGGCCGCGGCGCGACGGCCGCGTCGACGCCACCATCGAGATCCACTATCGCGGCGTGCGCAGCCGGTTTACCACCTGCAACGAGCACCTCGCGCACGAGTGCATCCGAATGACGCTGGTCGACGGGCCTTTCCGCCGCCTGGCCGGGCAGTGGGACTTCAGGCCGCTGGGCGATGCCGGCTGCCGAGTGCACCTGCACTTGCACTACGACTTCGTGCCGGGCCTGCTGGGACGCGCCGTGGCGCCGGTGTTCGACGGCATCGCCGGTTCGCTGGTCGAGTCCTTCAGCCGCCGCGCCGATCAGCTTTATGAGCCGCGCTGAGCCCGCGTCTTCGGCAGCGGGGCCGGGCGGCGCGCTGCGGGTCAGCGTCGTCTACCTGCGGCCGGGGCTGACCTTCGAGCGGCACCTGGTCCTGCCGGCGCCGGCTACCGTCGGCGCGGCGATCGCCGCCAGCGGCGTGCTCGACGAGGTGCCGGAGCTATCCACCCAGGCGGTGCAGGTCGGCGTCTTCAGCCAGCGGCGCACGCTCGACGACGTCCTGCACGACGGCGACCGGGTGGAGATCTACCGGCCCTTGAGCATCGACCCGAAACAGGCGCGGCGGCTTCGCGTCCAGGTGCAGAGCCGCCGCAGGGCGGCGCGCGGGTAAAGCGCGCAGGCGAGCGCCTTACGGGCACTGCTGCGCGAGCTCGCCGCGCGTGCGCTCGATCTCGGCGCTGCGGGTCGGCGCGTCGATGAATTCCTGCCGGCCCTCGGCATTGATGCGGGCGACGCGGAAACCGCCCTCGAGCGCCTTGAGGTAGCCGCGCAGCCGCTCGCAGTTCTCGGCGACCTTGGCCTTGCGCGCTTCTTCCTCGGCGGCCTTCTTCTCCGCTTCCGCGATTTGCTGCTGTCGGCGGCGCGACTCGATCTCGCGCTTGGCCACGCTCGGCGTCCGCGGCGCCGCGGACTGGCTGGCGCGCTCGGCCTTCGCCTCCTCGCGCGGTTCGTCGCTCGCCGCGGCGCGGGCCGGCGGCGCCGGCGGCTGGCGGACGATGTCCCTGGCCGGCACGGATTTCGGCGGCGGCTGGTCGGAGTAGACCATGCGCCCGGTGGCGTCGCGCCAGGCCCACTGTGCAGCCGCCGGCGCGGCCGCGCACAGGAGGACGGCAGCCGTCGGGGCCATCGCGAGCGGCTTGCGGGCGATTCTCATCGGGTTGGCTCCCACATCACGAGTCATTGTCGTGGAGCGCGGCGAATCCTGGCAATCGCCGCCGCCTCGCATGGGCGGCCTAACCCGGACTGCCGAGGGTGGCTGCTTATACTTCGATTTTGCGTCATGAGGATCCGCCATGCGGTTGAGCGAAAGAGCGCTGACCTTCGATGACGTTCTGCTGCTGCCGGCCTATTCGGCCGTTCTTCCCCGCGACACCCAGCTTTCCACCCGCCTGACCCGGCGCATCGCGCTGAACCTGCCGCTGGTGTCGGCGGCGATGGACACCGTGACCGAAGCGCCGCTGGCCATCGCGCTGGCGCAGGAAGGCGGCATCGGCATCATCCACAAGAACCTCAGCCCGCAGCGGCAGGCGGCGGAGGTGGCGAAGGTCAAGCGCTTCGAGGCCGGCGTGCTGCGCGACCCGATCACCATCCCGCCGGACATGCGGGTCGAAGACGCGATCGCGCTGCAGCGGAGCAACCGCATCTCCGGCCTGCCGGTGGTCGAAGGCAGCCGCGTCGTCGGCATCGTCACCAACCGCGACCTGCGCTTCGAAGAGCGGCTCAGCGCCCGGGTGGCGGAGGTCATGACCCCGCGCGAGCGCCTGGTGACCGTGCGCGAGGGCGCCACCCTCGAAGAAGCCAAGGCGCTGATGCACAGGCACCGCCTCGAGCGCGTGCTGGTGGTCGACGGCGATTTCGAGCTGCGCGGCCTGATCACGGTCAAGGACATCACCAAGGCCACCGAGCACCCCAACGCCGCCAAGGATGAATACGGCAAGCTGCGCGTCGGGGCGGCCATTTCCACCGGCGCCGACTCCGAGCAGCGCGCCGAGCTGCTGGTCAGGGCCGGCGTCGACGTGCTGGTGGTCGACACCGCGCACGGGCACAGCCAGGGCGTGCTCGACCGCGTCGCCTGGGTGAAGAAGAACTTTCCGCAGGTGGACGTCATCGGCGGCAACATCGCCACTGCCGCCGCGGCGCGGGCGCTGCTCGATGCCGGCGCTGACGGCGTCAAGGTCGGCATCGGCCCCGGCTCCATCTGCACCACGCGCATCGTCACCGGCGTGGGCGTGCCGCAGATCACCGCGGTGGCCAACGTGGCCCGCGCGCTGGCCGGCAGCGGCGTGCCGCTGATCGCCGACGGCGGCATCCGCTATTCCGGCGACATCGCCAAGGCGCTCGCCGCCGGCGCCTGGAGCGTGATGCTCGGCAGCATGTTCGCCGGCACCGAGGAGGCGCCCGGCGAGGTGATCCTGTACCAGGGCCGCTCGTACAAGAGCTACCGCGGCATGGGCAGCCTGGGGGCGATGCAGGAGGGCTCGGCCGAGCGTTACTTCCAGGACAACGACGCCAACGTCGACAAGTTCGTGCCCGAAGGCATCGAGGGCATGGTGCCGTACAAGGGCAGCGTGCTGACGATCATCTTCCAGCTCGCCGGCGGCATCCGCTCCGCGCTCGGCTACTGCGGCTGCCGCAGCATCGAGGAGATGCGCAGCCGCGCCGAGTTCGTCGAGATCACCGCCGCCGGCGCCCGCGAGTCGCACGTGCACGACGTCAAGATCACCAAGGAAGCGCCGAACTACCGCGTCGAATAGCGCGGGCCGACGCGCGCTGCGCCGCCCGCCGCCGGCAGCGCGCGCCGCGCCGGACGGCGGGACCACGGAAGCCTGCATGAGTCACGAAAAGATCCTGATCCTCGACTTCGGCTCGCAGGTCACGCAGCTGATCGCGCGCCGCGTGCGCGAGGCCGGCGTGTACTGCGAGATCCACCCCTGCGACGTCAGCGACGAGTTCGTGCGCGGTTTTGCGCCGAAGGGCGTGATCCTGTCCGGCAGCCACATGTCGGCGTATGAGGAAACGAGCGCGGCGGCCCCGCCCGTCGTTTTCGAGCTCGGCGTGCCGGTGCTCGGCATCTGTTACGGCATGCAGACGATGGCGCAGCAGCTCGGCGGCAAGGTCGAGGCCGGACACAAGCGCGAGTTCGGCTACGCCGAGGTTCGCGCTCGCGGGCACACGCGGCTGCTCGGCGGCATCGAGGATTTTCGCAACGATCAGGGCCACGGCATGCTCAAGGTGTGGATGAGCCACGGCGACCGCGTCGTCGAGCTGCCGCCGGGCTTCAGGCTGATGGCCTCGACCGACAGCTGCCCGATCGCCGGCATGGCCGACGAGGCGCGCCGCTTCTACGGCGTGCAGTTCCACCCCGAGGTCACGCATACGGCGCAGGGGCAGGCGATCCTGAAGCGCTTCGTGCGCGACATCTGCGGCTGCCGCGGCGACTGGAACATGCCCGACTACGTGCCCGAGGCGGTCGCGAAGATCCGCGCCCAGGTCGGCCGCGAGGAGGTGATCCTCGGGCTTTCCGGCGGCGTGGACTCGTCGGTGGCGGCGGCGCTGATCCACAAGGCGATCGGGCCGCAACTGACCTGCGTCTTCGTCGACACCGGCCTGCTGCGGCTGGGCGAAGCCGAGCAGGTGATCGACACGTTTCAGCGGCACATGGGGCTCAAGCTGGTGCACGTCGACGCCGGCAGCCGCTTCATGGCCGCGCTGGCGGGCGTCACCGACCCGGAGGAAAAGCGCAAGATCATCGGCCGCGAGTTCGTGCACGTGTTCCAGGAAGAGGCGGCGCGGCTGCCCAACGTGCGCTGGCTGGCGCAGGGCACGATCTATCCGGACGTGATCGAATCGGCCGGCGCCAGGACCAAGAAGGCGACCACGATCAAGAGCCACCACAACGTCGGCGGCCTGCCGGACACGCTGCACCTGAAGCTGCTGGAGCCGCTGCGCGAACTGTTCAAGGACGAGGTGCGCAAGCTCGGCGAGGCGCTCGGCCTGCCGCACGAGATGGTCTACCGCCACCCGTTTCCGGGGCCGGGGCTGGGCGTTCGCATCCTCGGCGAGGTGAAGAAGGAGTACGCCGACCTGCTGCGGCGGGCGGATGCGATTTTCATCGAAGAGTTGCGCGCCAGCGGCTGGTACGACCAGGTCAGCCAGGCGTTCGCGGTGTTCCTGCCGGTGAAGAGCGTCGGCGTGATGGGCGACGGCCGTACCTACGACTGGGTCGTGGCGCTGCGCGCGGTGCAGACCAGCGACTTCATGACCGCGCACTGGGCGCCGCTGCCGCACGACCTGCTGGCGAGGGTGTCCAACCGCATCATCAACGAGGTGCGTGGCATCAATCGCGTCGTCTACGACGTCAGCAGCAAGCCGCCGGCGACGATCGAGTGGGAATAGGGGACGACACAGCCCGTCGGGGCTGTGCCCAGCTTTGTCGTGTCGGGCGGAGCGCAAGCGGCGATCTTGAAGCGGCGCGGCGGGAGTGAAGGGCCTCACGAAGTGTTCGGCAGTACTGGATCGTCTCCTTGATCTGGTTGGGGATGCGTCCTCGGACGTGCGTCGGGGCCATGG
>Ga0308414_1002055_pt1 | contig 13110 bp, 15 predicted proteins | sample HotsprSampleOS50_FD_205667 | JGI IMG/M metagenome (GOLD analysis project Ga0308414, IMG submission 205667) | Hot spring phototrophic mat microbial communities from Octopus Spring, Yellowstone National Park, Wyoming, United States - 20090730_OS50 ... | reverse complement strand
GGGAGATGGCGACGATATGCTGCACGAGATAGGAGGGTCTCGCATAGAATACATTTTAGCCAACTGGAATGCCTTCTGCGAGGGCCGCCGTTTGAAATCATGCTTATCCCCATTGGGGATTGAAACCTTTTGGATGGGTGATTGGAATTCGCGTCAACGCCGTTTGAAATCATGCTTATCCCCATTGGGGATTGAAACCAGGCAGCCGGTAGAACTCAGAGACGAGCGGAGCTGTTTGAAATCATGCTTATCCCCATTGGGGATTGAAACACTCGTTCCAATGCACTGGTAGCGGCGTACCAGCAAGTTTGAAATCATGCTTATCCCCATTGGGGATTGAAACACCAGCATATTAGCCGTAGATCGCACCTTAGACAGTTTGAAATCATGCTTATCCCCATTGGGGATTGAAACGTTAACTATTTGCGCGCGGTCAAGTACGCGCCTGAGGTTTGAAATCATGCTTATCCCCATTGGGGATTGAAACCTGGGCAACGCGCTCCAGAACGCTGCTTGCGGCGTGTTTGAAATCATGCTTATCCCCATTGGGGATTGAAACACGACAACCTCAAAGTCGTTCCACCACACTTGGAGTTTGAAATCATGCTTATCCCCATTGGGGATTGAAACTACGCGGCGGGCAGCGGCGCGAGGTCGAACAGAGTTTGAAATCATGCTTATCCCCATTGGGGATTGAAACTGACCAGTTTGCTTGCGTTGCCAGTCGCTGGACGGGGTTTGAAATCATGCTTATCCCCATTGGGGATTGAAACCGTTGAGTAGCCAGTCCAACTTCGGCAGCGTAATCGTTTGAAATCATGCTTATCCCCATTGGGGATTGAAACCCTTCATCAGCCCATCGAACCTTCATTTTCGTTGTTTGAAATCATGCTTATCCCCATTGGGGATTGAAACTCTGCGCGGCGTATGTCAACGTAGTCGAGATACTGTTTGAAATCATGCTTATCCCCATTGGGGATTGAAACCTCTGCGCGGTGACGGTCACGCGGGTACCGTCCACCGTTTGAAATCATGCTTATCCCCATTGGGGATTGAAACTGTGACGGATAATCGCATCTGGTGCACCACAACGGTTTGAAATCATGCTTATCCCCATTGGGGATTGAAACCGTGTGTTTCCTTGTCTCGCGTCCGGACTTCGTGAGTTTGAAATCATGCTTATCCCCATTGGGGATTGAAACGATGGTGTCTGGGTCGAACTCGCATATGAGGGAGTTTGAAATCATGCTTATCCCCATTGGGGATTGAAACACTAAACTTCGAAACTACGACTAATCGGTATGGCGTTTGAAATCATGCTTATCCCCATTGGGGATTGAAACTGCGATCCTTCTTCTACCTCTCGACTTTCGCAGAGTTTGAAATCATGCTTATCCCCATTGGGGATTGAAACTTATAACTCCTGTGACATCCATACTAGCGGTAGATGTTTGAAATCATGCTTATCCCCATTGGGGATTGAAACTGCGGTTAGGAGTGTGACACGTCGGAAGCGCGGAGGTTTGAAATCATGCTTATCCCCATTGGGGATTGAAACCATGGCTTCTGGACGAATTCTTCCACTGTTCAAGTTTGAAATCATGCTTATCCCCATTGGGGATTGAAACCACAATTGTCCAGCTTCATCCTCTTCCGCCAATGTTTGAAATCATGCTTATCCCCATTGGGGATTGAAACATAGAAATCGCCGCCAACGGCGATGAAGTACGCATGTTTGAAATCATGCTTATCCCCATTGGGGATTGAAACCGCGCAGAACCCACATTGGCATTAAGCCGTTGCCGGTTTGAAATCATGCTTATCCCCATTGGGGATTGAAACTGTCGAGGGTGTAGTTGGGCAGAAAATCTCAACAAAGTTTGAAATCATGCTTATCCCCATTGGGGATTGAAACTGCGGATACCGCCCGCGCGCCGTTCGAGCAGACCGGGTTTGAAATCATGCTTATCCCCATTGGGGATTGAAACTTCGCCGCTACCTGGCGCGCTTCAGGGCACGGCGAGTTTGAAATCATGCTTATCCCCATTGGGGATTGAAACTCGGTGTTGATGGGTTTGTTGGGGATAATCCAGGCTTGTTTGAAATCATGCTTATCCCCATTGGGGATTGAAACCGTATGGCAGTCCGAACGCGGCTTGTTCTTCAAATGTTTGAAATCATGCTTATCCCCATTGGGGATTGAAACTTTGATGTCTCTATGTAGTAGAGGAACGGATGAACGTTTGAAATCATGCTTATCCCCATTGGGGATTGAAACCCGAAATTTCGCCACACCCACTGCGCCGCTGCGACCAGGTTTGAAATCATGCTTATCCCCATTGGGGATTGAAACCGGGCACGACAGCGGCGTCGTGACTGTATACAGAGTTTGAAATCATGCTTATCCCCATTGGGGATTGAAACCCGGAGGTACTTTGAGTACCTCACGCGCAACCGGTGGTTTGAAATCATGCTTATCCCCATTGGGGATTGAAACCTTTGTTCGCGCCAGACAAGCCGCACACCACCAACGAGGTTTGAAATCATGCTTATCCCCATTGGGGATTGAAACGGCGGTGGGGGAAGTCGCATCTGTTGGCACGGATGTTGTTTGAAATCATGCTTATCCCCATTGGGGATTGAAACTCCGATAAGCACCGCCAGCGCCGACTGAACCTCGGTTTGAAATCATGCTTATCCCCATTGGGGATTGAAACGAAGAAAGACGAACCAGAACTGCTGCCACACGAAGTTTGAAATCATGCTTATCCCCATTGGGGATTGAAACCGTGATATTTCGTATTCTCGCAACGTTTGCTGTGCTGTTTGAAATCATGCTTATCCCCATTGGGGATTGAAACCGCTTAATATAGATGTCGTATGCGAGGTGTTTCTGGGTTTGAAATCATGCTTATCCCCATTGGGGATTGAAACCTATCGCTGCATTATGGCAGCGAAAGATTGTTCGGGTTTGAAATCATGCTTATCCCCATTGGGGATTGAAACGGTGGGACGCTGCGCGAACATCCACACTGTTGGTCGGTTTGAAATCATGCTTATCCCCATTGGGGATTGAAACTGGATGTACCTAAACTGCTCAGGCAAGGCTGGTAGCCGTTTGAAATCATGCTTATCCCCATTGGGGATTGAAACTATCCTTTTTATCACTATGTCATCGTCGTGGACTAGCGTTTGAAATCATGCTTATCCCCATTGGGGATTGAAACGCTGTCGCACTTCTGTGGTATCATGCATGTGCATGGTTTGAAATCATGCTTATCCCCATTGGGGATTGAAACACCGACGCATGCCATCCAGCGCCCAGAGCATCCCGGTTTGAAATCATGCTTATCCCCATTGGGGATTGAAACCGTCGCAGCAAATCCGTGCGGCATCCCACCTCACAGTTTGAAATCATGCTTATCCCCATTGGGGATTGAAACGATGATCTGATAGAGCTTCTCCTGCGCCCAGGCCGGTTTGAAATCATGCTTATCCCCATTGGGGATTGAAACTCCGTATCGGCAAACAGCGGTAGCTCGGGTGCCCCGTTTGAAATCATGCTTATCCCCATTGGGGATTGAAACATGGATGCAGCAGGCACCACGATGGAGATCCTGGAGTTTGAAATCATGCTTATCCCCATTGGGGATTGAAACTCCTGGTCACCGTCGAGGCGGATCAATCGGTCGGTTTGAAATCATGCTTATCCCCATTGGGGATTGAAACCAGGCACCAGGGTGCGGATGAGATTATCTGGTGGGTTTGAAATCATGCTTATCCCCATTGGGGATTGAAACAGCGTGTTGCCCAGGATGAGTCCGGCCACCCCGCCAGTTTGAAATCATGCTTATCCCCATTGGGGATTGAAACTCTGTGAACTCCCCGTTCAGCACATACGTGCCCCACGTTTGAAATCATGCTTATCCCCATTGGGGATTGAAACCACGACCGCGCTGCAACCGGGCCGGCATCTGGCGTTTGAAATCATGCTTATCCCCATTGGGGATTGAAACTGGTGCGTCGGATGCGGCCCCACCACGCCGGGCGTTTGAAATCATGCTTATCCCCATTGGGGATTGAAACTAGTTCGAGGAGAACATCCATGTCGGAATATCTGGTTTGAAATCATGCTTATCCCCATTGGGGATTGAAACATAGTACGTGGTGCGCTCGGCGATGTCGCGGTAGAGTTTGAAATCATGCTTATCCCCATTGGGGATTGAAACTTCTCAACGATACGTGACGTTTTCGACACCTTCTTGTTTGAAATCATGCTTATCCCCATTGGGGATTGAAACCGCTGACCGGTGCGGGGGTGCCACTGGTGCTGCGGTTTGAAATCATGCTTATCCCCATTGGGGATTGAAACACAGCGAATAGGATTGCGAGAAATTCAAATGCGAACGTTTGAAATCATGCTTATCCCCATTGGGGATTGAAACAAAGGAGCACATAATGCCCAGACAACCATTCCCTTAGTTTGAAATCATGCTTATCCCCATTGGGGATTGAAACTCATCAGCGGTAGGAGTGTCACAACACATCATATAGTTTGAAATCATGCTTATCCCCATTGGGGATTGAAACAGTGAGATCATGGCGGGATGCCAGATCTCCAAGTGTTTGAAATCATGCTTATCCCCATTGGGGATTGAAACCCTTCACACCCATAAACCGACCGACGTACGCGCCGGTTTGAAATCATGCTTATCCCCATTGGGGATTGAAACCTAGACGCGGTGCGGCTGTTCGTCAGTCTTACCACGTTTGAAATCATGCTTATCCCCATTGGGGATTGAAACTGATGTGCAGTTCGTACTGCACACCACCGGCGTTGTTTGAAATCATGCTTATCCCCATTGGGGATTGAAACTCCACCTTTGTCGTTGCTAATCAATTCTTTGAACGTTTGAAATCATGCTTATCCCCATTGGGGATTGAAACGTTGAACGCGCTCGACCTCAGCGACAACCTCAAGGTTTGAAATCATGCTTATCCCCATTGGGGATTGAAACCCCACCTTTGCCCTTATCGATCAGTTCCTTGAAGTTTGAAATCATGCTTATCCCCATTGGGGATTGAAACCGCGGCAACAACTTGCGCAGCGCGTTATCGAGAGTTTGAAATCATGCTTATCCCCATTGGGGATTGAAACGTTTCTGAATTTGGACGCCAAAGAATGATGCCAGTTTGAAATCATGCTTATCCCCATTGGGGATTGAAACGCCGAACCGAAACCGACGATGCTGACGTTCCAACAGTTTGAAATCATGCTTATCCCCATTGGGGATTGAAACTGCTTTGATGAGTAACGTCGCCGCGACCGGCGGGGTTTGAAATCATGCTTATCCCCATTGGGGATTGAAACTCCGCCTGCGGTGGAGGCAAATCCAACATCAAAGAGTTTGAAATCATGCTTATCCCCATTGGGGATTGAAACTGCGACGCCTTACGTGCTCGAACCGACGCCGGAGCGTTTGAAATCATGCTTATCCCCATTGGGGATTGAAACCGCACACCGCGCATTTGACCACTTTGTACTACTGCCGTTTGAAATCATGCTTATCCCCATTGGGGATTGAAACAAAGGAGAAGACAGATGGAAAAGATCGAACTTTGGGTTTGAAATCATGCTTATCCCCATTGGGGATTGAAACTCTGATGTATGTCGGTCTGTAGCCAACGGTCAACGTTTGAAATCATGCTTATCCCCATTGGGGATTGAAACCTATCTCGGCGCAAACCCGACGAATCTCAATCCAAGTTTGAAATCATGCTTATCCCCATTGGGGATTGAAACGTCCAACGACCAGAATTCAACTCGCCCGCCGGTTGTTTGAAATCATGCTTATCCCCATTGGGGATTGAAACTCGCTCGTCGAGGGCGGAGCCCCACCATTTCTAATGTTTGAAATCATGCTTATCCCCATTGGGGATTGAAACCATGACTCTGGACTGCAAAGGGACTGACCTGGTGAGTTTGAAATCATGCTTATCCCCATTGGGGATTGAAACATTTCCAGGAGTACCTCTAACGCTCGTCGCTCACCAGCGTTTGAAATCATGCTTATCCCCATTGGGGATTGAAACTGTACCACCTCCGGCGGCGGCGGCCCCAGTTGTCGTTTGAAATCATGCTTATCCCCATTGGGGATTGAAACTGTGCGAGGATGGGCCAGCTCCTCCCTCGCGGATGGTTTGAAATCATGCTTATCCCCATTGGGGATTGAAACAGTGCACTCGCGCGCGAACTGCATAGCTATTCACGTTTGAAATCATGCTTATCCCCATTGGGGATTGAAACTGATCAGATCCCACAGGAACACCAGGATCACTGGAGTTTGAAATCATGCTTATCCCCATTGGGGATTGAAACTATTGGAGGGCAGCGATGAGGGGTTGTCACAACACGTTTGAAATCATGCTTATCCCCATTGGGGATTGAAACCTATCGCTTGGCATTCACCCGCCACCTCCCCTCCTAAGTTTGAAATCATGCTTATCCCCATTGGGGATTGAAACTTTCTGAATGTATGTGACGATCTCGGCGCGTTGCGACGTTTGAAATCATGCTTATCCCCATTGGGGATTGAAACTGCAATCACCCCCAGTTGCCACGTCTCATACTGGGTTTGAAATCATGCTTATCCCCATTGGGGATTGAAACTGCAATCGTTCGGCTATTCGGATGAGCAGGCGCACGTTTGAAATCATGCTTATCCCCATTGGGGATTGAAACTTGACGGCGCGAGCTCATCACTCAGCGCGCCCCAGGTTTGAAATCATGCTTATCCCCATTGGGGATTGAAACATCGTCGTAGTCATCATCCCGTTAAATGTCGCAGTTTGAAATCATGCTTATCCCCATTGGGGATTGAAACGCCGAGGTAGTACTGGCGCAGCGACGGCGTCCGGTTTGAAATCATGCTTATCCCCATTGGGGATTGAAACTTGTTTAGTGCTACGAGTATCTCTTCTCGCCTTGAGTTTGAAATCATGCTTATCCCCATTGGGGATTGAAACCTCACAAAAAGGCAAGATTGCCCGTGCTGCGACAAGGTTTGAAATCATGCTTATCCCCATTGGGGATTGAAACTTCGAGGCGAGTTTTCAAGTCAAAACCCCTTTTTTGTTTGAAATCATGCTTATCCCCATTGGGGATTGAAACCGAGATAGAGGATCACATTCGGCTAGCAGAAGCGATGTTTGAAATCATGCTTATCCCCATTGGGGATTGAAACAACAAGTTAGGATCACTTGTCGTTACATCCACGCCGTTTGAAATCATGCTTATCCCCATTGGGGATTGAAACAGCCCCTCAACTCGCGACCGCACCGCCTCATCGGGGTTTGAAATCATGCTTATCCCCATTGGGGATTGAAACTTTGAGAATATCGTTGATGCGCTCAAGCGTTTCGTTGTTTGAAATCATGCTTATCCCCATTGGGGATTGAAACCGTTGCGTCAACGACGATATTCGTATCCGCGTTGAAGTTTGAAATCATGCTTATCCCCATTGGGGATTGAAACTACCGTCTTTTTGTTGAGATTTTCTGCCCCACGGTTTGAAATCATGCTTATCCCCATTGGGGATTGAAACGGTGCTCAAACGCCTGGTATGTCTCTAACCAGGCGGTTTGAAATCATGCTTATCCCCATTGGGGATTGAAACTGTCACCGTTAGATCATCGAGAAACTCGACGATCTTTGTTTGAAATCATGCTTATCCCCATTGGGGATTGAAACAGCGAAAGGATGAGGAAATGAATGTCGAGATCGATAGTTTGAAATCATGCTTATCCCCATTGGGGATTGAAACCAGCAACGGAATCCACACAGCCCGCCGCGCAGCCCGGTTTGAAATCATGCTTATCCCCATTGGGGATTGAAACCAAGAATGAATAAGAAAGGAGACGCGATGACAGAGTTTGAAATCATGCTTATCCCCATTGGGGATTGAAACTAATGTTCATACGCGCGATACCCTGTATGTATCGGTTTGAAATCATGCTTATCCCCATTGGGGATTGAAACTCATCACGCCAAAACATGGCGTGAAATATCGTGCGTTTGAAATCATGCTTATCCCCATTGGGGATTGAAACTGGTGCAGCTGGGTGTTCGGTCGCGGATGACCGACGTTTGAAATCATGCTTATCCCCATTGGGGATTGAAACACACTCCGTACTGCAGGCCTGACGGCGACCAAGGAGGTTTGAAATCATGCTTATCCCCATTGGGGATTGAAACGCTTCAATCGAGTGCAATATTCCTTGTCTTGCGGTTTGAAATCATGCTTATCCCCATTGGGGATTGAAACGGGAAGTCATAAGTCGGATTTGAGGGTTTCCGTAGTTTGAAATCATGCTTATCCCCATTGGGGATTGAAACACTTCGCCGCCTAATCTCGGAAGCCCATGAGGAGTTTGAAATCATGCTTATCCCCATTGGGGATTGAAACTCCGAAGCCGCTGCACGCCATGTGATGAGTTTCTGTTTGAAATCATGCTTATCCCCATTGGGGATTGAAACATCCGGAAGTCCAGCAGACTTCAGAAGCCGATCTATGTTTGAAATCATGCTTATCCCCATTGGGGATTGAAACTTTTTTACACCACCACTCATCCACGGTCCTTCTTCTGTTTGAAATCATGCTTATCCCCATTGGGGATTGAAACCGTATTGGACCAGTCCAGTCCTTGATAAATCTTGGTGAGTTTGAAATCATGCTTATCCCCATTGGGGATTGAAACTTGGCGGTCGCGCGGCGATGCTGTCGCCGGTCTTCAGTTTGAAATCATGCTTATCCCCATTGGGGATTGAAACCGACCTTTTTTCGCTTTTCATCCTTTTTTCTCCTGTTTGAAATCATGCTTATCCCCATTGGGGATTGAAACTGCGGCAACAACATCGGCCAGCCATGGGCCTACGGTTTGAAATCATGCTTATCCCCATTGGGGATTGAAACCCCCAAGCGACCGCCTCAGCAATATATCCCTCCAGTTTGAAATCATGCTTATCCCCATTGGGGATTGAAACCGCGGGTCTAATCCGGGGCGCACCGGATCGTTGCTGGTTTGAAATCATGCTTATCCCCATTGGGGATTGAAACCGGAATATGGACGATATGACGCGCTGGCAGCCGGTGTTTGAAATCATGCTTATCCCCATTGGGGATTGAAACCTCTAATTATGATGTAGAGATCGCCCATCACACGGTTTGAAATCATGCTTATCCCCATTGGGGATTGAAACTATACAAAAAGACAAGGTTATCTGTGCTGCGAATAGTTTGAAATCATGCTTATCCCCATTGGGGATTGAAACGGCTAGACAAGGAATGTTTGTCTCGACGGCGGCAAAGTTTGAAATCATGCTTATCCCCATTGGGGATTGAAACTATCGAAGGCCGAAAGATCTCTACAGGATAGAGGGGTTTGAAATCATGCTTATCCCCATTGGGGATTGAAACCGGCTTGGGCGAGGTTTTTTCCGCGGCTGTGTTGCGTTTGAAATCATGCTTATCCCCATTGGGGATTGAAACTTTACAATATATCACAATGCGAGCGAGTTGTCAAGGTTTGAAATCATGCTTATCCCCATTGGGGATTGAAACACCAAACTCGCTACTGGTGAAACGCGTTTCAGCGGTTTGAAATCATGCTTATCCCCATTGGGGATTGAAACGGCCAAGCTTCCGTTTTGTGCAGCTGGTCCAGTGGGTTTGAAATCATGCTTATCCCCATTGGGGATTGAAACTCAGTCGAAGGACGCGCCAACACCAGTGCTTTGGGAGTTTGAAATCATGCTTATCCCCATTGGGGATTGAAACTTCGAGTGTTGGGGTGAGGCGGCAAAATATGCCGGGTTTGAAATCATGCTTATCCCCATTGGGGATTGAAACTGCTTAATCAGTTCCGGCTTCATTCCGGTGATCAGGTTTGAAATCATGCTTATCCCCATTGGGGATTGAAACGGAGTATGCGGGTGTGCTGTACCGCTCGTATGAGTTTGAAATCATGCTTATCCCCATTGGGGATTGAAACTTAGAGAGAGTTGGTGCCAACTCGGCACCCCACCGTTTGAAATCATGCTTATCCCCATTGGGGATTGAAACCGTGTAATCTGCATATTTTCCTTAATTTCGATGTGCGTTTGAAATCATGCTTATCCCCATTGGGGATTGAAACTTCTCTTCGCTACCACTCATCCACGGTCCTTCTTCGTTTGAAATCATGCTTATCCCCATTGGGGATTGAAACGGCTGGTCGTACGGTGGTTGTCGTGGGAGTTGCGCAGTTTGAAATCATGCTTATCCCCATTGGGGATTGAAACAGTGACGGGGACGGATCGAAGCCTGTCCCTGTCGGCGTTTGAAATCATGCTTATCCCCATTGGGGATTGAAACGAAAGGCGACGTTCATCAAACGCTGGTTGCTGGGGTTTGAAATCATGCTTATCCCCATTGGGGATTGAAACCCACCGGTGGCGCGGGAGACGCTGATTGACGCGGAATGTTTGAAATCATGCTTATCCCCATTGGGGATTGAAACTTCGTTGCCGCGTTTGACACCTTGCCAAATTCGTAGTTTGAAATCATGCTTATCCCCATTGGGGATTGAAACGGAATACAAAACACGGATTATGAGGCGCATCTTTGTTTGAAATCATGCTTATCCCCATTGGGGATTGAAACTAGTATGAGTGTAGGGGATCATTCCCCGCCGAACGGTTTGAAATCATGCTTATCCCCATTGGGGATTGAAACAGAAACACAGCCTCACGGCCGTGCATCCAGAAAAGTTTGAAATCATGCTTATCCCCATTGGGGATTGAAACTACCTCGATATGTACTGCGTCGTCAGAGCGAAGAGTTTGAAATCATGCTTATCCCCATTGGGGATTGAAACTATTCGGGCGTGCCCGCCCGCCATTTGATGGCGGTTTGAAATCATGCTTATCCCCATTGGGGATTGAAACAGCTGTCCTTGGGCAGGGAGATTTACCGTATAGGGTTTGAAATCATGCTTATCCCCATTGGGGATTGAAACCATAAATGTTCTTTCGCTCATCACAGCACGACTAAGTTTGAAATCATGCTTATCCCCATTGGGGATTGAAACCATAAATGTTCCTTCGCTTGCCGCAGCACCAGCAAGTTTGAAATCATGCTTATCCCCATTGGGGATTGAAACTTAGAGAGAGTTGGTGCCAACTCGGCACCCCACCGTTTGAAATCATGCTTATCCCCATTGGGGATTGAAACCTCTTCTTGATGTATCTCCTTTTCGCCGCCATTTTCGTTTGAAATCATGCTTATCCCCATTGGGGATTGAAACGTGGTAGCCAATCGACCACGTCCGACAAATCCGTAGTTTGAAATCATGCTTATCCCCATTGGGGATTGAAACTCAGCTCTTCTGAAAGCAGCCTGGCGCCTTAGCGTTTGAAATCATGCTTATCCCCATTGGGGATTGAAACGGGATAGTACCAGATGTACTACCCCAAGACAAGGTGTTTGAAATCATGCTTATCCCCATTGGGGATTGAAACTATTTGAAAACCACAGGGTTTCCTTTCTCATAAAGTTTGAAATCATGCTTATCCCCATTGGGGATTGAAACCCATCGGAATAATCACGCCGTCAACGTTCCAGGGTTTGAAATCATGCTTATCCCCATTGGGGATTGAAACTTTCAAAATGGGCATAGGGATCATTACCATCCGAGTTTGAAATCATGCTTATCCCCATTGGGGATTGAAACACCAACGTCCACGGCTTTATAGTCGGCGCCAACGTTTGAAATCATGCTTATCCCCATTGGGGATTGAAACTCCAGCGAGAGACTAGATTCTCGATATCCTTGTCGTTTGAAATCATGCTTATCCCCATTGGGGATTGAAACCCGATTGCACTGAGACATGGAATGTTACACTCAATGTTTGAAATCATGCTTATCCCCATTGGGGATTGAAACTCTTATAAATGGAGACGCGAAGATCTGACTTATGGGTTTGAAATCATGCTTATCCCCATTGGGGATTGAAACTGCCGAGATGGAAGCGATCTTCTGGAGTTCCTCTATCGTTTGAAATCATGCTTATCCCCATTGGGGATTGAAACTCGGCGTACCGGCGCCAATCTGGATCTTGTTCCTTGGTTTGAAATCATGCTTATCCCCATTGGGGATTGAAACTGCTTCGCGGTATCATTGATCCTCCTTGACGGTGGCGGTTTGAAATCATGCTTATCCCCATTGGGGATTGAAACGAAGCAATACGCTTGTTCAGGCCTATCAAAATAGTTTGAAGTTTGAAATCATGCTTATCCCCATTGGGGATTGAAACTAAGGTGAATTAAGGTGTTTTGCCAACTAAAGGAATGTTTGAAATCATGCTTATCCCCATTGGGGATTGAAACAATGGAGCGGCAAGGCGGATGCGCGGCGACGGCATCGCCGTTTGAAATCATGCTTATCCCCATTGGGGATTGAAACGACAGGATTCTCGACTCGATGCGGCGGCGTCTTCCTGGGTTTGAAATCATGCTTATCCCCATTGGGGATTGAAACTTGACAGATCGAAACACTCGTGCTATAATCAGCTGTTTGAAATCATGCTTATCCCCATTGGGGATTGAAACTACGGTCCTTCTTCTTCCGCTCGACCTCTGAGGATGTTTGAAATCATGCTTATCCCCATTGGGGATTGAAACCTATCGAATCCCGGAGGCGGCCGACGGGTGCCGCCTGTTTGAAATCATGCTTATCCCCATTGGGGATTGAAACGGTGGTAATACCCCAACTGGTGTAGAGATCCGTGTGAGTTTGAAATCATGCTTATCCCCATTGGGGATTGAAACTATGTCGCGGATGGTCTGAATCCAGGACCGGGAGGGTTTGAAATCATGCTTATCCCCATTGGGGATTGAAACTATGTCGCGGATGGTCTGAATCCAGGACCGGGAGGGTTTGAAATCATGCTTATCCCCATTGGGGATTGAAACGGCGTCGTTCGGCATCCATGGCCTGCCCGATGGTCTGTTGTTTGAAATCGTGCTTATCCCCATTGGGGATTAAAACCGCGTCGCCGGATCATCGCCTCGG
>Ga0308414_1002053_pt1 | contig 13112 bp, 10 predicted proteins | sample HotsprSampleOS50_FD_205667 | JGI IMG/M metagenome (GOLD analysis project Ga0308414, IMG submission 205667) | Hot spring phototrophic mat microbial communities from Octopus Spring, Yellowstone National Park, Wyoming, United States - 20090730_OS50 ... | reverse complement strand
TGTATACCGGCATGGGCATTGGCGGTGGCCCACGGCTCCGCTTATTCTTGTCGTCACCCGAGGGATTGATACCGTTTTCTGACATTTCGATTTTTGAGCCTGGATATGTCGGCAGTGTCTACGTGGGCTAATCTGAACAATGTTTGATTGGTAACAACGGGTGATGAGAACGGGGAGTCCGAACATCCCATCATTGCCGCTTGGCCGTCTTGCAATTCCGTACCTTATGACCTGGTGATGCAGGGAAATTCGGTTTGCCGATTCCAGTGATTCTCCACATCCCCGATCGTTCAGGATCGAGCAGCAGTAGCCGTAGCGGCCCGATCCGGAATCGCTGAGTTTGCAAAGGCGGTGGTCGAAAACGATGTGCGAATCGGCCAAAAATCGGGCGTCTGCGACAAGAATCTGGGCTATCCTGCAACCAGAGTCGGCTCGTTCTGAGGCTCTGAAGCTCCTCTAGAGCGGGTCTTAACGATCGTTATATCCGCTACCGCCGAAATCGTTCGGACTAGATTATCATGAACGCAACTGCGCCGACCGTGGTAGAGAGTCCAGCCGTTTCGAAACAGAGGCATTGTCTGTACTGCGGTTCAACCGATTTGGAGCCACTGTATCAGGGCGTTCGAGATCGTCTGGGGTATGTTCCCGGAGAGCGGACTTTTCTGCGGTGTCGCGCCTGTGGCTCGGCCGTGCTCGATCCGTTGCCGAGTGTTGAGGAATTGCCCGGTTTTTATCCACCGGTTTACAGCTTTAGCTTGGAACTCGGGGGGCAAAGCCGGTTCAAGCGAATTCTGAGCCAGTTGGAATATCACCTGTTTTTCCGACCGCAATACACAGCTCAGGTCCGGCGTGTGATGCGAGCTTGCGGCTGGCAAAGCGGCCAGGGGAAGCGTTTGCTGGATGTCGGCTGCGGACGTGGCCTGCGGCTTTTAGAGTTTCGCCGGCTTGGCTTCGATGTCTACGGGTTGGATGTCCAACCGGATGTTGTCCGCTATCTCCGTGAGGAATTGCAGATCCCGGCCGAGTGTGCGGATGTCTCGGCGATGAGCGATCATTATCCTGCGGAATCGTTTGATTTGATTACAACATATTTTTTGATTGAGCATATCCCAAACGTTCAAGACGCCTTTCAGGCCATGCATGACTTATTGAAACCCGGTGGCTGGGTTGCGGCAGCAGTCCCGTTTGTTGATTCCGTTCAGTCTCGAATCTTCGGTGGCAACTGGATCAACGCCATGGAGGCACCACGGCACCTGTCCTTACCGACTCAGCCTGGAATGAAGAATGCCTGTGAGTCTGCCGGGTTTCATCGAGTGAAGATTGTTTCCGATTCTACCTTGAACTGTGCAGGACAAATTGCCTCGTCGCTCATCCCCGGAGCGACCTTGACGCATGCTTACGGTCAGAATCGGCTGATGCCGCTTGTTCGCCGGGCGATCGGTGCAGGAATCCTGTTGCTCTCGGTGCCAATCTGTTACGTCGAAAATGAGATACTCGGACGGATCTCCCTCGGCGTTGCCCTCGCTCAGAAACCGTTACGGTAGCAGTCATGCTCGTTCGCGAAGCTAAGTGGTTCGCCCAGCAGATTCAGCAACTCGGGGACGAGGCTTTGTTCCCGATGTTGAATCTCGGCAGTCATACCGAGGAATTCCGCTGCCGAGAACAGCCCTGGATCGATCGCTACATCTTCGCTCCGATTCGGCAACGTGGCCAGAAAGTCGTTCATCTTGACCTTCGTGAAGCCCCGGGAGTGGATCTTGTTGGCGATTTGACCGAACCTGCGTTTTTACAAACAGTCAGTCAGATGCGTTTTCGGTCGCTGATTTGCTCGAATCTCCTTGAACATGTGCCGAACCCGGGTGAAATCGCGGCCGCGGCAGTCGCGGCGATCGAACCGGGTGGCTATCTTCTGGTGTCGTGTCCGCGGAATTTCCCGTACCACCCCGACCCGCTAGACACTCTGTTTCGACCCGATGTGAACGAGTTGTCCGGACTTTTTCCCGGGACAGAACAAGTGTCGGGGTTGCTGCTCCCCTCCGGGACATTGACGAGTTATTTCTGGGCAAAGGCTACAGCGGATCCGGCGGCCTTGATTCGCAATCTGTGGCGACGAAAAACTCAGGCAATCGCTTCCACGGAAGCAGGGCTTAGCGCGTGGGCGTGGCTTCCCTGGTTGTTTCGGACGTTCTATCAGACCTGCGTTGTCTTAAGGAAAACGACTCAGTCATGTGCCATAAATTTTTGGGGAACCGGTTTCGGCGGCAATCTTTCGATTGGCTTTTCAAGCTTGATTTGAAGGAAGTAGCTGTTTCGAATGCAGGTGAGGATCAATGCTGGAGACAGGACTTGAACCTGCACGCCCTCGCGGGCACCAGTCCCTCAAACTGGCGTGTCTGCCAATTCCACCACTCCAGCAATAAGTTATTAAAATTATGCTGAGTTTTTGCCGTGCTTCAAGGTCTCTTCACAGGGAAGTTTCGGGTTTTTTCGAACGGACTGGAGGTATGGTTGTTTCAGAGACAAGAAAGGCTGAAGACCTCCGATCTCGCGGCAAGGATAACGGACACTAGCGTGAAAAGCGTTGAATCCGGGTTGCCCCGTTTTCCAAGCGGAAGTGGTAGCCATCCGGGAAAGCATCGGCAAACTCTTCTTGATGACTGACAAGCAAGATACAATTTAAGTGGCCGCGGAGATTCTGTAATTCCTGGAGCATGACTTGTCGGCCTTGGCGATCGAGGCATCCGAACCCTTCATCGATAATGACACTTTCAATTGGGCGATGCTGTCGGCTTGCGTATTGGCCGATGCCGAGTGCCAGGCTGACAGCCACGCGGAACCGCTGGCTCCCTGAAAGGAAGGCGACATTGATCGGGCTGCCGCCGCTGCTGCGATTGAAACATTCGAGTTCAAGGGCCTTGTCGGCGGCCGTGCCCTCGTCGGAACCGGACAGTCGGAGAAACAGTTGTCCTCCGGAGAGACGGTCCAGGACAGCGTTCGCGTGATCGATAATCTGTCGTTCCGCCTGACGGACGAGATGACGCTGGAGGCGATCGCGACCGAGGAGTTCCGCAAGGATTTTGTAGCGGGCATACAGAGCATCGAGACGGGTCAGTTCTTCGCCGAGTCGGGCACGCTGCAGACGGTAGCTATCGAGTTGATCCCGATGACGGATCGCATCTTGCCGCTGTTGTTCGCAGCGTTCGAGTTCGTTGCGGGCCTCGATGAGTTGCCGTTCGAGGACTTCAGGTGCCTGTCGGCAGGCAGCGGAAAACGCTTGTTCCTCGGCTTGCAATTCACTCTCGTCCCGGTGCAATGCCTGCAGACTGCCACGAGCTTGTTCAAGTTGTTGAAATTTGCCCTCGGTGCCCTGATCCCGCAGTTCATCGCATTGCATTGACCAGCGATGATAATCGGCCATTCGCGCCTGATCTGCCTTCGCTTGCCAATCAGGAGGGAGGTTTTTCCGGGCACGTTCAATGGCCTGCTGACATTGTTGTTGCTTGGAGGCTTCCGCTTGCAGTTTTCCGGTCAGTTCGGTGAGCGACTGAATCGCCTGATGCGCTTCGAGCCCCCAGCGATCGAGCTCGGTATCGGCCTGGAAAAGCGCGTGTTTGGTTGCCTTTAGGGACTGGATGAGGGTGATTTCTTGCGTGTGCAAGTGATGGTATTCTTCCTGAAGTCGTGTCAGATCCCCCGGAGGCAGATGGTTTCGCAGACGATCGCTGGTTGCTTTTGCGGCAGCGAGGCGAGTTTGCCACTCTTTCCACTGGGAATGTTTGACCGCAGCGGCGTCGCGACTCGCCTTGACACGCGGCAGTTGTTCAACTTGGTGACGAAGCTGAATGAGTTGATCAGTATTCGGATAAACAGTCTGAGAGTAATCACTGAACGGTGCAGGCGAAATCCGACTCCGATAAGGTTCGGGAATCTCGGCATAGAGACATGCGAGAGAATCTGACAATCGCTTGATCTCTGCGGACAGATGTTTGATCTCCGCCTCATTCGCCAAATATTCTTCCCTAAGCTGTAATAATTTTCCCTGAACGGTGGCAACTTGCTCGGCGAGCAGTTGTTCTTCATAAGCGGCGGTCGCGCGACCATCGACGGCCGCTTGATAGTTTCGCGTCGCCTCCTGAAGCTGGATGTCTCGGCGGCGTTTTTCCTGCTCGTAATGTGCCGCGGTCAAAGGTTGACCGCAGGCGTGGCAGATTTTTTCGCCGGAAAGCGTCGCGAATTCCGCAGCGGCGAGCGACGCCTGATCGAGCAACGTTTTTGCCACGGCCACTTGCTCATCCGCGGCGGCTCGACGTTGTCGAGCGATTGCCTCTGCTTGCTGAAGCTTCGCATGCTCGGCTTTGCAATCTTTCCCGTGCGAGATAATGCGATCTCGTTCTTGCTGGAGTGATTGCAGCCGATCCCGGGCAGTGATCCACTCCTGCCGTTCGTTCGAAAACCGTTCGAGCATGGGCAAGATTCGGTTCAACTCGGTCAATTGCTCACATTCACGCTGGAGCAATGCTTCTTCTTCGGCAGGATTGATCGGAAAGCGCTTGCCTTCGCCTTCGAGTTCCGTGATGGTGGCGAGCTGATCATCGAGTTGTTTGATGATTTCGAGGATGGCCGTTAATTCACGGAGCCGTGTGTTGCCTTCGCTGAGGAGTTTTTCATCGTGATCGCGTTGCTGTTGCAATTTCTGCCGTTGTGACCGGAGTTGTGCCAGCATCTGGTCGGCTCGGCGTTTCCGTTCCTGAGCATCTTCCGATTGTCGTTGCAAATGTTCGAATGATTTTTCGGAATCAATGATCTGAGCTCGCATGGTGACAATCGTTTGCACGGTGGGCAAAACGCGTTGCAACTCTTGCAACGTGGCCATGTCGCGTTCGATCTTGGCCGCGGATTCCAGGAGTCGCTCGGCTTCTCTCCGTCTGGCTCGTGCCTGTTCAAGTCGTTGCACTGTCAATCGCCAGCGTTCAGCCTCGGCAGCAATCGCTTGGCACGAATCGAGGGCGGCTTGTGCGTGCGACCGGGCGAGCTCCGCTTCCTGAATTGCTTGAGTAGCCCGAGCATATTCCTCGTCCGAGACTTCGGGAATCGCCGCCGATTGATGACTGACTGCTTCGACCAGAGATTTATATCTCAGTTTGTGATTGTTCGCCTTGTCATAAAGCCGCTGATACCGATCGATATTGACGATGCTGGCAAGCACCTCGGCCCGTCCCGTCGGTTTGCTGTCGAGAAGTTTTTCGGCTTTACCTTGCAACAACAGCACCGAAGATGTGAAGGTTTCGTAAGTCAAACCGATTTTTTCCTGAATCCAGCGGTCGAAATCGACTTTTTTGGTGGTATCGGGGACAGGCCGCCATTCACCATTGTCTTGTCTTTCGAAGAGTTGTTGCGTTCCGGAACTGTTGCCCTTATTCAATCGCCTGAGAGTGCGCTTAATGCGATAAACTTGACGATCAAGACGGAAGTCGAATTCGACCGTAAGCGCGTTGCAGTCCTTGTTGATCAACTCGCCCGCTGTTTGTTGGCTACCACCCCGGTGATGGCCAAACAGAGCATAAGTGACCCCGTCGAAGATTGACGATTTGCCACTGCCATTATTGCCAGCGAGCATCCAGATTGATGCGCCTTCAAAGTCAATTTCCTGTTCGTCTTTGAACGACAGAAACCCTGCCATTTTCACCCGTAGGGGAATCACACGCCTTCTCCCTGATACCGAGTCAAACCCCGTGCATTTCGGTCAGAGTCGCTTCAGATTTTGCTGATGGATTTTATCCCGGATGCTTGCAGTCAGGACAATGACCGGGGGAATCCCTGGTGCAATGTCAGCAGACTTCGTCAACGAGATGGACAGCCACGGGGATTTGGAAAACGGTTTGTTGTGGCAGGAAGCATCAAGCATACAAACTGAATTGTTATGCCGAGCCGGCACGGTCATCGGCTCGGCCTGATCTCATCAATCAGCGTCAACATCAAGAATCAAGCAGCGAAAATGCCTGCCGAAACGCCATTCAAGGGCAAGCCGTGGCGATTACTCGGCCACGCACGGGTTTTTCAGGACGCCGATGCCTTCAATCTCGACTTCCACCACATCTCCGGGTTTTAACAGAATGGGGTTCGGTTTGCGGGCAATACCGACACCGGGCGGGGTTCCCGTGAAAATCAAGTCGCCAGGTTCCAACGTCAGCACCTGGGTGAGGTAACTCAGCAGTGCCGGCACCCCGAAAATGAATTCCTTGGTTGAGGAATTTTGCATCGTTTCACCATTCAAGCGAAGCATAATTCTCAGATTATGAGGATCAATCGGTTCATCGGCCGTGACAATGACGGGCCCGAGTGGGGCAAACGTGTCAAACGTTTTGCCGATGATCCATTGTTTCTCATTGCCCTTGAATTGCCAGTCACGGGCGGAGACATCGTGGCCGATGGTGTAACCGCCGACATATTGAAATGCGGTGGCATCATTCGGGATATGTTTGCCGCGTTTCCCGATGACAATCACAAGTTCCGCTTCATAATCGACTTTTTGCGAAACTTTCGGCAATTTGATCGGGTCGCCGCTGGCAATCAGGGTGTTTGAAAACTTGCCGAAAATCACTGGTTCGGTCGGAATCGGTTGCCCACCTTCGAGGGCGTGATCACGATAATTCAGGCCGATGCAGATGATTTTTCCGGGATCAGGAATCGGCGGGAGCAGTTTGACGGCAGTTGCAGGATATTTCACGGCCGAGGGGGAAGCTGCCGCCTCGGCTGCAGCTTTGCGGATCGCCGCCGACCCCGCGAGCAATTGTTTCACCGAAGATGGCAAACCGGGATCGGTGGCATGTAGATCGACATACTCATCGCCGAGCTGAGCCGCGGCCCGAGGACCTTGAGGGGTAAGAATCGTAGCCAGTCGCATTGGCTTCAGTGCTCCGATGTCAGGGAATCGATGATAATTTTACTGTAGTGGTACTGTCGGGAGTTGCCAGACTGACGCTGCCAAGGTTTCGGGAACGGAGGCTTTTTCCGGTCATTTCTGGATCAGTTTTGCGGCCAGTTTGGCAATTTCCTGAGCGATCGGCGTCCGCTTGAAGCGGTAGATGCCATCTCCAAGGAGCCCGTCACCACTGTCATCGGTGCGGAATTGTTCCGACACAAGTAAGAGAAATCGTCCGGGATATTCCGCGGATAATCGGCGGTAATGCTGCTCAAGAGGGATGGAACGCCAGTAGCCCAGCAATTCCACGAAAACCGTTATGCCGGTCGGAGTGTGGGTCAGAGTCAAATCCGGCAGCCACAGCGAACCCGCCAGAGGTTGCGGGTTCGGTTCCGCATCAATCACCCAGTCAGCGACGTTGGCCCGGAAATTTGCGAGCACGGTATCAAGCAGCGGCGGCGTGTAGACGCCAAAGTCGGGTATGTGCGAACGCAAACCGTCGGTGGCAGAAAGGGTAAAGGTGGCCACCCGCCGGCTGGAACCCCAGAGAACCTCGGCGGTGAGTTCATACGCCGGGCAATACAACAGAGCCGGCAAAAATAATGCGAGTTGCAAGCCATATTTTTGCGTGGAAGAAAACAGGCTCAGTGGGCCATCGATTGTCAATAGATACCCGCCCGCACGTTCATTCACGGGCTTGACGGTGACAATCAATTGCCGAAATTTCACCTGCCGGATTAATTGTCGAAACCGCGCGGTCGAGAGATTCCAGACTCGAATTTCTAGCCGCACCGAGCGAAGCAAGACCGCCTGAGCCAAGGCCACGTTGTAACGATGAATCAACTGCTCTGGGGTGCAGTCGTCGAAGCGGAGAATCCGTTGTTCATCGCGAAGGTCGGCGAACAGCGATTGCTCGACCTGCTCGGGGGAAATTCCAAGTTCATTGGCAGCCTCTCGCAGAACTGCGTTGCGGTCAAACGGCTGCTGAAGTGATGCCTTCAGGCGATGCGCTTCCGCGGACCGGCGGAAGGCAACTTCCCGGACCTGCTCCGGATTGAGGGACGAAGCAACCTCGTATTCACAACGATCCTCTAGCAGCTTGGCCAAGCCGTGATAAATCAGTTGCTGTGGTCCGTCGCCGAGCAGATCAGCCAGTTCGGTCTCGATCTCAGCCCGGGTTCGGCCCGGAGCTTGTCGATAGATGGCCAACAATTGCGAAGCGACATCCCGCCAGGCGTCGGAATCCGGGTCGAGATACCCGGGTTTCAGGCGATTTTTGACCATCCGCACCCGGACCAGTTTGCCCGTCAACAAGAATTCGACTCCGTCGTCCCCTAAGTGGATTCCAACGCTGTCATGCCGGATCGACAACTCCAGACTGTGACACAATTATGGCAGATCCCCTTGCAAAAGGCATGAGTGGAAGCAACAGACACTCGTCAAACACAGTGGGATTGAGAAAACGGTTCAGCCCCCGTGCCATGAAGAAATTGCCAGTTCGCGAGCCGGAGCAAATCAATCTCAAGGTGGGAATCATCAGCGATTCGAATCACCCAAGGTTTCTGTCTTTTGTGTGCTCAGGGAAAGTTGTGGTGACTGGCTGCGATTGATTGCCAGCGAAGGATCGTTAAGCTACAGCAAGGGAATACCTGGAAGCTTCAGGGATTTTATGCTGCTGTCACAAGGACGAGGTTTTCTGATCGCTCTCGGTCTGTGGTTGCTGGCGGCGATCGTTGCTTCTGGCTTTGCCGATGTGCAATCAGACTCGACGGATGACAGGCCATCCATGACGGGAGTGAATCCTCCGCTGTCCCGAGTGGCTGGCTACTCCGGTTGTGCGGCGCGGAGTTGTCACGGCGGGCCGACCCGATCCGATGCCGGACAATTGCCGGCTGGGGTGAAGAATGCCTGCTCGCTCTGGCTGCAGCACGATCGGCATCATCACGCCTACCAAGTTTTGCATTCCAATCTCTCCGAGCAAATCATTCGTAACCTCACTGGGGGAAAAGTCGCCGTGCCGGCCTACGAAGATGCCCGTTGTCTTGCTTGTCATGTCACACCGGCCCTGGCAAAGGCTTCTGCAACCGAAGAAGTTAAGCAGCTCCGGAGTGAAGGTGTGAGTTGTGATGCATGCCACACCATTCCGGGCCAAGCCACTACCGAGTGGTATTATCCGCATCAGCGTGGGCAGCGACCGGAGGGACTGGCTCAGTGTTATGAGCGGCTCGGCATGCACTGGCTCGGGAGTACCCGAGCACGAGCCACGGTCTGCGTGGGGTGTCATGTCGGAGCCCCAGCCGACCCGGAGCGTGGCATCCCTCGCCGCGAGGTTCATCACGATCTGATCGCCGCGGGCCATCCTCGTTTGAATTTCGAGTATACGACGTATCTGGCTCTGATGCCTCCGCATTGGCGCGAATCGGCAGATAAGAACTCGCCTGCCCCGGGAGCCCGGCAGCCGGGCCGGGCGGTCGAAGACTGGTATGTCGGTCAACTGGTTATCTTCGCCGCCAATCTCCGGTTACTTGCTGATCAGGCAAGCCGAGCAGAGGGAAGCTGGCCCGAACTTGCTCAGCAGAATTGTTATTCTTGCCATTTCAACTTTTTGAAGAACCCGCAACCCGGTGACGTATTGAGTTGGCGGCAAAAGGCGGCCACGGCCCAAAGAGATCGCCTGGGAAGGGCAGCCTGGAGTCAACTCGCACTCTCAGGGCCGATTCGTGCCTGGCTCAGCCGCCATCCGGAATGGCAAAAAACCTGGAGCGAGCTCGAATCCATTATGAGCTTGCCGCGACCTCCGCGAAAACGCGTGGTCACGCTGGCAACTGCTCTCGCCGAGCAACTCGATCAGATGGCCGCCCAGCCACCACAATCGTTCCGCGAACCGACGGCAGCACTTACTCTGATCCGAGGATTGCAAGAATCCTGGAAAGCCGACGGGTTGGCAACATGGGACGAGGCCGCGCAGGTCTACTACGCATTGCAGGCGGCAAATTTGCAGCGGCACCGCTTCCCGGAAGCACCGCCGAACCTGCCGGATTTGATCGATCAGCAATTGCAACACCTTGCGAAGCTGCTTCGACTACCACGAGAACCACACGTCGTTAACAGCCCGGTCGATTATAATCCCGGGCAGGTTTCACAATGCGTGACAACGCTTATGCGATCGATTGTTTCATGGTATCATGACCAGGGAGTCTTGGAAAAATCATCACGTTAACGAAGAATTCATCACGTTGACGACGAGACAGGCGGAGAATACATTCGAATTTGACATCATTTCGATTCGTGGGCATCGGGTCGCTCCCCAATAAAAGCGAGGAACCTTTGCTAGTTTTTGGCCGTCGCCAGTTCACCGCCCATTTCCGCTGGTTTCTTGCAAGCGTTTTTTTGACGGCGGGGATGATAGTTAGTTACACACTGACAGCAGTGCAGACGGGAGAACTCCCTGGCGGTAGTAGTCCGCTGGGTCTGATGCTCGGCATTGTCGGTGCGGGAATTATTGCCTTCGAGATGCTATTGTGGCCGCGGAAACGGTTTCTTCGAGCGCGAACGTTGCCGCTGATCCGAACGAAGCAGTGGATGAAAGCGCATATTTGGCTTGGATTGTTGGCTGTACCGATCGCCGTGCTGCATTCGGGTTTCCGCTGCGGGGGTCCACTCGCGACCACGCTGATGCTGATGCTCGGCATCGTAGTTGCGAGCGGCATTGTTGGCCTGGTCCTGCAAGCCTGGATTCCTCGGCGTATGCTGGAACTTGTCCCCGAGGAAGTTCCGATCACTGAAACCGAGCGTATTCTTGCCGTTCACTTGGCCGAGTTCGAGCGCCGCCTCGCGATCGCTCAGGGTAAGCTGGGCGGGCCGGAAATCGAAGGAATCGATGAGGTTGTCCGGTATTATCACAGTGAAGCAAAGCCGTATATACTCGGGATAACGTTTCCGGAATCGTTAACAAGCCCGACGCGTGCGACAAGCACCTTCGCCTTGTTACAAGCTCGGATTCCCGCGGCTAGTCATCCGCGATTACAGGAACTCTTCAAACTTTGTGATCTTCGCCGTCAGTTTCACATTCAGACACGATTGCACTGGTGGCTGTATCACTGGCTCTGGATTCACCTGCCGCTCTCCGTCGCCCTGGTCGGCTTGCTGATCGCTCATATTTACGTGGCATTACGTTATATTTGAAGGCTAGCTGATGGAAACGCACCGGTTGAGGGAAAACACTTTCAGAATAACGCATGCGACGAATCCAGGTGAACCTTATCTCAAGTCATCCCAGGGAAAAACCGTCGATGTTTTTGCCAAACAATATCAAAGAGAAATCGGCACGAATCGACTGGGGATACTTTCATCGGCCGGCACCAACCGCCCGTGCCAGAACCTGGTTGTGGCTTTTGGCAACAGGATTGATCGCGGTGCCGTTAACCGGGTTGACCATTGCGGCAGCATTGACAGGTCAGCGGCCGCACTGGTTCGATCATGTGGGGACAAGGGGTGCTTTGACCGCCGCTCACGCCGGGCTGGATCAGCAGTGCGAAGCCTGTCATCAACCGTTCACAACAATTCATGGTGGTAGCTGGGGAGCAGACCTTGCCAAGTGGCTGGGAATTTCCCCGAGGAATTCCCCGGACAACCAGATGGCGGAAGCTTCCCAGCGATCTTGGCGGAATGAACGCTGTGAAGCCTGCCACGCCGGTGCGTTGCATCACCCCAGGATGAATCTTGCCTCGACTTCGCTCGAAAGCTGTGCGGGCTGTCACCGTGATCATCAAGGGCGGAACTTCGACCTGACACGCCTGAACGATGATCATTGCATCCGTTGTCATGCGGATTTGCCGCCGCATTCGATCCATCCGCAAGCCATTCCGATCAGCACAAAGATCACGGGATTCGCCAGCGATCATCCGGAATTTCGTCAACTGAGTCGAGAGCCGAGCAAGAAGCATGTCCGTCGGCTGAAATTCAGCCATGCTATTCACATGCAAGCGGGGATGGGACCCGGCGTGCAGTTCAAATTTCGGGACATGGAAGACCCGGCGGATCGGCAACGTTACCTGAATCTCCTTGGGCAAAGTAATTCGAGCATGATTGTTCAACTGGAATGTTCGTCGTGTCATCAGCTAAGCAGTTCCCGGTCTGACGGAGCGGCCAGTGCCTGGTCTCCGGCCGAGCGGTTCGCCGGGGATAGTTGGGAGGCACTGCGTGGCTTACCGCGTGAGCCATTGCTTCCGCCGCGGGAATCAGGCGCGGTCTTTCTGCCCATCACCTATGAACTTCATTGCAAAGCCTGTCATCCGTTGACTTTTGATGAAGCCGAAGGTCTTCGCGGCCGAGCCGTCCCGCATCGTCAGCAACCCGACGAAATCGAGCGGTTTTTACGAGAGGTTTATTCTGCCCGATACCTGAACGATCATCTCGCGCCAGCTGCCGCGGCGACGCCGCTGGTGGAGCGGCTCGATCCTTTACCCCGAACGCTTGACCCTGAAGCCAAGAAATTGGCTCGGCAACAGGTCGAAACCGAGGTTTCTCAAGCGATGCAACGACTTTTTGTGGGTAATCAAACCTGTTTGGAATGCCATTTGGCGGTACAATCGCTGACCAGGTCTGAACCGGAGCGGTGGAATCTTCCTTCAGCGATTGTTTCCCCCCAGATCCCAAGCATCTGGCAGCCGCGGGCTCGTTTTGATCATGCCGCTCATCGCCATTTGAACTGTCGATCGTGCCATTCGGCGAATTACACATCTGAGGCCGATGGCATCGGCTATCAATCCCCTGACGAAGAACGGAACAAGGCAATGAATTATGCCGCACCCGGCAGTGCCTTTCCGCACTATCAGCATCCTCCTGATTTACCGAGCATCTCGATTTGCCGACAATGCCATGCGCCACCGCAATCTGAGGCGAACAGCATCGTCGCCGGGGTCAGCCACCGCTGCACTGACTGCCATGTCTACCATCATGCGGATCGTTGGCTTCAAAGCCGCGGGTCCCCCTGGAACAATCCCCCACGGGGCTCCAGAACTCTCCACGAGGTGCAGAAGATTGTTTCCCCCACTGGATTTCGCGGCCAGGCCGGCGATGGCTCCTCAGCGCCATAAAGGGCGTCCTGAATGCAGGTCTCCCCTGCCCCAGCCCTGGAGAATCCGCTTCCGGGCCACACGCCATAAGAAAAAGACAGCAATTCTGGAAT
>Ga0308414_1002052_pt1 | contig 13115 bp, 9 predicted proteins | sample HotsprSampleOS50_FD_205667 | JGI IMG/M metagenome (GOLD analysis project Ga0308414, IMG submission 205667) | Hot spring phototrophic mat microbial communities from Octopus Spring, Yellowstone National Park, Wyoming, United States - 20090730_OS50 ... | reverse complement strand
GAAATTTAAATTTTCAAGGAAATCCTTGGACCTTATTTTTTAACGGGGATGCTATGGGGAAATCTGTTCAAGGGGCAGGTGGAGCCATTGTTATGGGAACTGTCTTAAACTCTATTTTAGCCAGAGGAACCAAAGTCATTCCTAAAGATCCTGAGGTTTGGCTAAGACAAATTTATACAGAAATACAAACTATTTTTCTCTCTTTTGAGGGTGCAATGATGGTTTCGGGAATTTTAGGTTTAATCAATGACAACACAGGTGAACTGTTGTTTATCAATGCAGAGCATCCCTTCTTAGTTCTCTATCGAAATAATAAGGCAGAATTTTTAGAAGAAGAAATAACGTTAAGAAAATTTGGTATGCAAAATGAAGGAGAACTAATCATACAAAAAAAACAATTATTTCCAGAAGATGTACTATTTTTAGGTAGTGATGGAAAAGATGACTTACTTTTACATGACAAAAATGGAAAAGAAGAACTAAACGAAGACAATAAATTATTTTTAAAAATTATTGAAAAGAGCAATGGTAACCTTAAAAAAATGATAAAATTAATTTATCAAATAGGAGATGTAATTGACGATTTATCAATTCAAAGAATTGCTTTTCAACCTAAAGAATTCAAAGAGTCTGCCCAAGTAATTCCTAAGGAATCTCTGTTTTGGATTCAAGTCTATAGTTATATCAAAAATAAAAAATATAATAAAGCTTTAGAAATACTAGAAGGTCCCTCTGAAAAACAAAATCCAAAAGTTTTATTTTTTAGAGGATATTGCTTAGTAAAAGAAAGACGTTATTTAAAAGCCTTAAAATATTTAACTCAAGCCATAAAGAAAAAGCTTGATTATTTCTTAGCTTTAAAGTATGCAGGATTATCTCATTTCAAGTTACAAAATTTACGTCGTTGTATCTATTATTGGAAACAAGCTCTAGACTTAGTTCCAGAAGATCGTCTACTTAGTAAATATTATCCTCTTGTCTTAGAGAGGTTAGAAAGACAGAAGGTCCTCTTAGGTAACAAACAAATAAAAGAATAAAATTTAGTGTTTTTAAAACTTGTTGTTTATGCTTTCCTCTTAAAAAAGAGAAAAGCAAATTATACTGGTTTACAAACTATAAGTTAAAGCTAAGTAGAGAGATTTAATTTCGGTTTTATTGTTTTGATCATAAGTTACAAAACGATTGATGATAATCTCATCTACGTCAATTCCTACAAAATTGTTTCTTACAATAAAAATAGGAATTTCACGATGTCCTTCATATCGAGAATTCAGAGTTTCAGAATGGTAACCAATTTGTAAAGCTAAGTTTCCAAACTTGTGTTGATATCCAAGTAATGTACGATTTCCTGAAATAACTTGAGTACCTTTACCTTGAAAAGTATAACCAATAGCACCATTAGTTAGGAAGAGATGTTTGTATTCCATTTGATCATTAAACAAAGCCCCTATTTGTGGGAGAGGAAGTTGAATAGGTGAGGTAAAAATGAGATCTAGAAATATTCCAGAAGTTCCATTTATATCAAAAAAGAAGTTACCACCTATAAAACTAGCATAACCAGGAGAAGAGTAAGTTTTGTTTCCAATTCCAAAGAAATCTCTACTAATAAATATAGCTTCATCTTTATATTTATTTGTAAAGTCTCGAATTAAAAACTTAGGTGTAATTAAAAATTTACTTACAGCAAATTGATAACCTATTGTAAAATCATAATTTCTATAAGTTACCTTAGCCTCATGAAGTCCTAAAATAGGATTTGTGTCTATGCTAATATAATCATAAGTAGGAGTAAACCCAAAAGCATTTTCTCCAAAGGGAAGACCTCTAGCTTCAAAACTAAACAAAAGTGAGCCAGGCCCCGCTCCTAAATAGTAATCTAATCCTATGGGATTTAAAATATAATATTTTTTCTTCTCGTTCCAGTCTAGATCTAACCTTCCAAAACCAAAACCAGAAAGTAAATCATCTGTAAAAGAAATAGACTCATATTGGGATTTAAAACTTCCACCAAGTCCCCAAAGTCCACCTTTTAATACTAAGCCTTTTTGTGTAGCTTGTGCGTGTAAGGAAAAAGTAAAAATATAGACAAAAAAAATACTCAATAACTTTTTCAAAGTGTTTCTCCTAAAACTTAAAATTCACTTACAATAAAATTTTTCCATATATCTTTAGAAAGCTAAAAAAGTTTTCTTAGATTAAAAAACTAAAAATTTTTATAAGTTATACTTAAATTATACGTTTTTATAAAAAATATAAAAAAAACAAAAAATTACCTTATTTTAAATAAATATAAAATAAAATATGTTATAAATTGAAATAAAGAAAATTTTAAAACAAAATTATCATTTAGGTTGGTGTAGTACACGTAAGAAATAGCTAAAAATAAACTCCAAATCCCACCCTCAAATAATTTGTTTCGAGGTAAAAAAGCAAAAGCTGGTAAAAAGTACCAAGGGTGATTTACAGGCATAAACAAATAAAAGAAAAAAAATATAGAGTAAATTTTACTCTTTAAAGAAAATTTTTTTGTATAACAAATCAAAACAAGTAAAATCCCGTATAGAAATGAGCTTATACTTCCAGAAAGATATGTATAAGATGAGTCCAATGAATTTAACGTTGTAAATATGAAACTTTCGAATATTCCATTAAACCTAAAAGAGTGAAAAAAAAGTCCTATTCCTTTAGAAATTTGAGTATCAAAATAAAAAGTAAAAAAATATACAAAAAAATTTATTATAAAAATAATTATTAAATACTTTCTCTTTTTGGGATAAGTAACAAAAAATAATATAAAAAAAATATACATAGAAAATTTTAAATTTAAAAGAAAAAATAAAAATAAATAAAATAAGATATGATTTTTAAACTTATAAATCATAAGTAAAACAAGTGTAAGAAAAGTATCAAAATGAATTTGAGAAATTGATTCTATTACGACAATTGGATTTGCTGTATAAAACCAAAAAAGTTTTTTACTATTTTGTTTTTTTAAAGTATATAAATTTATTATCTCTATACTAAGTAAAAAAATTTGATAAATTAAATATGAATTTTCTGGATAACCTAAAAACCAAGGTAGGGAAAATAATATTTGTAAAGGATAGGGATAAACACTATAGTAGTTTGGGCTATTTAAATTTAAAAAAATAGTATTCAAATAATTAGGTAAAAAAATTTCTTTATTATCATAAACTTCTAAAGGAGTAAATTTAAAGGGATTTTCTCCTATAAAAAATAAATGTCCATCCCATACAAATCGATACCAGTCGTCAGAAAGTTTAGGTATTAGACCGATTGTAAGAAGACGAAAAATAATTCCTATAAGAAATAATTTATTTATAGATTCATATTTTATAAAATAAAAACTCAAACTAAACAAAAAGTATAAACTAAAAAATAAAAAAATTATACTTTTTAAATCGCTACGTTCTATTTTCCTTGGTAGAAAATAAAAAAATATACCTAAAAGAAAAATCAAACTTAAAAACACAAATTTCTTTTCAAACCTAGTTACCATATTTTTTAGAAGATAGTTTTTATAGTTTTGAACTTGCCAAAAATAAGGTTTTATATAAATATCTCTTGTAAAAAAATAAAAATTTACTTATTCAAGAAAAAAGAAGTATAGTTTTTCTAAGGTATAATTTTAGATTTTTCTTGAACATGATTTAAACAAAAGTGATAAGTAAGTCTCCAAAGATAATAATGAACCCTATCAAACCAACGTACCATATCAATTTCCCTAATAGCTTCACTAGCTTTGATGTTTCCTTCTGCAGTAGTTGAAAGTATTTTTAGTCTAGTTGACTTTCTAAATTCTGCTAAATCCTTAGAACGAGATTCTATATACTCTAGAGGAAGATTTTTTAAATCACTTTCTAAAATCTTATTTGTGGTTTCTAAAAGTTCTTTTTTTAATAATTCTATATTTATTTTAGAATATTCAAATATACTAATTTGATGAATTAAAATAGTATCTAATAAGCTATCTAAATGATCTATAATATGAAGTAAAGAATTTTTTAACTCTTGTTCTTTTTCAGAAACCTGACTTACAGGAATTTTTTCAGAAAACAATATAATTTGCTTTAATTTTTCTTTGTACTTGACTGCTTCATTGTGAATTTCATGTAAATCTACTTGAGACTGGAAGATTTTTTCTATACTTTTTAAAATCATTTTCAGTAATTCAAATAAACTTCTTTCTAAGGTATCTAAAGCAATAGAGGGAGAGTTATATAAGATTATATCTAGGTATCTTGTAGGATCTTCTTTTTCTTCTGGGAATAATTCTATAATTTTTTGAGAAAACCAAGAAAGAAATGGTAAGAAAACTAAAATTCCAATTAAGTTAAACACACTATGAAAAACCACAGTAATAGAGACGGGATCATCCATATCCCAATAATCCAATAATTTATTCATACCAATTAGTAAAGGATGTAAAATAATAAAAGCAACTATAGCAGCTAAGATGTTAAATAAAACATGAACTAAGGCAGTTCTTTTAGCTGGAATCCCTGCACCAATTGCAGCAATTCCAGCTGTCAAAGTTGTCCCAATATTTTGACCTATAACTAAATAACATGCTTGTTCAAGATGAATGACATTTTCACTTAACGCTGAAAGTGTAGTAGTTAAGGCAGCACTCGAAGATTGCATAACAATTGTCATGCCTATCCCAGATAATACAATCCAAATTTTATTGAAAAGAGTGTTCGTAGGTATATTACTAGGATTAAAATTTTGAGAAAATCCTCTCATGGCAGTTTGTAAAAAATCTATTCCTAAAAATAATAGGCTAAACCCAGCTAAAAAAAGCCCAAATTCACCTAGCTTTCTTTTAAACAAAAGTTTTAGCATAGCTCCAATTCCAATTAAAGGAAAAGCTAACTTTCCCATGCTCAGCTTAAATCCAAATAAAGAAACAATCCAGCCTGTACTAGTGGTTCCTAAGTTAGCACCTAAAATAATTCCTATAGATTGCTTAAAACTTAAAATCCCAGCACTGACAAAACCAATTGTAGTTAAAATAGTGGCATGGGAACTTTGTAAAATAGTAGTAGAAATAATTCCTGTGATTATAGAAGAAAAGGTCCCACCTGTAAATTTTTTTAAAGCCTCTTTTAAGGAATTTCCTGCTAAGTTTTTTAAACTGTCTGTTATAAGTACCATTCCTAAAGTAAAAGTACCAATTCCACCTAATAAGTTTGCAATTAATTCTAGCATATATAACAATCAAAAAAAAATTTTTTACTAATCTGATAAATTATCTATTTGGATATTTAAAGCTTTAATTTTTCTATAAAGATGAGTTCTTTCTACTCCTAAGATTTTAGAAGTTTTATTGACATTTCCATCGTTGAGCTGAAGAGATTTAATAATATATTGTCTTTCAAACTCTTCTTTAGCTTTTTTTAAATCACCTTGCTCAAAAATTTCTTCTGCTTTTTTAAAACCTTGAAGTGCTTCTTTTACATCTTTTCCTTTAATAGTATCACCTACTGTCATAATACAAAGTCTTTCTACAATATTTTTTAATTCTCGAATATTTCCAGGCCAAAAATGATTAGTTAAAACCTGAATAGCCTCATTATCAATTTTTTTAGGAGGTAGTTCGTTTTCATCTATGGTAAGTTTCATATAGTGATCTACTAAAAGAGGTATGTCGCTTTTTCTTTCTCTTAGTGGAGGAATTGTGATAGGAACTACATTTAAACGATAGTATAAGTCTTCTCTAAACTTGCCTTCTCGAATAGCATCTTCTACTGGAATATTTGTAGCAGCAATGACGCGAACATCAACTTGTATAGATTCAGTTCCACCTAGACGCTCAAATCTCTGTTCTTGTAAAATTCTCAGAACCTTAGCTTGAGTAGCAAGTGACATATCGCAAATTTCATCTAGAAAAATAGTGCCTGTATTTGCAGCTTCAAACTTACCTATTTTTTTTTCTAAGGCACCTGTAAAAGCCCCTTTTTCATAACCAAACAACTCTGATTCTATAAGTTCTTCAGGAATAGCTGCACAATTTATTTCTATGTAAGGATTATTTTTTCTTTTAGAATTCATTACAATAGATTTGGCAACTAATTCTTTACCTGTTCCATTTTCTCCATAAATAAAAACTCGAGCGTTAGTTGCTGCTGCTTGAGAAATAGCAAACTTGACTTTTTTAATTGCATCTGAATTTCCTATGATTTGATCGTATTCTAGCTTTACTATAGGATACTCTGTAGGCTCTTTGCTAAGTGCTTTTTGAATAGTATCTAATACTTTTTCAATGGATAAAGGTTTTTCAAGGAAATCTACAGAACCTTTTTTGGTAGCATTTACTGCCATTTCAATAGTTCCATGTCCAGAAATCATAATAATTGGAATCATAGGATAAATTTTTTTACATTCATCTAAAATTTCTAATCCATCATCTTTTCCCATCCAAACATCTAGTAAGATTAAATCGGGTCTTTCTTTAGCAAGACTTTTCAGTAAAGATTTACGGTTTGCAAAATCTTCTACTTCATAACCTTCATCTTCTAAAATATTTTTTAACGTCTTACGAATTTCAATTTCATCATCTACTATATAGATTTTCATATACTTATTCCTGAGCTGGTAATTCTATTACAAATTTACATCCACCTAAACTAGAAGTATCTACATAAATATAACCATGGTGATCATAAACTGTTTTTTGAACAATTGTAAGTCCAATTCCCATCCCATGTCCTTCTTTTGTGGAAAAATAAGGTTCAAAAATTTTTTCTTGTATTTTAGGTGGAATTCCCGGTCCGTTATCTTCAATAATTAAAACTACTGTTTTTCGTAAAAATTTTTTTTCTAACTTAGTTTGTATAAGAATAATTGGAGTTTTTTCAGTTTCATCTTTTTCTTTACGCTCTGCTTGTATTGCTTCTACTGCATTTTTAATTAGGTTGTTGATGACACCTAAGAACAGACGTCTATCTAAAAATACCTCTGGTAAATTTTTTGCCAAATTTAATTGAAATTCAATTTGAACATTTTCTTTAAATAAATTTACAGACTCTTCAACAATAGGATTTAAATGTTGATTTACTAAAACAGGAGTAGGCATTCTTGCAAATTCAGAAAATTCTTTTACTAAGTGTTCTAAAACTCTCACTTGACCTATAATAGTTTCTGTTCCTGTTTTTACAATTTCAGCAAATTTTTCAGGATTAATATAGGCAGTTTCTAATTTTCTACGAATTCTCTCTGCAGATAGCTGTATTGGAGTAAGAGGATTTTTAATTTCATGTGCCATACGTTGTGCAACTTCTTTCCAAGCTGCTACTCTTTGAATATGCATGAGTTCTTCATTTTTAGCTTTTAAATCAATAGTCATTTGATTAAAGGACTCAAGTAATATACCCATTTCACCTTCTTCCTTTAAATCTAGTATTACATCTTTTTCTCCTCTAGATACTCGTTGGGTTGCTTGAGCTAAAAGAACTATAGGACGGGAAATTTGACGGGCAAGTAAAAAAGAAACAAGAATAGATACAGCAAACATACCTATAGAAAAAAGTCCTAAAGTTAGCCTCAAAGCAAAAGGTACTTTTTCTTTCCATAGGTCAACACTATTGTAAGCACTTTCAGTGTTTACAATTTTATAAGCATTTAACTCTGTCCCAATATGTACTCTTCTACCAATGATTATAACGTCATCATTTTTATTTGTCTCTAATTTTACTAAAATATAACACTTGTCTTTAGAGTAAATTTTAAAAGAATCAAATTCTTCTTTAGTTTCTCTTTTAAAATCTTGAAGACGGTAGTAGTCACGTAAATTTTTAGTTTCACTAATTAAATTTCCAGACTTCCAATAAGCAATATAGTAATTTTCATTACCTAAAATTGAAAGCTCAAAAGCTTTTTTAGAAATAAAATTTTGAGTAATTGGTTCTTTTGTATTTAAAGATTTACTCAATTGCTTTGCCTTAAGAAATAAGTTTTTTCTAAATTCAACTTCTTCTAAATCTACATATTTTTTAGCTGCTTTTAAAGCATCTGCAATGTCAATTCGATAAAAACTCTCTACTAAACGACCAATAACATTTGAACTTAAAATAAAAACTGGAATAGATGGAAGAATGGATACAAAAATAAAAGCAATAGTAAGTCGATAGCGTATAACGCTTCTAATCTTTCCAGTCTTTCTAACTCGAAAAGTACGATATAAATAAGATAAAAAGAGAACTAGAATAAAAAAAGGAAAAGCAAAATAACTGTATCCAAAAATTCTATCTACAAAATCAATTTTAGGTTTATCTCGAAATAAAAAAGTCTCTGCTAAAATAACTGCTAAAAGTATAGAAATAGATAAAAAAACAATATCTCTAAAGTAATATCTTTTCTCTCCAGAAAAATGAAATAATTTACTTAAAAAGCTCAAGTTTAACCAATCTTCTTATTTATATTAAAATCTGAACTTACTAAGTCTGCTAACACAGAAATAGCTTCTTCTTCTTTCTCGCCCTCTGCTATGATAGAAAACTCTGCTCCGGGACCTAAAGCTAACATCATAAGTCCCATAATACTTTTTCCATTTACTTCAATCCCATCTCTTACAACTTTAATTTCACAGGGAAACTTTGAAGCTGTTTGGACAAATAAAGAAGCAGGTCTTGCATGCATTCCTGTTCCCTCTTTGTTAATAATTAAATGAATTTCTTTCACAATACTTTTTTAAAATTCATGAGTTCATTTAATCGTTTGTTAAACTCTCTTGCACCATGTATGCCCATTCCCTTTAACCTCTGATTCATAGCTGCAGTTTCTACTAAAATAGGAATATTTCTCCCTGGTTTTACTGGGATACGTATGCGAGGAATTTTTATTCCTAAAATTTCTTCTTCTTCCTCATCTAGTCCTGTTCTATCATAATAAACTTCGGGATTAGACTCCTCAATTAAAATTACCATTTCTATAGTCATACTATCTCTTACAGAGCCGACACCAAAAATATCTTTAATATTGATAATCCCAAGTCCACGAATTTCCATTTGATGCCGTAGAATATCAGAACAATTTCCAATTAAATAAGATTCTGAATATCGACGAATTTCAACCATGTCATCTGCTACCAGCCTGTGACCCCTTTCAATTAGTTCTAGAGCTGTTTCACTTTTTCCTACCCCACTTTTTCCAGTAAGCAAGGTCCCGATTCCAAAAACTTCTACAAGTACCCCATGTCTCATAGCTCTTGGAGCCAAGTGCCGATTTAAAATACCTGAAATTAGAGTGATAAATTTATGAGTAGTTAAGTAAGATACAAGTATAGGTACAGATTTTTCTTCTGATTTGGAAATAAATTCTGGAGGAGGTTCATTGTCGTGTGTAAATACTATACAATTTAATGGATAACTAAAAAAAGCTTCTGCTATTTCCAGTCTCTTTGTGGGGGAAATATGATTTAAGTAAGCCCATTCTCCTTTTCCAAAAATTTGAACTCTGTCGTATGCAAAAAAATCAAAAAAACCTGTCAGAGAAAGCCCTGGACGATTGATTTCAGAACTTGAAATTTTATTTCCTAAGCCTGAAAACCCAGAGACTAGCTTGACTTCTAATTCGGGATGAGAATTTATAAGACTTTCAACAGTTAGACTTACAAGTGTCATTTTTTTAGCCTCTTGCGATAGTTAGCTGGAAGTATCTTGAGTATCTTTCTATACTTAGCTACTGTCCTTCTTGCAATCTCAATTCCTTGTGCTTTCATATGTTCTACTATATCTTGATCGGAAAGAGGATTTTCGGGATCTTCGGATTTTATAAGATTTTTTATAATTTCATGAATTTTTTTAGAGGATTCTACTTCTCCTGCTTGAGACCTTACACCTGTAGAGAAAAACCACTTGAGTTCTAAAATTCCCCAAGAAGTTTGTACATACTTATTAGTGGTAATTCTTGAAACTGTAGATTCATGTATGCTCAACTTGTCTGCAACATCTTTTAAAGTTAAAGGTTTAATATAGTGAATTCCTTTTCTAAAGAAATCAATTTGAAACTCAATTATGCAATTCATAACTCGTAGTAAGGTTTGTCTTCTTTGATGGATGGAACGAATTAACCATTTAGCTGAATTAATTTTGCTGTCAAAATATTCTTTTTCACTAGTTGTCTTTGATTTTAAAAGAAATTGTTTATAGTCTTTTGTCAAAGAGAGTTTTGGAAGCCATTCATCATTTAATATAACGTTAAACTCTCCTTCTGTTTCGTGAACAACAAGATCTGGAATAATATAATCTGTCTTGTGAGAATTAAAAGGAGAAGCCGGGAAAGGCTGCAGAGTGCTTATTTTTTTTCGCAAGTAATCAATTTCATCTAAGGAAATTTTCATTGCTTTACTAATTTTTTTATAATCTAGTTTTTCAATATCCTTTAGATAATCTCTTATTAAAATACAAAGATTTTCATCATTAGGATATAAAAGTTGAGCTTGAATTAAAAGAGTATCTTGAATATCTTTTGCACCTAAACCAATTGGATCTAACTGGTGAATAATAGAACGTAGTTTTTCAATACTTTTAAGAGGAAGGTTTAATTCCCTAGAAAGTTCTTGAGAAGAATGAGGAATAAATCCTTTCTCATCCAACATAGAAATTAATAGTTCTCCTAACTCAAATTCTGATTTAGACAGAGAAAAAAGTCGTAGTTGTTCTAACAAATGTTCAGATAAAGTTGTTGATTTGGAATTTGATTCAATTAATTTTTGATAACGATTAGAAGCTTCATTATCTCTATAATAGTATGGTCCATCAATGGAATAAGTATCCTGCCAAGATATATCTGAATTTTTTAAAGAATCTTGAATTTCTTTTTTTCGGACTTCTTGAAAAGAAATTATTTCTAGTTTAGATTTCTCTGGATTTACTACTTCTTCTAAGAGAGGATTATCTAAAAGTTCATTTTGAATTCTTTCAGCTAGTTCTAAAGTAGAAAGAGGCAATAGCTCTATGGACTGACGCAAGTCCTGGGTCATAACTAACTTTTGAGTTTGTTTTTGAACAAGGATTTGACTTAGTCCCATAGTTATAATGTAAAATCCTCTCCTAAATAAATTCTTCTAGTTTCAGGATCGTTGATGAGATCACTTGCTGTTCCTGAAATTAAAATCCTTCCACTATACATAATATAAGCTCTGTCAGTAATTTTTAAAGTCTCCCGAACATTATGATCAGTAATTAAAATTCCAAGACCTCTTTCTTTTAAAGAACGAATTACAGCCTGGATATCTTTTACAGCAATAGGGTCAACCCCTGCAAATGGTTCATCTAGTAAAATAAAGTCAGGATTAGTAGCTAAGGCTCTTGCAATTTCACAACGTCTTCTCTCTCCCCCAGAGAGAGTATAGCCTTTTTGGTTTGCTACACGGGTAATTTGTAATTCTAACATTAAAGCATCTCGTCGTTCAACAATTTCTTTCCTAGATAAATTCATCATCTCTAAAACAGCTTCAATATTTTCTGCTACAGTTAGTTTTCTAAAAATAGATGCTTCTTGAGCTAGGTAACCAATTCCTTTTCTAGCACGCATATACATAGGTTGGCGTGTAACGTTTTCATCATCTATAAAAATATTTCCAGAGTCAGGGCGGACAAAGCCTACTGACATATAAAAAGAAGTAGTTTTTCCTGCCCCATTTGGACCTAAAAGCCCAATGATTTCTCCTTTGCTAATTTGAAAACTTACCCCATCTACAACTTTTCTTTTGTTGTAAATTTTTACTAAGTTTTCCATGCGAAAGGTCTTACTCACGGCTTATTTCCTCTACTATCAATTCCATCAGAAAGAACTACACGGTTGTCTTGTGGATAGAGAATAATCTTTCCACAACGAACTACACTTCCCTCCCTTTCTAAAGTAGGATTCCCTTCAATAATAATTTTTTTCTCTTCTTCATAGTATGTAGCTAATTGTCCTTTAATGATAGCATCCTTAGATTCAATAGTTACATTTCCTCTTGCTATAATTTCTTTTTTTTCACCAAACCTTTCTATCTCAAAAGCATGTAAAGTAGAATTTACATCTCCATCTTTTGATAAAAACTCTATTTTTGGATCTTCTGTAATATGAGTGTAATCCTCCTCATGTTTGTGTTCAAATAACTTCCCACTTAGTCGAACTTGATTTTCCTTATCTAAAAATACTACCTCTTCTTTAGCTTCTAAGTCTTTATAATTTTTTCCTAGTGCTTTAATATAATTACCTGAATATTCAAACTTTGGATGAAAAATTTTTGCATTTTCAAACATACCAATATAGGATTTTTCATCTTCTAAATCAAGTTTTGATTCTAACCTTTCTCCTGTAAAGAAAGTAATAATTCTTTGCTTTTCTTCAACTTCTTTTTGTGGAAATTTTTCTTTTCCTTCAGAGGTAGAATTTACATTTTCAGTGTTGACAGATTTTGTCTCATAAGAAAGACGGGCTATAAAAGTTTCATTTTCAAGAGTAGTAATTTTCGTATCTGTGTTGTAAATTGCTTTTTCACCTGTAGAAAATAATTTATCTCCAAAAATTAGAGGAAATTTATCTACCACTAAATTTTTTTCTTTCTCATAATATACTGCCTCTTCTGCTAAAATAGTATAATCTGGATCTTGCATAATTACTCCACCTTCTAATACTACTTTACTTTCTTGCATATAACGTTTAATAGATGTAGCAGTTACTTTAGTTTGTTTGTTTTGTGCATTATAATAATATAAAATAGGTCTACCTTCAAGAGTAATAGTTTCTTCTAATTTATTATAAGTTCCTTTATTTGCAGTTAAAAGAATTTTATTTTCTTTATCTTCTACTCTTACACCTCCCTTTAAAAAACCCATAACAGCATCTTCACCTATTACTTCAATTTGATACGAAGATAATTTTACTTTTTTATGGTAAATCCAAGCTCCACCTGAAAGACTATAAGTAGTTACAGGAATTCCCTGAAATAGCTTAGTTTCTTGTGAGAGTGAATTTCCTCCCCATGATGTTGGCACAGAAGATTTTTTTTCTTTTATATTTAAATCTTGAGAAAAAAAAGAAGGTGGACTTAGAGGAGGAATTAAAAGAGGAGGTATAGATTTTGGAAATAAATAGTT
>Ga0308414_1002051_pt1 | contig 13118 bp, 7 predicted proteins | sample HotsprSampleOS50_FD_205667 | JGI IMG/M metagenome (GOLD analysis project Ga0308414, IMG submission 205667) | Hot spring phototrophic mat microbial communities from Octopus Spring, Yellowstone National Park, Wyoming, United States - 20090730_OS50 ... | reverse complement strand
TTATTGCCATTAAGCCCATAATCATATATACGGGATCGCTTGAAATAGAAAAATGTGCAGACCATTTGCCTATTAAATATATTGAGAATCTCGGGCTATATGTTTGCGAACCGAAAAAAATTACAATGCTCATTGAGTATATCATGACAAAGCGGGATCGAGCATCGGTCTCTCCGGTGCTTTCACAAATACGGCAGGATATCGAGCACATTCGGACTCAAATTTGGGGGAGGAAAAAAAAACTTCTCCTCGGCGTACTCTGTTTCCAATTTCTAACTTTGTTTTTATGCGTCGGTCAGATTCTATCAGATGCGACGTATCTCACACTCACTATTATTCCGATAGTACCGGTAGTGGGCTTTTGGTTATATGTAAACCATAGTAATCGGGAAATTCCCATCATTCGAGGCGAGCGGGATTTGATCCGACCTCAAAACGAACGATATCTACAACCACATATCGAGTGGATGATATCTTCCCAATCCGACGATTTTATCGCCCAATATCTGGGAGAACTTGAATTATATCGTTCGGAACTGTTGCAAACCAAAACTACACGGCAGAGAACCTCCGGAGTAACCGGCATTTTTGCATTTTTCCACAATCGAGCGATGAGGAAAAATCTATCGGCACAATCGAAGACATGCGGTTCAGAAGCAATTGAATCCGGTGTGGACCCCGCTGAACCAATCGCTACCTTTCAAGATCCGATCCAACCTATCGAAGAATATAATGAAAGTGAAGGAGAATTGAGGGTACCACTAACCGAACCATCGGAAGAAACCGAAGACAAGGACGAACCCAAGCCGTCGGCAAAGAACGAAGGCCTCCTTGCTCCGGAATTGATGTCGAAATTAGATGGGGAACTACGGGATGCGATTCTCCAATTTTTAGAATCGTGAGTTTTTTCTTTTCGTTTCTTTTCTTTTATCTCCTGCCGTATCTTTTCTAACGTTGCTTCTGGTACCATAATTCTTGGTTAAATTTGATGAGATTCGGATAATAAGCGAGGATTCGACACGTTTTTTATAATATTTTATTTATAAGGAGCGGATTCATAGACCCCCATGCAAAAGTGGGTTGCATTGGTATTGGTGATTTTGGTATTGGTTCCGATATCCGAACCGATGCCGCACCGATCCATAGATCCGGTCGGTTTTGAGAGAGGAATTAACCCAAGTCCGCAAAATGATCCGTCCTTTTATGGTTCGAGGTGTCTCGCAGAAATTCCGGCTCGGATTATTCGAAATGTAGGAAAGGAAGGTCCTAGTGACGAGAGCGCACTGAAGGTCGTTATCGACGACGGAGGATTTTTCGGATTAGGCAGAATGGCTTCGGTGTTTATTGAACCGGAGTCTAATTCGAGTGATTATATATTCAAAAAGATGGTGTTGGTCTGGGAATCCGGCGGAGATCGTGAATCCAGATTGTATTACGCGGGATCAGCCATCGAACTGGATAAACGTGGCAAAGGTATGTGGCGGCAAGAATATGAAATCACCAATAATCTCAACAAATATCAACTGACGGCAAGAGGAAATAATGAATTTCAGTTGAGAATAAAAAATGCGTATTATATAGCATCTGTGTATAATCACAAACCCGAGGGATGGATCGCGGCTAAACAATCCCCCGCTTTCAACAACGTCGTGAGTTTTCTATACGGAGGCTGGGATCAGGATCATTTTTTTAAAACCTATTCTCCATTTAATTTAGAAGCAAAAGTACAAATTGACCTGTATGTAAATGATAAATGGGTCAGCACTCAATTGATCGAAACAACCTTTGATGTTCTATGTAAAATACAAACGGTCGAATTTAGGGATCTTTGGCAAGGCGGAGATCGTGTGTACGCTAAAATAAGGATCTTTGACGGGTTGGATTGGTCGGAATGGGAGCAATCCGAGCCGATTATCATTCCGAAACGGGATCTGCCCATCCTCGGCGGCTCGTATTCGAATAGACGAGTTCTGCTGAATTGGACCTCTCGAATTAATTCTGCGGAGATTTCATCCTACGAGCTGCAACGCTCCGAGAATGGCGTTTGGAAGTCGATTGCCAACTTGAGTAATGCACACCACGTATATGTTGATACAAATATCTTGCCGGGAAAGATTTATGGCTATAGAATGAGAACCCGGACGTGGACATGGTCCGATTGGTCGAATGAGGTATCCGTTCAGACCCCGAGTATCGGGGGATTTGAATTTACCGTTGATAGTAACTGTTGGTGGGCGTTCGGGACGATATTTACCACTCGGTCTCAAATCAGCGGCCGTTTGCGACTAAAACAGGATGCGTGGACGACCATTTTACAAGAGACAGCGATTGAAATTTTGGGGCTTGTGGGTTCGATCAGCTATATCAACACAACCGAAGCATTTGTGACAATAGAATTACCCATAGAAAATGTATATACGATGAATATTTCCCTTGAAGCATTTGGTTCGAGGATCAGCCGTACCTATACGATTCAACGAATTGCACCCCTGTACGGTGAACATCAATTGATCGGTACGCTCGTTCGGGGTGACCTTTTCATTGCCATCTCCACGGCTGTTGATTTTTCCATAACGATCAACCGCAATTATTCGCAAATTGATTGGTCCGAATCATTCATTCGCTTTTATGATTCGGTGCGATATTATTCGCTTAATTCCTATTTTAAAAATAAATCCGGCCCGATTTCGGAACAAATTCGGTTACCGATTACCGGAGATGGGAAGTACTATGTGGACTTTATGTTTCGGTTCACGGGAGGCGAGATCTACACGGGGCTATCGGACTTTTACGTGGACTGCGCGGAACCCGAGCTTTCGAATATCATGGTTCGCAGAACCGATTTCGAATTTCGGTTAACCGAACAATTCCCGGAGTCAGCATCGTATCGTATTATCAACTCCAATACCGCCAGCAACCTCCATTCGATTCCGCTGAAATCGACCCCATATACGGGCGAATTACTCACGGTCTCGTATCCTACCGATGTATTGGAACTGGTAGCTCAACACGCCCAAGCCCAATTGATGCTGCACATTTTGGATAAATCCGGAAAATACATTTTGAGAATTTTTGACCTTCCCGCAGCACCAAGTGTTCAGTATTTGGTGGGACTCGGAAGTCTACCGAATATCCAACTTATCAGAGAAAACGAGACAGTTGAAGCCGTGAATTCTCCATCAATCTATTTCCGAACCCTCAATACGCAATTGCGATCGATCTCGGTCTATTTAGATGGATTTTTGTATCGTTCAGAAACGACCAATTCCGATTCCGTTGTATTCCCATTAGAAATTGCAAAGGGAAACCACAGTGTTGAAATTCATGGAATCACCGAAGATTATCGATCAATTGTGTCCCGATTCTCGGTCGAATCGAAGATTTCGGTAAAAATTACTGCGGTGGCAGCGGTTCGGTTGATGGAAAACCAAACCGTTGCAGCGATTCGGTGGTCTCCCATCCCGGGAGCGCTCAAATATCACATTGCTATCGCAGATCCGACCAACTATTCCGTACCGGATTTTATTGTTAACGGCTCCGACTATGAATTGGTGATTCCCGTTTCGGAACTCCAATCGTTAAGCGATTCTTCCGAAGGATCCATTGTTGTTGTGGCGATAACCGAAAGCGGACAAGAGATCGTGATGTCCGCGTCATTTTCAATCCCCCGTATTGTTGAACCCGATCCCGATCCCTTGATGGAAGTTATCAACGGTCCGAGCTTCAAATATGTTGTGTTATTAGGGATGGTGGTAATCGGCGTGTTGATGAGGTCAAAAAGTGCAAATAAGAACAGAGTACAACAGATCTTGATTCAATCACGAGATCACCTGAGAACCGCATCGGACGCCATCACTCAAAACAGAGAAAACCTCAAAGATTTGAGTGTGAACTCCATCATGGTGTGGTCCGATGAACTCGACAGAGATCAAACTGCAAAACAATTAGGATTGGAGTATATGGGCTGGTTAAACGACTCGGATTTTCAGCGGTTATTGGAAGAGGAGGCTGATGACCGAAATGAATAAGATATATAAAAAAATGATGTTCAGTGTCTTGACCGTTGTGGGCTTTGATACTTACTCCGCAATGGCACAATTGGATGCAGGCTTAAAATCGATCTTGGAAATGACGATTATTTGTATTCTTATCCTTCAATTTCTCATTTCCGGAACCGAAGAACAAAATGTTCAAGGTGCTATGAATCCGCAAGATATCGTTGACATCATCAAAGATGTGTATTCCACCAATGTCATGGTGGTCGAAGAAAACAATCAACCGAGATCACTCATGGACATCGGTCGACCGGTCTCGTCCAGGTCGGGGACGCCGAGAGTGGAGCATTTATCCTATAAACGGGTTCGGATGCAAAGGATTGCGGCAGCGGTGTTGGTGATGGCGGTCGGATTGCTGTTGGTGGTGTAATCGATCCGATCAAATGATGGTTTTTTGCGATTGTTCTTTTTTTATTTTATGATTTCTTTCCGGCCCATTGATGATATTGATTTGCTTTCGGCCGTAAAATGCTTAGATTCAATACTCTTGGATGTATGAAGATGGAATTATTATTAACCTAACCGTATTTTATTTAAAAAGGGGGAGTCCATAGAAGGGTATGCCGCAATATGTGGTGTTTTATGAAGATCAGCCCGTCCGAATCAAATGCGAAGTGTATCAAAATGCGCTTAAGATCGGAAATTCGCTGATTTATTATCCTGAACTGGAAAAGCGGGTTATCGGAGAGGTGATCTTGATTAATTTCCTCAACGGACAAATTCCGACGGCAAAACTCTGGGTAGGTGATCGAAAATGGAATTCGGATCAAACGCTGGCCGATTTACATCAAATCAATTGCGAATTGGCTGAGATCAAAGAAAAAATAAAACGGGGCGAGCCCATCGACGACCTTGCGATGGTTCAATATCTGAATACGCTGTTGGAGCCCGAATGTGAGGAATATGAGGTGAATTCTACTACGGTAGATAAATTTTTAATTCCCATCTCGATCGAAGGGCATCCTGCTCAAGCATTCATTGATACCGGAGCCAGAATCAATGTTGTGCGCGTGCTTCCGAAAAAGGCAAGAAATAGCGGAAAAAGTGTATCCATTCAAACGGTGAATCATTCGACGGTGTCGAGTGTGTATCGATTCGAGATAACCATTCAAGGGAAAACGAAACTGATTGATGCGATTGTGGGCTCGGTGCCCGCGGATCTATTGTTAAGTTCCGATACGGCCGAGGAGTTCGGTTTGTCGGTAAAGATAGGGTGAGGGTGATATAAATGTTTAAATATGTCTGTTGTGCCGAATTTGACGTTGGCGGATTATGTATCTATTGCAACGAGCAACGAAAATTGAGAGTGAGTGAGCCACGGTGGTCAAAATTTCTGAATTTGTCTCAAGAACTATCGGAAATCACCGATTCAATTCCCGAAATCGGGCCGGAACTGTTCCGATTATCGATTTTAATTGCGGATCCCCACTATAAGGTGCTGATTCGGAATTTTCGAAAACGGCTGCCGTTGAAAAAATATTCTCAGCAATTGGTTGTGGCTGAACAACAATTTGCGGAGGTTTGCGATCGAATCAAACGGGCAGGGATCCCCCGCGTCCGAATCACGGCCAATTTAAAAGAGATTTTGTTACCATTGGTGGACTGGGTCGGAGATTCCGGCAACGATCAATTGGATGTGTTGGTACACAAAAGTCTGCGGCAAGCCGCGTTAATTATCTTGGGGAGGGCAACATAATGGAGCTCGTGTTCTTTCAAATGCAAGGGAAACAATTGTCGTCGGTGCGAGCGACATTGGTTGCGGTGGATGATGATTGTTTAACGATTGAAACCCAAGGAAAAGAAGTCCAAATCCCGTCCTATTATGCGATCACCGAATTTTTGAATTACGGAAAAGGATTTGCGGTCTTGGGGCTCTACGAGTCGAACGGTTTCCTATTTCCGCTGACTATTTCGGAATGGTTTCAATTACCGATTCAAACCCGCAGTTATGAGCCGATTAGGATTGAAGGAGATCCGAATCTGAGCGGAGAACTGGTTCAAATCCTCGAAGAAAGGAACTTCTTGATCTCGGAACTTAAAAATTTGTTAACACTCCGGAAAAATAAAGAATGTCTAACCCGCTCTAAAGCGAGTCGTGCACCGGAACAGAGCGACCCGTCCTCGGGGAGTGCGCCTAAGCGTGAAACCTATCTGTTTGAATAATTTTTTAAATGAAAATGGAGGAATATAAGTATGAGATTTTCAAATGTAGAACCTATATTGCTGGGCATTGAATTAGATTTCGATGCGCAATTTCCTGCTATTGTGCCCACCATACAAAACATCATTGAAACCGGCCAGTATAAGAAAAAGCAATTTCTGATCATCGATCGGGCACTGATGCTTTACGAGTTGTTTCGAATTACCATCGGTAAATCTCCGATGGCAAATAATTTGTCGGTACGAGAATCCTTAAGATATTATCTGAACGTGTTGTTAACCTATGCGGAAAGGATTACGCGAGGCGATGCCGAAGATGATTTGAATATTTTGATATCAAAGTCGCTTGAATTGATTCCCGCGGTCGAGCGATCCACCATTGCTTCGGAACCCATTAAAAATTTTGTTTCTTGGTTTGAATTGTACGAACCCGCGGCAGCACCTCAGTCAACATCCGGCTCTGCCGCTCCGCTGTCCAAACGGTTGGTTTCTCCGCTCGCTGCTTCGATTGCCGTCCAACTAAACGTGTATCCTCAAATAACGGGATTGCTGGAGTTATTATGGCCGATCGAGACTGCGGTCTGCAGTACTTCGATTCGAGGGTTGATTATGGGACTGAAATCCGTGATTTCGGCGCGATTAGCCGAACTCGGACGGAAGAAAGGAGCAGGCGTAGAAGAAACGTTCGAGGAGGAGATCATTCGCTTTCAAAAACCTCTTGAATTTTTGAAACTGTCGGCAATATTCCTGCGCACGCACTATAGTACCCATAGTAAATATCTAACCGGCAAGAAAACGGCACTCAGACACTCGCTGACCGTTTTGCCGGGTCAAAAAACTCTCCATACGGTGACTGAGCGAATCGGCGAAAAAACCACCGAACGAATGACCTCCAATGTTGTGGACAAGGAAACCGAAACAGCCAGAAAAGCGGTGATGGAGAAGTTAAGCGAAGGCTCGGAGGCACAGAAACATGCCACCAATACAAAAAATAATTATGAAACAACCACTACTTCATTGACTGCAAATGTGGGAGGCGGATATGGCCCGATCCATGCAAACGTTGGTGGCAGTACAACCGGAACCTCGGGTCAAACGACTACGGAAACAAGCGGTGAGAATAAGACCGCACGGCAATTAGCAGAATGCACCAAGGAATCGGTAGCAGAAACCAATACCTCTCGAGAAAAAACGGTTTCGTTAAGTGTCGAAAGAAGTGAAGAAAAAGAATTGGCCAAAGGGCAAGTCGTGGAATATACCAATACCAACCAAGCACAAGCGATAATGGTGAATGGATATCAAACCGCCTCAATATATGAGTATTATATTTTAATTACCGGTCGAGATTTGTTGTTTTCCAACGGTTTGGAGCTGATCGAAAAACCCGCAATTAACTATTCATCGATAATACGATTCGTAGAACAAAGTTATCGGCCCCGCTTTACGGAATTTATTACCGCGGAAATCGAGGATGTGGTAGGCAACAAATATGCTTTGGGAACCTATAAAAACCAAAACGAAGATTTGAAAAAGGAGGCACCGTGGGGCGTTCCAATTTTTGTCCAAACCTATGAGATTGCGGGTGATGCCATTGAATCGGCTCCCGGATTGAATGAAAATGAATTGGTAGATAAATATCTCCGGAAACGGCTGGAATTGGAATTTGCGGATAAACAAGCCGATATTGATCGAAAAGTAGCCGAAACGGAAAACGTCAAGAAAGCGACTACGCTTGCAAAGACGGAGTACGGCGTGTCGGCTATTTTAATATCTCAAGGCACGGATTACGATAAAAATACGAAATTTTATCTGATGGGCCAGGTGCAATTTAAGCAGCCTCTCTCACAACAAATTATCGATAATGAAAACCACAGGTGATACTATGATATTGCGACCGGATCAACTGGATTTTTTTAAAAATCATCAAATATCGCTGATTATTCGGGTGGGATCCGCCCTTGTGACCATCGGTGCGACCACCGTCGAACTGAAGCCCTTGGATTGGCTGCGGTTAAGACTCGCCGTACAACCGCTGAAAAACCCGCCTCAAATACCGAACACCAATTCTTTGGTGGATTGGATGAATTGTCTCAGCGATTTACAAGCGCGCAGCGATGTTAAACTCAGTTTTCCTTTAAGCATCGATGCGAAATATAAACACTCGATAATTCGACTGAATAGTCAGTCCGTCGATGAGTTTATATCGTTACTCTCGTAATAATAAATAGAGGCGGGGTCGACACGAAATGGATGATCGGATAGAAAATGGTCGTTTGCACATTAATGTGAATGCCCCTTTTATCGTGGTTTCGTTACGTTCGGCGTTGGCTGCGCGAAATAACGAAATTAAAGAAGTGGTTCTGCACAACGGGCTCCAAACAATCACCATTAATTCGGAGACATTCAGTGAGGTCGTTTTTCCGACCGATGAACTGAAATTGAATGTAAAAAAGCACCTTTTTCCGTTTTATCCGAAAGAATTTTTAATCCTGCCGCCTCAAATCGATATGGCTTATGATGTTCAACTGGATGTATTGAATGATATGCTCAACGAATTGAAGCGTCGAACAAATTTGGAGATTGAACTCGGATTTAAACTACCGTTGGAACAATTTCAAGTCTCCAAAATTTCGGTCGATTTACCGCTCTATATTACCGAGACGCCCGAATTGCCGTTGTATCAAGACTGCTTGCAAATTATAACAATCGATAGCTGGACGGAATATTTGGATTCTGCGAATCCCGCTGTGGTCGTAAAAAAGCCGCTGGTTCAAGTCGATCTTCTTTCCGAGCGAATCTATTATTGTGATGCTCGTGGAGATTTGTATCGCTGTCATGTTGCTGCCGATGTTGTCAACAAATTGACGGAATTTAATACGTCGTTCGATGTGAAAAGTTTTTTTACGAGTCTCGGGTGTTACGCATTTTATCGCGTTGACCCTTCACCTTACCCGGAGTTCCGCTATCATCGGACCTTTATTTGCGATGCCTTTTCATTTCTCCAACACCCTATTCAAGCCCATCCGCGGATGCACGTCGATCAAAAGGATGAGTCGGTCGAGGTGAATGGAGGCGAAGAGGACTTAAATGTGGCTGTTGATTCGGCCGAGAGGAATGGAACCGATCTTCCGAGTCAAACCAATGTGTGGGCTGAAGCGACCGGAGATGAGCCGCTGATGATTGACGTAGCAAGGTTGCAAAATTGCGCTTCCGTTGAGACCGTTTTTTCGTATTTTCGGCAGTGGGTGGTCCCCGAGCACATCACGTTTTCGGTGGTTCGGAACACCTTGTTATCACTAGGATACAAACACAGCGGAACCGCGTGTAAATTGAATTTATCAAATTATGCGCGAGGATTGACGTCGCCGTTGAATCCGCACATCGGGAAATTTTTTAAGCAGTATTGGGAACAAGTCTTCACCGTAAAATACTTGCCCGAACAGCTCTACGATTCTCCGGTTCTCGACCAAATCGTAAAGATGATTTTATCACAAATCAATTGGTGTTATTTTTACATCTCGACGTCCGATAGTACTTATATTAATCATATTACCGGCAAGGTTCTATCTCAATTGAATGATTTATCGATCCCGGTGTTGTTATTCGGCACATTTTATGATTCGGTCGAGTTGAATGTATATAAAACCGAGAAACGAACGGGGAACTATTTTAAAGAGTATTTGAGATTGATGGTTGCGTGGGTGGTCGGAAAGATCCGGCAGCTCCTAATTGCGGATTTTCGAGCCCAAAATCGTCGGTTGGAAAAGTATCCCAATCCGTTGGATTGTCCGCAGAGTATGGTGCTCTTATCAAAAGAATTCGAAAAATCGAACTCTCTGTTGTCCCGAGAACTTCAGGCTTTTGTTTCTCAACCTACCGATGAATATTTTGATAGATTAAATCGGCTCGTCATTCAACCCTCGAATTCGGATCATGGGCTCATATCGGAACGGGATCACCTCTTATATTGCCATAAACTCATCCATCAAGCGATTGTGGATATCTATCGGCAATTTTATCACCCCGATTTAACGGAGTATCAAAAATCTCGGTTGATTTTGCGGATTTGTCGGTATTTCGGAGATCCGCAACGGGTTCTACCCAAGGTGTTGTTGATTTTAAGAGAATTTCCCGATGCGCCCCGTGCGGTTCCGCCAAATGTAACATTGGATTGTTCGTATACTCAAATTCCGAAAGCCTCCTCGAACGCACAACGGGGTGGATTAATCGATCCGAAATGGAGTCAATGGATTTATCCGAAAAAGGTGCGAAAGCCCAATTCGATTTCCCGTTCGGTGTATGTCGGAAATCCTTGGATAAAATATGATTTGGACTCGTTGAATGCGGGAAAGATTTTATATCATTATACAAAAACCCGAGAGCTAAAAAATTACATGTATTTTTCGATGAACAAAATGGAATATCTCCCGAATCCTCTTGGCGGGTATTCCGTGTATTTTTTGGGAGAGATCCGGAATACGGTCGAATTGGGCGCGCGTGCATTGCCGTGGATGTCCACCAAAAACTCGCTGTTCGACCGACGGTTGGTAAAAATCACGATTGAGGGAAGCGATGCAGATCTCAAGGCCTTAGAGACGACTTATAAGCGCAGCTTTGCGTATCCTCTGACGTTAACCAATTATTATCCCGATCGGGTAAAAACCGAGGTGTTGATTCGGATGATAGAACAGCATAACGCCCGAGGAACCGTGATTCCGCAACGGTCCTTTGCGTGGGGCGCCAATCTGAAATATATGATTCGGACGATTACCTTATTCGGGGGGAATTTGTTTGCGGAACGAGGGCCGCTGCCACCTACCATTATCGATCGTGTTGACCTGGAACAAACGCTGATCCAAATGGTCCCCGATGCTCAAAAACAAGTATTGAGCAAAGCACTGAAAATTGAATCCAAAGTTGCCGCAGATCTCGTGGATTATCATCGTACGATCGAGCAGTCCACGACCGAATCGAACTTTTATTTGCATTCGGCGCTCAGCAAATTGGTTGGCGTGATTGCGTTTCAAAATTATCGCAAAGAGAAGTCGAGCGTTGTATTTATCAACAATGTTGATCTCAGGAAGTTGGATATGTATATCTATTTAAAATTACTACACACGGTAAAACTGATTCCGAAAAAGGCGGCTAAAAGGGTGTGTGCGTTGTTATTCGGAGAATTAACCCGTTATTTTAAGCGAAAACCGTATGCAGATCTTCCGGATCGGGATGAGATCAAAGAGAAACTGCGAGCCCATTTGGTTTGGATTATGAATAACGGGATATACACCACGCTCAATGCCCCTATTGTGTCTTGTACGCTCTCCCAGTCGATAAAAGACCTCTTAGATTCGATGGATTTGGATGATTGGGCCGAATCCGTCGGTCGGATCGGGAAAACCATCGGGAATATTTCTCGCGCTGAATTATTGCGCTTTTATTTAAACGACTATATTTCGATCCCCGCTGCAAAATATGTGATTATCCAAGCAGCAAAGTTCCAATTTAACGACTGCAAATGCGATCTACCGTTTCTGAAACGGGTTTTGGAGATTCAGCGCGATTTCGAGCGCTATCTCTATGATCACGCGAGATTCGCCGACCAATTCAAGCAGATAAAATCCACATTGACGGGCATCGGGAAAAAACTTCTTACCCATCGACAGGATCTCAGCGGGCTCAAGCCCTCCTTAAAATTCCCCGATAGTATCCCCTCGATGCCCGCACATCCCTCGGATCTGCGTGCCAGGGCCGCTGCGGTCGGTGCCGCGTGGTCCCTTCTTCACGATTATTTCGGCCGTTTTTTGGCCAAAAAACCGGATTTGGTAGGCACGCATTTGCAGCGAATTGCAAAAGAACAGAGCAAGCGCGGCTATTTGATAGTCAAAAAGGGGTCCGATGATTTTCTGTTCTATTCGGTGTATGATCCTCAAAGCCTAAAATTGTATCAATATTCCACCACTCGGGAAGGTGCCCGTTTCGAATGGTCGTTCAATGATTATGAAAAACGGATTAAACTGATCATTCCTACTTCGGAAAAAGATCCGTTTTGGCGAGATTCGCTTCCCGCTCAAGCCGCGCTGCGGGAATTGAAATTTCAGATTCACCGGTATTGTGATCGGCCCGTGCCGCAGCCCGTTCAAGCGGGCATTCCGATCCCCCAACCGCCTATTCAGATAATTAAGAAGAAAGACGGCAAATTCGGGGAATTTGAAGAAGAACAGCCGCCGATTCCTACGCCGCCTCAGAGTGGTCGACATTCGCCAAGAAATAAACTGAAGCAAATGTACGCTCGAATCGGTCGGTTAATCGATTTTATTGAAACGATTAATGCGCGACCGACTCAACCTCCCATGAGTATGCCGTTTTCGGTGTCTCATATGAAATATTATAAAAAAGTGGTGCGTCGCGCTGCCCGTCGTATTCCGGAACAAAAACGCGAGCCGATCAGCGAGAAATCGCTGACCGAAATTTTTAAGGACCGTGCCTTATGCGAACGGTTGAGCGGTCGATTGTGGCCAATCAGCGGATCGCAGCTCAGAACCAAAAAAATATTGATCGATCGCCCCGTAAATCCGACCGTCCTTGCCGCGGACCTTCTGAGCTGCAGTTCCGGGCTGTTGGATTTGTCCGATGCCAGCGATCAAGGGTCGTTTATTAATCTCCAAAAATGGGCAGCGTTTTGTCGATTGATCCAACCCCGGCTGCAGCGAATGTCCCAATTAAACGATGCTGCCGCGATGTATGAGGAATTAAAAGAGGAGTTCGGTTCCGACGACGAATCGGCTGCCGAAACCGCTGCGGAGGAGGCTGAGGAGGCTGAGGAGGCTGAAAAGGGTGATGATTTTTCCCGTCTGAATGTTAAACTTCCTCCGAGTAAAATAACCGTGGTAGAGTCGATGTTGA
>Ga0308414_1002050_pt1 | contig 13118 bp, 8 predicted proteins | sample HotsprSampleOS50_FD_205667 | JGI IMG/M metagenome (GOLD analysis project Ga0308414, IMG submission 205667) | Hot spring phototrophic mat microbial communities from Octopus Spring, Yellowstone National Park, Wyoming, United States - 20090730_OS50 ... | reverse complement strand
CAGAACTTTCTACAGTGGAAGACTCTATTATTACTTTTTTTCTTGGACTTTTTACTACTATGAGTAGAAAGACAATTCAGGTAGATTATTGTAATTTACCTTCTAAAGTAGGAAAGTTAAAGAAAAAACCCCAATTAAAAGCAGAAGAAGAAAAATTAGAAGTAAAAAAGGAATCACCTAAAGAAGAAAAAATTGAACTAAAAGACAAAGTAGAGTCGACTGAAGTAGAAAATAAAAAGAGCGATTTTGTAGCTAGTTTAGATTCTTCTAATATTGGGACTAGAGAACTAAATGTATTAAATAAAAAGTTAGACAGGATCATGGAAAAACAAAAGTCAATAGAGAGACTTTTAGAAACAGAAATTCCTATAGAGAATTCTTCTATTGTAGTAGATGAAGACGAGGACAATTTAGTGAGTTATTTAGAGGGAATACACAAAAAGCTTCAAAAGACAGAACAAAGACAAACGAAGTTAGAAGAAGAAGTTCGTGAGTTAAAAGAATTACTTGTGAGTGCGCAAACAACAAAACCAAGTTTAGAATCAGAAACTCTTTCTTATGAAACTAAGACAATTGGTCCAAGTGAATTACATAAGCAAGCTAAAAGAGGAATTTTAACTTCTATATATTTTAAATTTAACTCTAGTTTTATTTCAGAGCATGAAAGAGAAAAGCTACGAAGACTTGTAAAAAAACTTTCAGTAAATAAAAAAATTATGATAGTAGGTCACAGTGATTGGATAGGTAAATCAAGTTATAATAAAATGTTATCTATGCGAAGAGCAGAGGCAGTTCGTAGAGAATTGGAAAATATTTTAGGAGATGTTTCTATAAAGCTTATACTTGGAAAAGTAGCTAAACCATTGCGTACAAAAAAAGTTGAATCAGTAGCTTCTTGGTTTAGACGTGCAGATATAGTTCTTTTAGATAACAACTAACTATGCTTTTTATGCATGAGAAATAAAAGTCCTAAAAAAAAGTAAAAACTCAAAATTCCTAAAGGGATTACAAAAGTTAAAGATGGTTGAAAATAATACGTAATTATCATGTTTAAAATGATTCCGAATAAAAGAGCAGAACCTAAGCTAGGTAAGTGGAATTTTGGAAAAAGTTTCCACCTGCCTAAGAAAAAAATTCCCATAATAGGTCCTAATGTAAAAGACGAAATTTTTAGTCCTAATTCTACTAAACTATCAGATAAGTTTTTAGAAAGAAAAAGTGGAAGAAGAGAACTAAAAAACAATACCATTCCCCAAAAGAAAGTAATCCTTGAGTTAAAAACTTTTTTCTTCTTATCAAAATACTTGAATTTCCAATCAACTACAAAAGTTAAAGAAAGAGAATTAATAGAACTAGAAAGGGTAGACATAGAACTAGCTAAAATAGCTGCAATTAAAAGTCCTAATATAGGACTAGGAATTTGTTCTGAAATAAAAGTAGAAAAAACTTTATCAGGATGAATTTCTGCTTTTTTAAAAAAGAAAAAAAGTAAAATACCTATAGATAAAAAAAGTGTAAACTGCAAAAATACTAAAAGCCCCGAGCTAATAAGAGCTAGCTTACTTTCTGTTTCTGTCTTACAAGCTAAAAGTCTTTGTACAAACATTTGATCTACTCCATGAGAACCAATAGAAATAAACATTCCTGCAAGTATTCCATTTATAAAAAAGTAAGGATCTTTAAAAAAATTTCCTTGAAAACCTAAATATATATCTAGCTTACCTGAAGAAGAGGCTTCTACTAAGAGGTCAAAAAAACTAAAACCTTGTTGATTTAATAGATGTAACAAATATACTAAACTAAAAATTCCTCCAAGTATGTAAATAAAAAATTGAAAAGAATCAGTCCAGACTACAGCTTTAAAACCACCATACATAGTATATAAAATAGTAAAAAAAGATATAAAAAATAGTAAAAGAATATAAAGTTGAGTTTCAGAAATATTTAGCTGAAGAGAGTTTTGAATAAGTATTGCAATAGGTATAGAAGTAGCATAAAGTCGAACTCCATCACCTAAAACCCTAGTTAACACAAAGGAATATGACGCATAACGTTGAGCTTTTTCACCAAAAGTTTCTCCAACCCACTGATATACAGAGACATAGCCTAGGCGGAAGTACATAGGAAGTAAAACATAAGCAACAAAAATTCGTCCCAAAATATAACCTAAAGCTACTTGTAAAAAAGCAAGATTAGATTTATAACTTAGGCCCGGAACATTTAAAAAAGTTAAACTAGAAGTTTCTGTAGCAACAATAGAAAATAAAATTAAATACCAAGGTAAGTTTTTGTTTGCTAAAAAAAAATCTTGAGAAGTTTGATTTTTTCCTGCTTGAAAACCTAAAAATAAGACAAAACTAAAATAAACACATACTACAAAAAAATCCCAAAAATTAAAATTCATTTTACTTGTGAGGTAAAATTTTACTTATAAAAAAGCAACTAAAAAATCAAAAAAATAATTGAATATAAAATAAATTATTTATAAAAGTTTCTTTATAGTTTTTTAAGTTATTAGCAAGTTTGATTAATATTTAAATTATATTATAGAAATTCAATAAATAGTTGAATTTTTCTTTTAATTATGCAAGGTGTGTCTAGCATATTTTCAGTTAAACGAAATAAAAAAACTATATCTTATTAGTTTTAAGTTAGGTTAAACTAGGAAGAATATAACATAGGGCGTAAAGTAGATAATATAAATACTAAAAGCTTAATTTAAGTTGAGAAGAATATATTGAATTAGATTAAAAATCCTATAATTTTTAAATCTTACTAAAATCATCTTAGGATAGTGTAGTTGAGATAATAGTTGGGCAGATGAATTTTTATTTTAGAGGATTAATTTGGTAGTTGGTGTAGGCTGATTGTGGTAGTTTGAGACTTTTTGTAGTTTTTGGCTACAGTCGAAAGTGTAAAATCCTGTGGATGTAGCGTCGTTTCCCAAAAATCTGCTGAATTAGCCTAGGCCTTGAGACGTCGGCTGAAGTAACTCCAAATATCGCCTTCCCGATATCTATAAAATCCGCCATCAAAGACAAGTCTAACTCTACTAAAAAGCTAAACAACCAACATCGGGAGACTCCACACCCATAAGCGAGGATTCCAAGCTCATACCAGTCCGCATCATCAGGTCTAAAACAAAACTTCTGCAAATCCAACCCCTCCTCTTGATAAGTCAACTTCGGTTTCTCTTTAAAAGGTAAGTATCCTCTTGCTAACAAACCTCTATACTTATCTAAAAGCTTCTTCAAACCCTCTTTTAACTTATAAGACTTTTTTTTAGTTTTAGAATTCTCTACGCAAGGAACCACTAAATCCAACTTTTCTACTAAGTATTTTGGGATAAGCAAAGTTGAAACAGTAGATTTTTCAAATTCTTTTAAGTCTACCTTCTTCTCATGTCTACGATGAAAATAGCTTATCATAAAAAAAGACCTCCTTATTATATAAAACAAAAATAAAGAGTTTAGTTTGAAGTTTTTCTTGTTTTGAGCAGAAAAAGGAAAATTTACCCCTGAACTTTTTTACAAATAAAGGTCAGGAAAAGTTTAAATTTATTTTTTAAAATGAGATTATATTAGAAAATAATTATATTATAATATTACATTTTTTAAAATAATCTTTTAAATTCTTTAATAAGCTGATAAATAAATTAAATAAAAAAATTTATTTTAAAAAATAAGATTTTAAGTTTGTTATAGAAATTTATTAAATATTTATGAATTTGATTTAAATAATAAAAACAAGTTTTTTTGCAAAAAACAGTTTTGTTTTGTAGCTTTGCATAAAAGGGTTTTTAAGGAATAAAAACCCTTTTACCTGGTAAAATTCCTTTGTAGGTGAGTTTTTGTAGGAAATTTATAAAATTTTTGCAAAAAATAAAACATTCTATTGCAAATGAGTTTATAAGATTTATTTTAAATCCTCCAATATATTAAACAAAATATCTATTTTAATTGACAAAAGTAATAATATAAAAGAGATGGTAAAAAGAGAGGTGTGTGATGTCTGAACCAAAAGAGTTAAGTAAAGTTGAGCATATTAAAGAAAATTCAAATGGACTCAGAGGGACTATAGCAGAAGAGTTAAATAATGGGACTGATTTTTTTTCAGAAGATAATGTTCAGCTTCTAAAGTTTCATGGTATGTATCAACAGAAGGACAGAGACAGACAGAAGGATGAAACAGGCAAAGAGATAGAAAAACCAACTACACTTATGCTGAGAGGTAGAATTCCGGGGGGTAGACTTACTACACAGCAGTATCTTTTGTGGGATGAGCTAGCAGACAAATATGGAGGAGGCTCAATACGGCTTACTACTCGTCAATCTATTCAACTGCATTATTTAAAGAAAGAAAACATTAAGACTATTATTCAAGAAATTAATAAGATTAACTTATCTACTATGGGAGCTTGTGGAGACGTTGTTAGAAATGTTACGCAAGCAATTAATCCTTGGAAACGAAAAGAGTTATCATTATTAGATGAGGTAGCTAACCTCTTATCTGAACATTTTAAATTTAAGTCTAATTCTTATATTGAAATTTGGTTAGATGAAAAGCAAGTAAACTCTGATTTAGATGACCCTATTTATAAAAAAACTTATTTACCACGTAAGTTTAAAATGGGAGTAACCTTAGTTGGTTATAATAATATAGATTTATATACAAATGATTTAGCATTTGCAGCTACGTTAGACGAAAGTAATCAAATAGAAGGTTACTTTGTATTTGCTGGTGGTGGATTAGGAATGACTCATAACAAACCTGAAACTTATCCTAGGGCTGCAAGTTTACTTGGTTGGATAGCTAAGCCTCATCTTATTTCAGTAGCTGAAGCCATAGTTACAGCTCATAGAGATTATGGAGATAGAACAAATCGTAAACATGCCCGTTTAAAATATGTAGTTCAAGAAAAGGGAGTAGATTGGTTTAGAAATGAAGTTGAACTACGTGCAAACGTCAAATTTGAACAAAGAATATTACCTGAATGGAAGACTCCAAATTATTTAGGTTGGATAGAAGCAGAAGATGGAACTTTATCTTTGGGATTTCATACTTTAGCAGGTAGAATTAAAGATTTAAAAGACAAGCCACTAAAAACAGCACTGAGAGAGATAATAAAAAAATTTAATTTAAATGTACAAATTTCACCCGATCAAGATTTAATTTTAATGGATATAAAAAAAGAAAACCAAAAAGACATCGAACAAATCTTACAATCTTACAATATTCATTACTCTAGTCCCCACCCACTTTACGATAGAGCCTTAGCTTGTCCTGCTCTTCCTACTTGTGGATTAGCTCTTACAGAAGGGGAAAGATTTTTTCCAAACCTCTTATCAGGTTTGCAAAAAGTTATTGATAAACATGATTTAGCTAAAAAGTCTCCAGTAATTAGGATGACAGGTTGTCCAAATGGTTGTGCTAGACCTTATTCTGCAGAAATAGGAATTGTAGGTCAACAGGTTGGTGGAAAGTATGCAATCTTTTTAGGTGGAGACAGAGAAGGCACAAGAGTAGGTTTTCAAGTAGCCTCAAAAGTACCTATCAGTCAAATTCCAGAACTTTTAGAAAAAGCTTTTATAAAATGGAAGGAAGAAAACTTTGAGATAAGCTTTGGGGATTACATTTACAATATGGGACAACAAAAAGCCCAAGAAATATTTCAATAATTTATTTATGAATGTATCCCCAATCTCGTAGGATATTTTGAACTTCTTCACCTAGTTGAAAAGTTTTTTCTGTATTTGTAAAACTAGTTAAAAAACCATCGTTATAAATAAGTGGGAAGTTTGGGAAGTTCGGCTTGTGTTTAAAAATAAGTAACTTAGTTTCTTTTTCTAAACCTAGCCCAGAAGGTAAAGCCCATTTTCCAAATTTGTAAGGAATATTCTTCCCCGATTGAAAAATTTTCCAATCAAACTTCCACTCTGGAGATGTTGTATATACAACTAGTTTTGCTTGCTTGTGTCCTTTTTTATAAAAATTTATACTATATCGATTTATGTAATTGTATGTAATATCTTCGCTAGCTTGGATATAATAAATTTCCCCATTTGTAAAAAAATTTCCAAAGTATTCCTCTGGAGGTAGTATAAGATGAAATGCATTTTTTTGTAGCTTGGATTGTTCCCATTTTTCTCTAAGTTGGAAAAGTAAAGTTTGATTAGTTTTTAAGTTTACTTTTTCTTCAGGATCTTTTTCTAAATCATAAATTTCTTCCCATTTGTCTTTTGAGGGAATAGCTCCATTTAAATGTGTATTTGTATAGCCTGGAAATAAACGAATGTATTTATAAGGATAGTGAATAAGAGATTCCATCATTCTTCCTTCTGTATAAATCTCTTCTTCTTTAGAAAAATCTTTACCAAAGAAAAATCTAGAATAATCTATACCTTTTCCTTTATATTCATCTTTTAAATTTAAAAAGCCGAGTAAAGTAGGAACTAAAGAAATATTTGAGCTAGGATATGGATATTCCTTATAAATAATTTTATTACGAATTTTAGATGGTAAAAAGATCATTAGAGGTATTGCTATTTCATCCTCATACAAGGTTTGACCATGTCCCCACAGATTTCCATTAATTCCATTTTTTTCAAAGACATGTTCAGGTGAGAACATATCTCCATGATCAGAAGTAATCACTATAATAGTTTCTTCTAATAAGTTTTCTTCTTTTAATTTATCTACAATTTTTCCTATTTCACTGTCTGTATAATGAATTTCTCCAAAGTAATTTTTAGTCATATTAGGAAAAATTAAATTAGACTTCTCTAATATACTACTTACTTCTTTTAAATTTCTTTTAGGAGGTATATAAGGTGCATGTGGGGTATTATAGTTTATATGTAAAAAAAATGGCTCTTTTTTATTTCTAGTTTCTAAAAAAAATAAACTTTGTCTAGTAATTTCTTCAGTATCTTCATTTTCTTTACCAATTTGTTCAATAGAATGAAAACCTAAGTCTACTCCTACTCCTGTATATTCTAAAAGAAAAACATTATTCATAATACTTTTTGTAAAGTAACCATTTTTTCTAAGTATGTTCACAACTCCTTTAAACCTTGAGTTATAAAAAATTTTTTTCTCATACTCATATACTGGAAATCCTCTATTTATAATTCCTAAATTAGAAGAATATTCTCCATAAAAAAAAGAAATCATAGAAGGCTTAGTCCAATTTGCATTAGAATAATGCTTCTGAAATACTACAGAGTTTTTACATAACTCATCTAAATTAGGAGTTACACTAATTTGTAAACCTAGACAGCCTAGTGTATCTCTTTTCATAGCATCTATTACAATTAAAATTACATTTGTCTTTTGATTTTTAGCTTCAATTGGAATGAGTCTAGGACCTCCAAAAAATAATAAGCCTTGATTACTTTCCCATTCTAGTGTGAGATTTTCTTCTAGTTCAATTTCTAATTCAAAAATCTTCCAAGTCTGCTCATAAGTTGAGTTTATTTCTAAGATTTTCAATAATTTATTTTTAGAAAAAATTTTTAGTTTACTAAAATTTTTTATTTCATGATTTAAACTTCCTAACTCTCCTACAAGTAAATATTTACCAGACTTTAAATTCCAAGAAATTTTTGAATTTGGACTAAAAGTTATAGACTCCCTAGAAGCATTTTGAAATATTTTGGGATTTATAAGAAATGTAATTTGAGTAGATTGCCATTTTTTTTCTTTAGGTAAATTAGAATATCGATTGGGATTTTTTTTCCAGTGAGTCTTAAAATCTAGCTTTTCATTTAATTGAAAATTTTCTACTTTTGCAAACTCCCAGCTTCTTGTGAGGTCATAGATATTTAAATTAAAGGATTTGGAATTACAGGAAAAAAGTAAAATATAAAATAAACTTTTAACTACTCTCATAATTATATTTTTAAAACAGAATCTTTCTTGTCTTGGTTTTTTCTTTTGGAACTCAATGGAGATGAAAAAATATTGAATAGCTACACAAATCAATATTGAAAGGTGTTTGCAAACAAAGTCAAAGAGGCTATAATTTACCTTTGGATGAGTGTATCGAATGTGTAAAGTAAGTAAATGAGTTATCTGCTTAACTTTGAGAAATATTTTTTTTCTCTCTTAATTCTTTTAACTTATTTTCTAAAAACTCTTTAGAACTTTCAAGTCCTAGTATTTTTCTTTCTTCTTGAATATCTTGAGTAGTTTTGGTTAAGTTATTTTTCATTTGATTAGTAAATGAGAAAAAATTTATTTCATTTTTAAGTTGATTTAATTTGTCTTGTAAAATACTTTCTTCTTCAGGGACTGGTTCTACTTCTATAAAATCATAAGTAAATTTATTATTTTCTGGTTGTGAATTTTTCTTATATTCTGAAGTAACCTTAGTTTTTCCACCTACTGCTACAAGTTTTCCATTTCTAATTTCATACTGGATTTCAATATCAATATCTCGGATTTCAGCCCCATCTTTTTGAGCTTGAGAGCGGAATTGTGCTAGATGATCTAATTCATGAGAAATAACATGTATCACAGACATACTAGCAGGAGAACTTTCTAACTGACCATGTCCTCTGTAGTGAATTGTTTCATCTACAGGTGTATGTCGTAAGTAAGATAAATGGGTTGGATGTATCTTCATACTACTATTTTCGTTAAAAAAAGTAAGAAAATTAACTATTTAAAAATTACCAATCTACTTTTGCTATAATAATAAAATCAGGTGTTAAATTATAAGTAAATACCACATAGTCTTTTTGAGTATTTAAATCATACAAAGGAGTCGTTACTCCCCATTCTCTCTTAAAGAGGAAAGAATTAGTTTTATGTTTTGCAAAAAAAGGTTTCCACGCGTGGTTATTGCCTATATCTCTGGAAAGTATGTCCCAATTTTTTAAATTAAATCTTACATAAGTAGGAGAAATCTGGTAACCGTGTATATCAGTTAAAAAAATTTCTTTTATACTTTCTGGAAGATACGGTAGAGCTTGATAAAGAATAGAAATACTCTTTTGAGCTGTAAGTGGTTCTCCACTTCCAAGCTTATTAAAAATTTGAGTAAGTTCATCTACAATAGCTTGTTGTCTTTTAGCTTCTTCTAGTAATTCTAAAAAACGTATTCCACTGAATTTTTCTAGACTAGCTTTTAAACTATCAGCAAAGGTAGACTTATTTTGAAATTCAGGCTGGGGCTTAGAAAAATAGAAACCTTGCAGCAAACTAGCTCCCATAGAAAAAGCAAGATTGAGTTCACTTTCTGTTTCAATTCCTTCAAACAAGAGTTCAGAGCCTAATTTTAAAGCCATTTCTGAGATTGCTAGTAAGACTTGTCTAAAAGAATTACTAGAAAGTGAGTGACGCATGATTTTAATATCTACTTTGATAATATCGGGGTGAATGTAACCAATTCTTTCTAAGTTAGAGAAACCTGCTCCTACATCGTCAATAGCAATTTTAAAACCATAACTACGATAGAGATCAATCATTCTTACAAGTCTTTCTACTTTTCCACTAAATTCTTCTTCTGTGATCTCTACTACAATATTATCCCTTTTGACGTTATATCTTTCAATGAGTTGTATTAAATGAAATCGTTGAGGTTCTAAAAACTCTTCTTGATGAATATTAGATAAGATATTTGGCATCAAGTTAAAAAATAATTTCGTATTTGTAGCAGAATTTTTTAAATATCGTATAGCTTTTTCTCTTATAAGTCGATCTATTTGAACCTTTTCTGAAAAATTAGTTTCTCTTGCATGGAAAAACGAACCTAAAGAAACAAAACTATTACTTTCTTCTAGTAGGATCCTCCCTAAAACTTCATAACCTAAAATATTTCCTGTAACGGTACTCAAAATAGGCTGAAAGAAAGGTACACAACTTTCTTTACCTAAAGAGAGCCTACTAGAAATAAGTTTCTTTTCGGAAATTAACATATACTACTAACTTCCTTTTTAAAAAAGATAAAGTCAAGCTTTTTTTAAAAAAATAAACTTTACAAGAATTTACTCAATTTTAGGTTTTTGAGTATACTTATGAAGCTAAGTAGAGAGGAATTTTTAACTAAAAAATCTTTTCATTTTTCGTGGAAGTTTGTTACGGAAAAAGATTTTATGGAAGCTTGTGTTCTTTTATATGATTTGTTGGTTTATTTAGATAAACTTTACCTTTATGAACATTTACAAGTTATTATTCGTGAACTTCTCAACAATTCTTGTCGAGCTATTGCTAAAAGAGTTTTTTTTGAAGAAAACCAAATTGATATATCAAATCCTGTAGAATATGAGGAAAATCTAATATTCTTTCGAATCAGCGTACTTGAAAAATGGGATGCTTACAGAGAAACTATAGAAAACTCTCGATATAAAATAGACTTATATGTGAATTGGAAGGAAGATGAAATTGAAATATTAGTAATATCTAATACTGTTCTGCTAGATATAGAAAAGCAAAGAATTCAAAACCGCTTAAACTCTTCTGAGAAATATAAGACAATCATAGATGCTTATCGAGAACATTCTGATTCTAAAGAAAGTGCAGGGCTTGGGATTCTAATGTGTATTTTACTTTTGAGAAGTATGGGATTAAGTAAAGAGAGTTTAAGTATTGAAAGCAAGGAAAATCAAACTATCTCCAGAGTTTTTATCCCTAAACATGTCATTCCCCCTGAAACTATAAATCTCATATATGAAAAAGTAACCAAAGAAGTCAAAATGCTTCCTTCACTACCAGAGTCTTTACAGAGGATTATTAAGATATGCAACTCTCCTGATATGGATATGAAAAAATTAATTGATGAAATAGAAAAAAATCCAGCAGTTTCAGCTGATATATTAAAGCTTTCTAATTCTGTGGGCTATTTAAATAGATCTAAGCCAGATGACCTCTCTATTGCTGTAAAAAAACTTGGCTCTAATGGCGTCTTACGTATGATTTATGCTATAAGTACCATTCGTATCATGAATTCTAGATATTCTCGAATGGAAGAAGAGTGGGAGCATGCTCGCAGAACTAGTTACTATGCTGAAAGATTAGCTTATGAAAATGGACTTACAAAAATTGCTGATACAATTGGGGTAGGAGCCTTACTACATGATATAGGGAAAATTCTCTTGCTTAGTATAGAACCTAGTATTTTTCCCTCGATTATGGAATTAGCTAAAAACAGAGCTTTAGAAAACTCTAAAGTAGTAGAAGAAATTTCTTTAGGAGTAAGTCATTCTGAAATTGGTTACATGTTAGCTAGAAAGTGGAATTTTCCAGAAGATTTAACCTATATTATAGCAGGTCACCATCAACCTTGGAATGTACCAGAAGAATTTATTGAACTTACAGAAACTGTATATTTAGCCAATATGATGACTCATTATTTAAAAAAAGATATAAGTTTTTATAATATAAATTTTAATATATTAAGTAAATATAAAATATTTACTGCTGAAGAATTAGAAGAAAAAGTTAGTTTATATGAGACTTCTTTTCGTAAAGAAGAAAAACTAAGAGGTATAAATGCTTAGTATTGCGGGGTTTTTAGGATTAAAAAAAATTCTTTGGAAAGATATTGAACCAGGAATGATTATTTTAGGTGGGATTAAAATTAATGGAACAACTCCTTTTGAATTAGTAAATTATCCAGCTTTAACAATTGGACAGATTTATGAAATGACTCAAAAATATCATTTTAAAAAAGATAAAGAAATTATTGTAGCAGTTTGTAAAAAAGGAGAAAGCCCTCAAAAAATGTCTTTAGGGTTTAATTCCATTGAAAAGAGAATTAAATCATTTAATGAATGGAGGAAAAAAATATTTGATAAAAAAGAAGAAATTATTAAAACTTTAAAACTAAATAATAAAAGTTTTTTGTCTGAGGAAAAAATTATCCAACTAGAATCCAAACAAATTCAAAAGTTCAACAGTATAACTATCAAACATAAGCTTATTAAAAAGAAACCTTCTTGTTTTCATAATCCAAGTTTAACTCTTTCTTTAAATCAAGTTCTTTCAGGAGAGATAAAAAAAACTTTTTTTTTACCAGAAGACTTTCCTCTTTTAGTACACTTAGGACTTGGTTATAGTAAAAATTTTAAAGAACTTTTTTTACCAGCTTATCAAAGTAGTTTAGAATTTTTTACTGAAATGTTTTCTAACCTTTTAGAAAAAGCAAAGTTTGAAGTATATGCAGTTGGAGAAAACTTAATTTCATGTCAGTTTCCTCTCTCGGGAAGAGAAGTACTTTCTCAAGAAGTCCATGCTTGTAGTTTCTTAAAAAGGGTTATGCACAAGAAAAATAAAGAAGTGACTAATCTAACTATTTTTATTTTATCTCAAAAGCCTAAAGATTGGAATGAATTTTTAACGTTAGGCGAAAAATTTGTCAAAGCTTCAATTGATATAATTTTTTTATTTTTAGGAAATTGGTCTAGTTCAGATATTTTACAAGTTTCTAACTCGTATAACGCTAATACGATCTTTATTAAATATACAGAAGCTTTGCCAATAGTTTTTATGGAAGTTTTAGATGATTACTTAGGTCAAATTACTCTAGAAAGAACTCCAATTAGTATTCCAGAATTTAAGGAATTTGAACTTCCTAAAAATCCTACTCAAGAAGAGCCAAAAAAAGAAAAAGTTGTAAAACCTTTTGAGTTTAAAAAAGTTAATAAGAAACTATAAAATTTCATAAGGTTTGTAGTTTAAATATGACAAAGAAATCTAAAAATTTTAAAAAGCTTTTAGTTATATAATCCAAGTTGCTTTATTTAAATATTAGGATAATTACTATATGACTTTTCTGTAAAAACTCACTATGATCTATTGGGTAAGTCTAAACTTAGTTAAGTATATTAGTATATTTTAATAAATTTATTTTATAAAAAACTTTTTTTTAACTTTTACAAATATAAATAAAATAGTCAATATATTACTGAATAATAAGGAAACTTCTAAAAACCCAACTTACAAAGTTTAAAAGATAAAAAAATTTTTATAAAGAAATAAAATATTTATCAATAAGTGATTTATGGGACAAAGAAATCTTTTTAATAAAATTACTAAACTAGCTAAACATTTAAAGTATAATAGTAGTCTGCAAAAGTTTAACGATGTAATAGATTGGGAAATCTTTCGTGATGATT
>Ga0308414_1002049_pt1 | contig 13119 bp, 15 predicted proteins | sample HotsprSampleOS50_FD_205667 | JGI IMG/M metagenome (GOLD analysis project Ga0308414, IMG submission 205667) | Hot spring phototrophic mat microbial communities from Octopus Spring, Yellowstone National Park, Wyoming, United States - 20090730_OS50 ... | reverse complement strand
GTTGTTTCGAGCATAGCAGAAGTCTTGATAAGAATTTCTTTTTGGTTATAAATTTCTTAAATCAACTATTTGGTAATCGCTCTTTTGAACCTATTTTATCAATTACACAATTTTAGGTACGTTATCAGTAATTTTTATATTTATTTTTGTTTATAGATAAATAATTTAATTGTTTAAGAGGTCATAATGAACTTTAATTTCACAGAAGAACAGTTAATGATTCAGCAGACGGCAAGAGAATTTGCATTAGAAGAGATAGCTCCTTCTGCTGTAGAAAGAGATTTAAAGGCAGAATTCCCATATGAAATTATTAAAAAATTGGGTGATTTAGGTTTTATGGGAATGATGGTTTCACCAGAATACGGTGGAGCAGGTTTGGATACAATAAGCTATGTATTAGCATTGATTGAAATTTCTAAAGTTGATGCAAGTGTTGGTGTAATTATGTCAGTGAACAATTCTCTTGTTTGTTATGGATTAGAAAAATACGGCACCGATTACATTAAACAAAAATATTTAGTCCCTTTAGCTAAAGGCGAAAAATTAGGTGCTTTTGCTCTGTCTGAACCTGAAGCAGGTAGTGATGCAACAAAGCAAAAAACTACCGCTGACAGAGATGGAGATTATTTTATATTGAATGGAATTAAAAACTGGATAACAAATGGATTAAATGCAGATTATTATCTCGTTATGGCAACAACTGATAAAGAAAAAGCTCACAAAGGAATTACTACTTTTGTCGTTGAAAAAGGTATGGAAGGATTTGGTCACGGAGTGAAAGAAGATAAATTGGGAATTAGAAGTTCAGATACTTGTTCTTTAACATTTGAAAATTGTAGAGTTCCAAAAGAGAATATTGTTTGGGAAGAGGGTAAAGGTTTTAATTTTGCAATGAACACTTTGAATGGAGGAAGAATAGGCATTGCTTCACAAGCTATTGGAATAGCAGAAGCTTCCCTTGAAGCATCTATTAAATACTCAAAAAATAGAAAAGCCTTTGGAAGTACAATCTCTTCTTTTCAGGCAATACAGTTTAAATTAGCTGATATGGCCGTAAAAATTGATGCAGCAAAACTTTTAACATTTAAGGCTGCAGCTCTGAAGGACGAAGGAAAACCTTATGTTAAAGAAGCAGCAATGGCTAAATTATATGCTTCTAAAATTGCTGTGGAATGCGCACTCGAGGCGATTCAAATTCACGGTGGTTATGGTTATGTAAGAGAGTATCTTGTAGAAAGATATTTGAGAGATGCTAAAATTACAGAAATTTATGAAGGTACTTCAGAAATACAAAAAATTGTAATTGCGAGATATTTACTTGATCAAAAATAAATTAGAATTTCTGATTTTCATCCTGATTATTTCTTCTTTACAGCTTTCAGCCCAAACAGACTGGGTCAGGTGGAATAAAAGTGAAAACTATTTTTTTGAGAATAGACAAACTGATTTTCATAATCATAATTTTGTTGATTTATCAGATACTCTGAATGTTGACAAACATAATATTGCATCTTCATTAGTTAAATTTTATAAAAAAACTATTTCAGATTTTGATGGTGATAATTGCAGATTTAATCCGTCCTGCTCTGAGTTTTTTGCTGAATCATTTAAATTAACTAATCTTTTTACTTCAGTTTTAATGTTTTTTGATCGTTTAACCAGAGATACAAATATATTTTCTCAAAGTAAGTATAAAATTATTGATAATAAATTATATGACCCTCCTGAAGATTATATTTTTTAGTAAAAGAATAAATCTTTACTAAAACAAATGTTGAAAATAATATTTGCAATTATTTTTTCATTCATCCTCTTATACAGTCAGAATAATTCCTATCATTCACCCGAAAACATAAAATATTTTGCTGATTATTTATTTTGCCAGAGTGACTATCTCAGAGCAATAGAAGAATATAAAAGATTAGATAATTTTCTACTTTCTGATACAATACTATTTAAACTTGGGCAATCATATTTGCAAATCGGAAATAATGATCTTTCGATAAAATATTTTGATTTAATTAAAAAAAAATCATTGTTAAAAAGTGCAGCTGTTAATCATAACTCATTAAATTACTTTTTCAAAAATGATCCAGACGCTTTGAAGAATAATATTGGGCTTAATTCAGAATTAAATATTGAAGATTCCCATAGACTTTTAATCATTACATCACTTATAAATAAAAATATATATCCTTCTAATGATGAACTGAAACTATTTAATGATTCAGAGAAATCGTTTATTACCGAAATTGTCAAAAAAAAGAAATATCCTGATTATAAATCTACTTTAACCGCAGGAGCATTATCCTTAATCCCTGGATTAGGAAAAATTTATACAAAAAATTATTCTGATGGATTAACTTCATTTTTTCTGACCAGCTTATTTACTTTTTTAGCATATGATAATTTTAATAACTCTCATCAATTTCGTGGTTATATCTTTTCATTTGCTGCTATTGGTTTTTATTTGGGAAACATTTATGGCTCTGTTGCTTCTGCAATTCAGTATAATAGATATTATGATGAAAAAGTGATTACTGAAACAAATGAATTTTTAAAAAGAAATAATTTCCTTATCAAGAAGGTTAATTTTTGTGAATAAATTACTAATTCTGTTATTTGTAATTACGAAAATTTCTTTATCTCAGTTCGATTTACTGAATCAAAAAGAATATGCTGACTCACTTTATTTATCTCAAAATTATTTTGATGCAATTAAAGAGTATAAGAGGTTAATCTTTTTTGATAAGGAGAATTCATTAACACATTATTCTTACAATCAAATAGCAAAATGTTACAAGTATGGTGGAAAATTTGAAGATTCTTATAATTACTTTTCTTTATCTCTAACAGTTGCTAATTCTTATAAAGAAGTTTTTGATAGTAAAATTGAAATTTGTCGTTTGAATATCATTCAAAAAAAAATCAGGAATGCACACCGAATTCTGGATGAATTGGAAAAAGATTCTTTATTTAATGATTTCAAAAATCAGATAAAATTCTGGAGAGCGTGGACTTTTTATTTTGAAATGAATTTTGAAAAAGCACATAATCTTTTTAATGAACTAAATAAAAAAGAATTTTCAGAACAAGCTAAAAAGCTTTCAGAAGAATCCTACTCCCTTGAAAAAGCTAAAATCTTATCTATAATATTACCGGGTGCAGGTCAGTTTTATACTAATAATTATTTGAGCGGTTTAGGTTCACTTGCGTGGAATTTGCTTTCAGGGTATTTTACAATTAAAGCTTTCAGTAACGAAAGAATTTTTGATGGAATTATTCTTTCTAATTTTTTATGGCTCAGATTTTATAAAGGTAATTTAGAAAACGCCGAGAAATTTGCTAATCAAAAAAATGAGGAATTATTTAATAGAACATTAAATTTCCTTTATTTTAATTTTCCAGAAGAAATTCCCTAAAATCTTTTTAGCATTTATTATTCTATTTGTTATTTTAGTACTGCCTTTTAATCAATAGTTGATTTAAATCACAAATTTGAGGTTTATATGAAAAATAAGGCATTTACAATTTTCATTATTGTATTAGCAGTAATACTGATTTTCTTTGGAATTCTTGTAATCTGGGGGGTCGGAGTTTATAATAATCTTATAACGAGTGAACAAAATGTAATTAAGCAATGGGCTCAAGTAGAAAACCAATATCAGAGACGAACGGATTTAATACCAAATCTTGTAAATACTGTAAAAGGTTACGCTAATTTTGAGAAACAAGTTCTCACAGATGTCGTTGAAGCCAGAGCTAAAGTCGGACAATTTACTGTTACGCCCGAAGTATTAAATGATCCTCAGTCTTTTCAGAAATTCCAATCTGTTCAAGGTGAATTAAGTAGTGCTCTTTCAAGGTTACTTGCAGTTGTCGAAAATTATCCTGAATTAAAAGCTAACGAGAATTTTCTTCAACTCCAGGCACAATTAGAAGGAACTGAGAATAGAATTTCAGTAGAAAGAAAACGTTTTAATGAAACGGTTCAGGATTATAATATTAGTATTAAAAGATTTCCCGCTACAATTCTTGCATCAATTTTTGGATTCAGAGAAAAGCAATATTTTTCTGCTGTCCCTGGTTCTGAAATTCCACCAAAAGTAGAGTTTTAATGAAATTAAGGATTTTATTTTTAATTTCAATATTATCAGTTTCTTTATTCGCTCAAAAATTACCTAAAGTAAAAAATTGGGCGAATGATTTCACAAATACATTAAAACAGAATGAATTAGACATACTTAATAGTAAATTAAAAGCTTATGAAGACTCTACAACAAATCAGATAGTTGTAATTATCATTCCTTCACTTGAAGGAAATTCAATAGAAGAAGTCGCTAATGAAATATTTAAAGAAAATCAGATTGGAACTCGAAAAAACGATAATGGTGTTTTGCTCCTATTAGCAAAAGATGATAAAGAAATAAGGATAGAAGTAGGATATGGACTTGAATCAAGGTTGACGGATGCTGCAAGCTCTTCAATAATAAGGAATATAATAATTCCTCCCTTAAAAAACGGAAAATATTTTGAGGGAATTAATGCAGGGATAGATGCTATTTTTTCAGCAATTCAAGGAGAGTACGTCAACAATAATCCTGATGGAAAAAATAATTTCAACATTTGGTCATTTCTGATTATTTTGATTTTTTTTATTATTATCTCGAATATTTTGAAGAGAAACAATAGAACTTTTAGAATAGGTAAGAATTACGGCAGTTACAGAGGAACTTGGGGTGGTGGATTTGGCTCATTTGGAGGAGGAGGTTTTGGAGGTGGTGGCTTTTCAGGAGGTGGAGGACTATCTGGTGGCGGTGGTGCAAGCGGCAGGTGGTAAAATTTTACCTTAATTTTACTTGATACTAATATTTATATTTCATAAAATACTATAGTGCTTTAATTCTTTTTTAGAAACAAAATAGGGAGTAAAAAATGGCAATAATGATAACTGAAGAATGCATTAATTGTGGTGCTTGCGAACCTGAATGCCCAAATACTGCCATTTATGAAGGTGGAGTTAGTTGGGAGTTAAACGGAAAAACTTATGGTGAAGGTGACGCTGCACCATCTGGTGCAACTGGATTTTATTCGAGTGAGTTTTTTTACATCGTACCTGATAAATGTACTGAATGCGTTGGATTTCACGATGAACCGCAATGTGCGGCTGTATGTCCTGTTGATTGTTGTGTTCCAGACCCAAAACACGTTGAAGATAAAGATACTCTTTTAAAGAAAAAAGAATATCTCGATTCGCTCGGTAGATAATCTAAATCTTTATAAAGGCTACAATACAGATTTTATGCTTAAATGTATATAATCTTTTGATAGCCTTTTTTATTTTTTAGAAACTAATAATTCTTATAATTTCATTCCTGAGAAATTAACCATCCATACTCACTCTAATTAAAAATTTAAGCATTTTTTTTGGCATTAAAGTGGTGAATAATTCTAAACAAAACTATTATGGAGAAAAAATGGCTTATAAAATAACAGAAGAATGCATTAATTGTGGTGCTTGTGTTTCAGAATGTCCTAATGATGCAATATATGAAGCAGGCACTAACTGGGAGTTAAATGGACAAGTATATGGCGAAGGAGATGCTGCTCCTTCAGGTGCTACAGGATTCTATTCAGAAGAATATACTTACATTGTTCCTGATAAATGCACTGAATGTGTAGGATTTTATGATGAACCACAATGTGTTTCAAGCTGTCCTAACGAGGCAGTAGTAAAAATTTAATTTCATTTGTACCTCCTTTATTGTTGGTTAATTAGGTAAGTGGTTAATAAGGGGCATTTAAAAGATGCCCTTTTTTATTTTATTTTGTAGTGATATTTTTTGAACAGAAAAGATTTTATATGAAAGAAGTTTGCAATATTAAAGATTTAATTGAAGGTAGGGGTAAACGTTTTATCATAGATGATAATGAAATAGCCGTATTTTTAATTAAAGGAAAAGTTTATGCTTTAAGTAATATTTGTCCTCACCAGCACTCTCCAATAATTTACGACGGATTTATAGAAGATGAATTCATCGTTTGCCCCGCACACGGTTGGAAATTTAGATTAATTGATGGGAAAAAAGAATCTGGACATAATGGATTAAAGTCTTATCCAGTTAAAATTGAAGCTGAAAAGGTTTTTGTTGAGATTCTTCAAAACAAATTAAAATGGTAGTAAATTGGTAAAAATTACTAATGAAATAGTCCTAAAAATTGCTAAAGAGTTAGGATTCGATATTATAGGATTTGCAAAAGCTAAAATATTAAATGATGAGATTCTTTTATATCAAAATTGGTTGAAAAATGGTTTTCAATCCAATATGGATTACATGAATAAGAATACTGATAAAAAAAAGGATGTCTCAAAAATCCTTCCATCTGTAAAAAGCATTATTTCTCTTGGTGTAAGTTATTATAAAGATGAAGATTATACTGATAAATCTGATAACGCAGGTAAAGTATCAAGATATGCTTGGGGAAAAGATTATCATATTGTATTAAAAGAAATGCTAAATAAATTGGAAAGTCAACTTAAAGAAATTGATAATAAATTTGAATCTATTTCTTACGTAGATACAGGTCCTGTTTTGGACAAAGTCTGGGCTATTAAAGCAGGACTTGGTTGGATGGGTAAACATACAAATGTTATCAACAAAAATATTGGCAGCTGGTTCTTTATTGGCAATATATTCTGTAATTATGAATTTATTTACTCAAAAGAAATTAATGATTTTTGTGGCTCTTGTAATGCATGCATTGAAGCCTGTCCAACTGGTGCAATTATAGTTCCATATATAGTTGATTCCAATAAATGTATATCATACTATACTATTGAAAACAAAGGAGTTATCCCAACTGAATTTAAAAATAAATTTGATGATTGGGCTTTTGGTTGTGATATTTGTCAGGATGTATGTCCGTGGAATCAAAAGTTTAGTAAAGTAACAGATGTTAAAGAATTCGAAGCTAAAAATAAATTCATTAAAAAAGACGAAATTGAGCAGATGAGTGAATCTGAATTCAATAATAAATTTAAAGATAGCCCAATAAAAAGGAGTAAATTAAAAGGAATTAAAAGAAACTTATCCTTTATTCTTGATTAAGTTATCGCTTTTTAGTGAATTAACTTTAATATCCTATCCGTTCTAATTGATTTAAGTAATCTAAATAAATCCGAAAATGGAATATTTCTATCCCAAGAAAAAAGAATTATGAAAGCCTCGCCAATTACTGCATCACGGGAAACAAAACCCCAAAATCTGCTATCAAGACTATCATCACGGTTATCGCCCATCATAAAGTAGTAATCTTTTTTGAATGTATAAGAGCTTACCTTTTCTTGATTGATATAAATATCACTGCCACGAATTTCAACAACTCTATCTCCAAATTCTCTGTCAATAATTGTTCTCCACTCTTCGATGTTATCTAAATCAAGATTTATTGTCATACCTTTCTTAGGAACGACAAGTGGACCGTAATTATCTTCGTTCCAAGGTTTACCTTTGGGGAAAATTCTCGGTTCAGGAAAACCTTTAGGTAAAGGTCTTAATCCTGCACTGTAAAAACCTCTGTAATATTTAATATAAGGTGGACGCCAGAATTCTTTCCCATTGACAAAAACAACTTTATCAATTATCTCAATAGTATCTCCCGGCAGTCCAATACAACGTTTAACATAATTAATATTTTTTTCAAATGGTTCTAATTGATCGCGATCCCCGGGATATTCAAACACTACAACATCTCCGGGCTTAGGTTCTTTTATTGCAGGTAAAGTAAAATATGGTAATGCAATTTCTGTAAAAGGTATATATCGAGGTGAACTCGAACCATAAATAAATTTATTAACTATTACAAAATCACCTACCAGAATGGTGTCTTCCATTGACCCTGTTGGAATTCTTGTGTTTTGTAAAATAAAAGTAATGATAAACAATGCAGCTATACCGGCAAAAAATAACTGTTTAATAAACTCAAGAAATCTTTTGAGGGGTGGTATATTTTTATCTTCTTTTTCTTCCGGATGAAAATAATTATATAATTTGATTTTAACTTTTTCTTTGAAATTTAATTTATCTGACAATTCAAAATCTCCTATAATTTGTTCTTTTTATTGTTCAGTTCACTTATTAAAATCTTATTTACTAATTGAGGATTGGCTTTCCCTTTTGTTAACTTCATAATTTGTCCAACGAAAAATCCTACTACTTTTTCTTTTCCTGCGAGAAAATCTTTTAATTGCTCAGGATGGCTATCAATTACCTTTTCAACTATTTCCGTGATTGTCTTATCATCTGTAATTTGAACTAAATCTCTTTCTTTTACAATTGTTTCAGGGTCTTGATTAGTTTCAATCATAATTTGAAATATATCTTTTGCAATTTTATTACTAATTGTGTTATTTGAAATAAGACTTATAAGTTTTGACAAATTTTCAGGTTGAACGGTAAATTCCTTGATAGAAATATTTTTAGAATTCAAAACAGACATTATATCTACCATTACCCAATTACTTGCTAACTTATAATCTTTTAAGTTTTTGACAACAAGTTCATAATAGTCTGCGATGTTTTTATCTTGAGTCAAAATTTCTGCATCATATAATGGTAAAGAATATGATTCAATAAATCTTTTTAATCGAGCATCAGGGAGTTGAGGAATTGAGCCTTTTATTTCACTTAGCCAATTTTCGTCAACAAATAGGGGAGTAAGGTCAGGATCAGGGAAATATCTGTAGTCCTGTTCTTCTTCTTTTGTCCTCATAGAAAAAGCTTGTTCTAATTCTGCATTCCACAAAAGTGTTTGTTGTATGATATCTTCCCCATCTTCAAGACAATCAATTTGTCTGTTGATTTCGTATTCTAAAGCTCTTTCAACATTTCTAAATGAATTCATGTTTTTTATTTCAGTTTTAACACCAAGTTTATTATCACCCTTTAATCTAACAGAAATATTAGCATCACATCGTAATGATCCCTCTTCCATATTTCCATCACAAATTTCAAGATATTGAACAAGCTGCTTGATTTTCATAAGAAATAAATTTGCCTCTTCCGGAGATGAAATATCGGGCTCGGTTACTATTTCTATCAGTGGCACTCCACATCTGTTGACATCAATCAAAGTAGAATCTGATTTATCGTGAACCGATTTCCCGGCATCTTCTTCTAAATGAATTCTTTTTATTCTGATATACTTTTCGCCGCCGTCTTTTTTGCTAATTTTTATAATGCCATTTTCACAAAGAGGTTCTTCGTATTGAGAGATTTGATAACCTTTGGGTAAATCAGGATAGAAATAATTCTTTCTTGCAAAAATTGAATGTCTGTTAATTTTACAATTAGTAGCAATTCCCATCATTATTGCAAATTTAACCGCTGTTTTATTAACAACTGGTAAAACACCCGGATGTCCAAGGCAAACAGGACAAACATTACTATTCGGATTATTTCCAAATTTGGTTGAGCAACTGCAAAATAGTTTTGTTTTAGTAAGCAGTTGAGCGTGAACTTCTAATCCAATAACGGGCTCGTATTTTTGATTAAACTTTGTCATAATTTATTTTAAAATCAAATATAATATCAAAGTTTAAAATCTTCTGAATTTGATAACTGATAGAAAGTACTGAAGTATTCCAAAAATTGCATATTCAATAATCTATAACTAACTTAAATAAAAAATTATTCAAATATATGAATAGATTTTCTAATGCATTTATTGTAATCGGAATAATAATATTTGCTCTTTTCATTTTACTTATTGATATGGGAAATATTAATATAACAATAACTGCTGGTGTGGCTATTTTGATGGCATTTTGGTGGATGACTGAAACTTTACCATTATCTATAACTTCGTTAATACCACTTATTATATTTCCAATATCTGGAGTTTTACCTGCTTCAAAAATTTCAGAAGCATATATTAACTCGATAATTTTCTTATTCCTTGGGGGCTTTTTGATTGCAATAGCAATAGAAACCTGGAATCTTCATAAAAGAATTGCTTTAAAAATAATTTTATTTTTTGGCACAAAACCATCAAAACTTTTGCTTGGTTTTATGGTTGCTTCAGCTTTTTTATCAATGTGGATATCAAATACTGCAACAGCTTTGATGATGCTTCCGGTTGCTTTTGCAGTAATAAAACAATTTTCTGAAATATCAGAAAAAAATATCAAACTAACTAAAGCTTTATTACTTGGAATCGCATATTCTTGTTCAATTGGTGGGATAGCAACTTTGGTGGGAACTCAACCCAATTTAGTTTTTGTTAGAGTTGCTAAAATAACATTTCCAGAATCACCTCAAATCAATTTTACTGATTGGATGATTATGGCTCTTCCTATATCATTGGTGATTTTAATCTTTACTTACCTGCTTTTAATATTTCTTTTCAAATTGACAAAATTTCAATCGGATTCTCAAAAATTTTCTGAAAGAAATTTGATCTTATCTGAGTATCAAAAGTTAGGTAGAATGACTTATGAAGAGAAAGCAGTTGCTTTTGTTTTTTTAACCGCTGTTGTACTTTGGATAACCCGAACAAATATTGATATGGGATTTATAAAACTCACTGGTTGGTCAAATTTTCTGAACTTACAAAATTTTGTTGATGACAGCACAGTTGCAGTGTTCGCAGCTTTTTTACTTTTTATTATTCCTGCTAAAAGAGAAAATGAAAACAAAAGATTATTATCCATTTCAGCAATTGAAAAAGTTCCTTGGAATGTTATATTACTTTTTGGAGGCGGTTTTGCATTAGCCGCAGCTTTTTCAGAAAGTGGTTTATCGAAATTAATCGGTTCTAAATTTAATAATATTGGTCATATTGAAATTATTTTCTTAATATTTATTGTGTCAATAACAATAAACTTTCTGACGGAGTTTACCTCTAATACGGCCGTTACACAAATGATTTTACCGGTTTTATCCTCAGTAGCGATTTCACTAAACTACCATCCGTTCCTTTTAATGATTCCTGCAACTTTAGCTGCTTCAATGGCTTTTATGCTACCAGTTGGTACACCACCAAATACTATTGTTTTTTCAAGCAATAAATTAAAAATTTTAGATATGGTTAAAACCGGTTTTATTTTGAATTTTCTTAGTACAATTATCATTACACTAATTGTTTACTTTTTGGGAAATATTATTTTTGATCTGAGCGTTTCTCCTGTTTGGGCAAAGTAAATATTATTTACTAAGGATTTAATAAGATGGCAAAAACTTTTTTTATTTTATTATTAACTGCAATTCTTATTTTAGTTTATAATGGTTGCAGAGTTGATATAATTGAACCAAATAATCCGGCTGGGAATAAAAATTTTCCTGTTAAAGAAGGTAAAGAAAATTATTTTAATATTGCGATTAATGCCGAAAAACTTACTACTGAGATGAATTTTGATACTTACTTCAGTTCTGAGCAAAATATGATTTCATTAAAAGTTAATGATAAACAATCCGGAAGCTGTACTCTTAAGATAATAAGTACAGAAAACAAAATTCTTTATTCATCAATAATAGAAATTAGTGAGATTAATATAAGACAGAGAATCAATCAAGGTATTCCAAGCAAAGTCAGACTGACTTGTGATAATTTTACTGGAAAAATTAAATTAGAAATAAATAAATCAAATTTTTAATCAAAGGAAAGTGATATGAAATATTTAATATTCTTATTGTTAGTTTTAATATTTTCTAATTCTTTTTCTCAAACAGCAAGTTCGTATTTCCCAGAAAATACGGGACACGTTTGGCGTTATAAAATGACTCCTCTCGATACTCTGAACAATCCGATTGACAGTTTAGTAACTTTCAGAGTTGATTCATTTGCTACTACAACTAACTTTAATAATCGTTCTGCAAAATTAGTTCTTACAAAAAATGGTGATGATCCTTTTCTGTATGAAGAACCTTTTTTGGATACAATCTATTATAGCTTTGATCAAAATATGGGTTATGAGTATTTGGGAATGTCACAGTTAGAAGTTTTAGCCAGCTTATTGGCTGCTTTTGTGGGAGATACAACCTTAGGAGTTTACAACTTCTTTAAATCTTTTGAGGGTTGGCATTCTTATTATCGTTTTGCTAACACAGTAAATCAGCAATATACGATTTTAAGTCGCGATACTACATTTACAATTGATACTCTTGTTTTGCCATTAAGATTTCAAATTTTAGGTAGAAGATTTAACGATCAAACTATAAACACAGATATTGGCTCATTCACTTGCAAAAAGTTTACCCTCGAAAGAAGACTTAGTTATTTATTGACATTTCCTCCTCCTATTCCTCCTTTAGCTGTAAAAATATTAGGAGTAATTGATACTTTATGGATTGCTCCTAATAATTGGATTGTAAAATCTTTTATACCTTCTACGGTAGTTGATTTAACACTTTTAGGACTTGGTAGTTTCACTATACCTGGTTTAAAGATGGACATACATAATCCTCCAGTATCAGTTGAGGAGAAATCGGATTTAGTTGTTTCTGAATATCAACTATATCAGAACTATCCAAATCCATTTAATCCGACAACAAAGATTGGCTACAAACTCAAGGATAGAGGATATGTAAAGTTGATGGTATATGATATAAAGGGAGAGCGAATAGCAGTATTAGTAAATCAGGAACAAGAAGCGGGTTATTATGAAGTAGAATTTGGTGTAGGGAACGGACTCCTGTCCGTTCCGGATACTGGAATAGCGAGTGGAATATACATATACAGGATAGAATTAATTGGTGAAGGAAATATTCCGGTTTATACGGAGATGAGGAAGATGATGTTGGTGAAGTGAATGAACAATGAACAATTAACAATTTACAATGAATAATTAACAATTTACAATGAACAATTAACAATTTAGAATGTAGAATTTAGAATGTTCAATTTTCAATGTTCATACTTCGGCAGGCTCAGTAACCAATGTTCAATGAAGAATTTAGAAATCTTTGCGGCGTTGCGTCTTGGCGTGAGATAATTTTCTCTGAACAGAAGGAAAAAATTATAAAACTATAAATTTTTCATTTAGAACTACCATAGTAGGAAAACTATGAAAACCATTCAAACATCCGTAATTATTTATTTAATTGGGATATTTTCCCAGAT
>Ga0308414_1002048_pt1 | contig 13120 bp, 9 predicted proteins | sample HotsprSampleOS50_FD_205667 | JGI IMG/M metagenome (GOLD analysis project Ga0308414, IMG submission 205667) | Hot spring phototrophic mat microbial communities from Octopus Spring, Yellowstone National Park, Wyoming, United States - 20090730_OS50 ... | reverse complement strand
AAGGCTCAGGAGCGGCGAAGTGCAGGTAGTAGGGGTTAGAACACGGGCGAGGAAGGGAGCGGAGGTCGAGATTTCAGCAATTTCGGCTCGTTGAAGAGCACTGAAACTTAGTGTAGGTGGTAATTGGTAACAGGAGGTGTTTGATTTCAGCAATTTCGGCTCGTTGAAGAGCACTGAAACACGCTTTCAGCGATGCACTACTCTTTATAGCGCTGAATTTCAGCAATTTCGGCTCGTTGAAGAGCACTGAAACACCAGCGTCCCCGCCCCAGCGCCGACCAGCACGCGCCATTTCAGCAATTTCGGCTCGTTGAAGAGCACTGAAACCTGGCGCGTCGGCAGCGTCGGCGAGTACAGTAGTAAAGATTTCAGCAATTTCGGCTCGTTGAAGAGCACTGAAACTCTCCCCGCGTCTCCGCCGGCTGTACGATTTCGTCGATTTCAGCAATTTCGGCTCGTTGAAGAGCACTGAAACATATTGATCGATAAGGTCACTGCATTTGTGGGGCGGATTTCAGCAATTTCGGCTCGTTGAAGAGCACTGAAACTTGCGGAACGCCCGGAGTTCGATAAGCCGCACATCTATTTCAGCAATTTCGGCTCGTTGAAGAGCACTGAAACCCACTGGAACGCCGCGTTGAGCGACGCACTCGACAGTATTTCAGCAATTTCGGCTCGTTGAAGAGCACTGAAACTCTATTCCACCCTACGGGAGACACCTTGTCGCACTGAATTTCAGCAATTTCGGCTCGTTGAAGAGCACTGAAACTTCTTGCTCGGATGTGTCAACCGCGTGGGTTTGCGCATTTCAGCAATTTCGGCTCGTTGAAGAGCACTGAAACTTCTATCACTTCGGCGCTCTCGCCTTAGTCAGCAGTAATTTCAGCAATTTCGGCTCGTTGAAGAGCACTGAAACCGTTTTCCAACTCACGCCAGAACATCGCCGCCGCTCATTTCAGCAATTTCGGCTCGTTGAAGAGCACTGAAACCCACGCGCGCAACGCGGGCGGTGTGGGAGATCGACGAATTTCAGCAATTTCGGCTCGTTGAAGAGCACTGAAACGAAGACGAAGCGCAGTGCTGGTTGGAGCAAACGATGATTTCAGCAATTTCGGCTCGTTGAAGAGCACTGAAACTTCTAACTCTTTCGCCAGCAGTCGTACAACCGTTTCATTTCAGCAATTTCGGCTCGTTGAAGAGCACTGAAACCTCCAGATACGCAGCATATCTGCGTCGCACATCTTCAAGATTTCAGCAATTTCGGCTCGTTGAAGAGCACTGAAACAGCGACCGGCGCTCGCGGGCAGTAGAATTCGGGCAAATTTCAGCAATTTCGGCTCGTTGAAGAGCACTGAAACTCCCGCCGACTACCAACTTCGCGCGGGTGCGCTGGTATTTCAGCAATTTCGGCTCGTTGAAGAGCACTGAAACGCGTTGTCGGTGCGGCGTAAGGCTGGTGAAGAAGAATGATTTCAGCAATTTCGGCTCGTTGAAGAGCACTGAAACTCGAGATAGTAACACAGCGTGATGTAGGCAGGCACCATTTCAGCAATTTCGGCTCGTTGAAGAGCACTGAAACTGGGCGGACAAGCGCTTGTGGTTCGTCCAGGCGCGGATTTCAGCAATTTCGGCTCGTTGAAGAGCACTGAAACCTTCTCCGAAGTCGGTGACAATATCAAAAAAGATGAATTTCAGCAATTTCGGCTCGTTGAAGAGCACTGAAACCGCTGCGAACCGACGGTTCCCAGAGGTGCAACAATTGATTTCAGCAATTTCGGCTCGTTGAAGAGCACTGAAACGCGCGGCGACCGGTCGCCCGCCGTCAACGATCAGAAAATTTCAGCAATTTCGGCTCGTTGAAGAGCACTGAAACCGGTCCAGGCGGGCGTCGAAGCGCAGCTGCGTATCGATTTCAGCAATTTCGGCTCGTTGAAGAGCACTGAAACGCGTGCGTACCACAAACTGCTCGTTGTTGTGACGCAATTTCAGCAATTTCGGCTCGTTGAAGAGCACTGAAACTCGCGAAGAACGCCAGCGCGATGCCGCGATCTGCGCCATTTCAGCAATTTCGGCTCGTTGAAGAGCACTGAAACACGTTGCGCCCGCCGTCGTCTCGTTTCCGGCGTTGGCGATTTCAGCAATTTCGGCTCGTTGAAGAGCACTGAAACTTCGCGTGGTAGAACGAGTAGTCAATTTCGCAGTCGTCAAATTTCAGCAATTTCGGCTCGTTGAAGAGCACTGAAACATGTCGTTTATCGGCGCGCTCTTTGCGCGGATCGGCGATTTCAGCAATTTCGGCTCGTTGAAGAGCACTGAAACGCTGGAACGAGTTGGCGGACGAGGCGGAGCGGCGGCATTTCAGCAATTTCGGCTCGTTGAAGAGCACTGAAACAGCGCGATGCCGCGATCTGCGCCCCAGTCGTCAAGCATTTCAGCAATTTCGGCTCGTTGAAGAGCACTGAAACTTAGTCCGTTTGTCGAGATCGCGGCCGGTACGTAAGGATTTCAGCAATTTCGGCTCGTTGAAGAGCACTGAAACCGGAACGGCTGTCACAACACCGTATAGAAATAAAAGATTTCAGCAATTTCGGCTCGTTGAAGAGCACTGAAACTCACCATAGCGACATACGGCTCTGGGTCGCTAGGGTCAATTTCAGCAATTTCGGCTCGTTGAAGAGCACTGAAACACAGCATCGGCGCGCCGAACATCGAAGAATTACGGATTTCAGCAATTTCGGCTCGTTGAAGAGCACTGAAACTCATTGACATTCTCAAGCTGCTGTCCGGCCTGGCGGTGATTTCAGCAATTTCGGCTCGTTGAAGAGCACTGAAACGTACCGCCGCGCAGCCCCGTACTGCTGCTGCGTCAAATTTCAGCAATTTCGGCTCGTTGAAGAGCACTGAAACTCCTCCAGCGTCTGATCCCGACGACCAAAGACGCGACATTTCAGCAATTTCGGCTCGTTGAAGAGCACTGAAACTTCCGCACACGCGCGATGAGTCGCTGCCGGTGGTGCATTTCAGCAATTTCGGCTCGTTGAAGAGCACTGAAACCGGTCGCGGGTTCCTCGCGTACATCCACCCGCTCACCATTTCAGCAATTTCGGCTCGTTGAAGAGCACTGAAACGCCGCGTTCGCGTAAGGAGACGACGATGCTTGTTGCATTTCAGCAATTTCGGCTCGTTGAAGAGCACTGAAACCCGGATCGGAACAGCGCCAGCAGCGCCGGGTCTTCCGATTTCAGCAATTTCGGCTCGTTGAAGAGCACTGAAACCGCACAATCGACGCATCATCTTCGCACTCGGGATAAATTTCAGCAATTTCGGCTCGTTGAAGAGCACTGAAACAAATCGGGGGTTTTCGCGGGGACGGGGACGGCGGGGATTTCAGCAATTTCGGCTCGTTGAAGAGCACTGAAACTACCGGGGTGCCGCCGTAGAAATACAGAAATGCGACATTTCAGCAATTTCGGCTCGTTGAAGAGCACTGAAACCCGTTCGATCCGCACCATCAGCAGCACCAGCACCGCGATTTCAGCAATTTCGGCTCGTTGAAGAGCACTGAAACCGACGCGCGGCGAGTTGGCGGGCTGGCTTGCGGCGGTATTTCAGCAATTTCGGCTCGTTGAAGAGCACTGAAACGTTGCCAAACCGGTGTAAGAGAGTGAGGAAGGAGGATTTCAGCAATTTCGGCTCGTTGAAGAGCACTGAAACCCTCCAGTTCCCGTAATTTCGCCAGATCACGGTACGCATTTCAGCAATTTCGGCTCGTTGAAGAGCACTGAAACACGCGGTGAAGGTGTTGACGCCTTCCGCTGCCGCAGCATTTCAGCAATTTCGGCTCGTTGAAGAGCACTGAAACGCGTTGAGGATTGACAACCATTCATCGCTGTTGAGCAATTTCAGCAATTTCGGCTCGTTGAAGAGCACTGAAACGTCTGCGGTCGCGTAGAACGTCCTCTGGGCGTTGCATTTCAGCAATTTCGGCTCGTTGAAGAGCACTGAAACCTTCGCGTCGTTCGATCTCGACGCAGACGACGCGCGATTTCAGCAATTTCGGCTCGTTGAAGAGCACTGAAACGCAGTACTCGATAGCGGCGGTCGGGACGGTGATGCTATTTCAGCAATTTCGGCTCGTTGAAGAGCACTGAAACCCTCTACTTCGACCTCGACCGTCTCTTCACGCCCCGATTTCAGCAATTTCGGCTCGTTGAAGAGCACTGAAACACTCGTTGAGCAGCCACTCCAGCGCGGGCAGAACAAATTTCAGCAATTTCGGCTCGTTGAAGAGCACTGAAACGGCGACGTACACCGTGCCTCACGTGCGCGATGAGTCATTTCAGCAATTTCGGCTCGTTGAAGAGCACTGAAACCTGCGGCGATTTCTGGCGCTGCCCCAGTTGTCGTGATTTCAGCAATTTCGGCTCGTTGAAGAGCACTGAAACGGCGCGGCGTTGACGGTGATTCCCCCGACGTTGACCATTTCAGCAATTTCGGCTCGTTGAAGAGCACTGAAACTCAAAGTGAATATCGATTACGCTCATATACTACCACATTTCAGCAATTTCGGCTCGTTGAAGAGCACTGAAACGGTGGAGCGGCAACTGGAGCAGCGCGGCTGGCTGCCGATTTCAGCAATTTCGGCTCGTTGAAGAGCACTGAAACTACGATCTTGTGATCGTTGACGAGATCGAACAAGTGTATTTCAGCAATTTCGGCTCGTTGAAGAGCACTGAAACTAGCCGATCGGTTCCTCGATCAGAATAACCCCACCCGCATTTCAGCAATTTCGGCTCGTTGAAGAGCACTGAAACGCCGGATCGCGCTATCGACGAACGGGGAACTTACGGCAATTTCAGCAATTTCGGCTCGTTGAAGAGCACTGAAACCCGGTGTCTTTCAGCAGTGTCACAACACACTCGTTATTTCAGCAATTTCGGCTCGTTGAAGAGCACTGAAACCGAAAACGAGTTTTTCACGAGAGATACCGACTTCGATTTCAGCAATTTCGGCTCGTTGAAGAGCACTGAAACTCTGCGCGTCATCCGGCGTCGGCGCATTGGCGATCATTTCAGCAATTTCGGCTCGTTGAAGAGCACTGAAACGCTGCCGCTGTTGGTGGTGCTGGCGACGGATATTATCGATTTCAGCAATTTCGGCTCGTTGAAGAGCACTGAAACCGCAAAAATCGCCCAAATCGGGGATTTTCGCGGGGACATTTCAGCAATTTCGGCTCGTTGAAGAGCACTGAAACCGCGCTGCTCGCGCAGCGACTTCGCCAGTTCGCGGCATTTCAGCAATTTCGGCTCGTTGAAGAGCACTGAAACTCTTCCGCTGCGGGCGGGGATGTAGCCACCCCGACGCATTTCAGCAATTTCGGCTCGTTGAAGAGCACTGAAACCTGGTTTCTGACGTAACCTTCAGCACTCGCGCGTCCGATTTCAGCAATTTCGGCTCGTTGAAGAGCACTGAAACTCAGCGAGCACGTGCGGTTCCTTAAGCGCCAGTCGATTTCAGCAATTTCGGCTCGTTGAAGAGCACTGAAACAACTGTTCTATCGACAGTTCGCGCCGGACGCGCGAGATTTCAGCAATTTCGGCTCGTTGAAGAGCACTGAAACCGCAGCGCGATACGAACGTATTCCGCTCTTTGTGCTCGATTTCAGCAATTTCGGCTCGTTGAAGAGCACTGAAACCCCAAGTCGCACCGAGTTCCTCTCCGTCAAACGTCATTTCAGCAATTTCGGCTCGTTGAAGAGCACTGAAACGTTTCACGAAGAAGACGACGATACCTTCATCATACATTTCAGCAATTTCGGCTCGTTGAAGAGCACTGAAACTTGTAGCTACTCCTACGTATAGACGCTCATTTGATGTATTTCAGCAATTTCGGCTCGTTGAAGAGCACTGAAACTAGATCGTTCCGTTCGGAATAGTTCGGAAAGGGCGATTTCAGCAATTTCGGCTCGTTGAAGAGCACTGAAACGTCTGCGGTCGCGTAGAACGTTCGCCGGGCGTTGCGCATTTCAGCAATTTCGGCTCGTTGAAGAGCACTGAAACCCAGATGCGCTTCTGCCGCTGCGTCGGGGTCGGTGTATTTCAGCAATTTCGGCTCGTTGAAGAGCACTGAAACGCTCAGCGCCTGCGTCACCCGCAGCGCAAGACGCAGCGATTTCAGCAATTTCGGCTCGTTGAAGAGCACTGAAACATAGAAATAAAAGAAGAATGCGTGTTGTGACGGTAAATTTCAGCAATTTCGGCTCGTTGAAGAGCACTGAAACCGCCCGCAACGAACAAGTATCTGCAGCGCCCGATCAAATTTCAGCAATTTCGGCTCGTTGAAGAGCACTGAAACTTGACGCCCGCCAGCCGCAGCGCCGTTCTCGTATCGATTTCAGCAATTTCGGCTCGTTGAAGAGCACTGAAACTCGGATCATCAGCAGTGTCACAACACTCTATAGAAAATTTCAGCAATTTCGGCTCGTTGAAGAGCACTGAAACCCGACCGAGCGCTACGAGATCAAGGCGCTCAATGTCGATTTCAGCAATTTCGGCTCGTTGAAGAGCACTGAAACATTTCAGAACAAAACCGATGTCGTTCGTCGGCGCGCAATTTCAGCAATTTCGGCTCGTTGAAGAGCACTGAAACGCTACAGTGCGCCGGAAGGTTGCCACGATGACGGCGATTTCAGCAATTTCGGCTCGTTGAAGAGCACTGAAACCTGGATTATCTGCTGCTCGACGACGGGCAGCCGGTCGATTTCAGCAATTTCGGCTCGTTGAAGAGCACTGAAACTTGATAATTGCATTCAGGATTGTGCGGATATTCCAGATTTCAGCAATTTCGGCTCGTTGAAGAGCACTGAAACCTGTAGTAGATTGTGACAGAAGCGTACCACTGGTACTGATTTCAGCAATTTCGGCTCGTTGAAGAGCACTGAAACCCTTTCAGCAAATCGATCACGCCCCTACTCTACCACAATTTCAGCAATTTCGGCTCGTTGAAGAGCACTGAAACTCCTCAACTCTGAAGAAGTTCGTGTCTATCCCACTATTTCAGCAATTTCGGCTCGTTGAAGAGCACTGAAACGTCGTTTCGTCCAGCGCTTTCGTACTCTTGTACACCATTTCAGCAATTTCGGCTCGTTGAAGAGCACTGAAACTTGCGGAACAGACCAGAAGCGCGCGGTTTGTGCATATTTCAGCAATTTCGGCTCGTTGAAGAGCACTGAAACAATACGCCCGTCCACGCGGACGGAAGGAAATCCTCGAATTTCAGCAATTTCGGCTCGTTGAAGAGCACTGAAACATCCGATCTCACGTGCATCCTCATACGTCACAACCATTTCAGCAATTTCGGCTCGTTGAAGAGCACTGAAACCGCGCTGGCGGCGGCGACCAACCGCGACGCAGTGGTATTTCAGCAATTTCGGCTCGTTGAAGAGCACTGAAACACCGCGTGACCGTAACCGCGCGAAGTACGCGGTATGATTTCAGCAATTTCGGCTCGTTGAAGAGCACTGAAACTATCGTCTACTACATCGAGCGGCGAGGCGATGAAGAACATTTCAGCAATTTCGGCTCGTTGAAGAGCACTGAAACCGCAGCACAGTAAGCGCGGTATCTGTCAGTATCTTTATTTCAGCAATTTCGGCTCGTTGAAGAGCACTGAAACGGATACGGCTTCCCCCCGTTGCGCTCTCCCGCTCCTCGATTTCAGCAATTTCGGCTCGTTGAAGAGCACTGAAACCAGGATTGATGGCGTACGAGACTGTTCCATTCGTTGTATTTCAGCAATTTCGGCTCGTTGAAGAGCACTGAAACCGAGTGGGTAATGATGCCGCGCCGCGTGCTTGATGAATTTCAGCAATTTCGGCTCGTTGAAGAGCACTGAAACCAACTGGGCGACGCTGTACCAATGCGCGTCTTCTAATTTCAGCAATTTCGGCTCGTTGAAGAGCACTGAAACACACAATCAACAACGGCAGCGGGTCGGGCGCGGTCTGATTTCAGCAATTTCGGCTCGTTGAAGAGCACTGAAACTTTTCGGTGCGCGTCGGAACGTCGTCACCGAAAACGAATTTCAGCAATTTCGGCTCGTTGAAGAGCACTGAAACCCGTTCCACGAACCAAGCGATCTTATCGATCAGCGCCGGATTTCAGCAATTTCGGCTCGTTGAAGAGCACTGAAACGTGTTCCAGGCCCCGTCGATGAGCGCCATTCTCCAGATTTCAGCAATTTCGGCTCGTTGAAGAGCACTGAAACCCTGCACACAACCGCCGCACATCGCGCGCACCTCAGCATTTCAGCAATTTCGGCTCGTTGAAGAGCACTGAAACTCCGGGCGTTTGAGTGTAGGTGGTAATTGGTAACAGGATTTCAGCAATTTCGGCTCGTTGAAGAGCACTGAAACGTGGTGCACGGTACGCCCGTCGTGCCGGTACGCCCAATTTCAGCAATTTCGGCTCGTTGAAGAGCACTGAAACCAGCACCAGCGGGGGAGCATGCTCACGCACACGCAGGATTTCAGCAATTTCGGCTCGTTGAAGAGCACTGAAACTCTGTACGATTTTGCGGATCCGGCCTATGACTGGTCGCAGATTTCAGCAATTTCGGCTCGTTGAAGAGCACTGAAACGCGCGCCGCCCTGCCCCGGCTCGGTGCTGGGTACGATTTCAGCAATTTCGGCTCGTTGAAGAGCACTGAAACTCAGGCGCTCGAGCGCGCGCGCGAGGCGGCGGCGTTATTTCAGCAATTTCGGCTCGTTGAAGAGCACTGAAACTCCTCCAGCGTCTGATCCCGACGACGAAAGACGCAAATTTCAGCAATTTCGGCTCGTTGAAGAGCACTGAAACCGGATGCGTCAATCGTTTCGGTTTCCGCACCCACTATTTCAGCAATTTCGGCTCGTTGAAGAGCACTGAAACGGTGCGTCCGGGGCTTGATCCGCGTACGTCTCGCATATTTCAGCAATTTCGGCTCGTTGAAGAGCACTGAAACGCCCGATCTGCGCCGCCAGCGCCGCAATGGGATCGGATTTCAGCAATTTCGGCTCGTTGAAGAGCACTGAAACTACGACTACAACAACCAGGCCGTGACCGGACCCTGGATTTCAGCAATTTCGGCTCGTTGAAGAGCACTGAAACCGCTCCACGCGGCTTGCGTCGACGGCGCAAGCGCGGCATTTCAGCAATTTCGGCTCGTTGAAGAGCACTGAAACGCGGCTTTCTGATGCGCCGGGACGGGTTTCTTCCGTATTTCAGCAATTTCGGCTCGTTGAAGAGCACTGAAACGCTTTCGTCAACGAATCGCCCGCAACTGCTTGAAACATTTCAGCAATTTCGGCTCGTTGAAGAGCACTGAAACGCGCGCTTGAGCCGACGCCGGAGCAGGTCGAGTACGCATTTCAGCAATTTCGGCTCGTTGAAGAGCACTGAAACCCGAAGGCGAGATTATCATCCACCTCTGCCGGTGGAGTTTCAGCAATTTCGGCTCGTTGAAGAGCACTGAAACGGCGGCAGCGGAGGGGGCGGGCGGTGAGCGTCAGCGGTTTCAGCAATTTCGGCTCGTTGAAGAGCACTGAAACCCGCGCGCTACGGCTGGACGCTGGATACTACGAGCGGTTTCAGCAATTTCGGCTCGTTGAAGAGCACTGAAACTAGTCGCCGGACCGGAGCAGTCGGGCGATATGCCGCGTTTCAGCAATTTCGGCTCGTTGAAGAGCACTGAAACGCGCAGTATTCGCGCCGTCGGGATAATCCCGCGCCGGGTTTCAGCAATTTCGGCTCGTTGAAGAGCACTGAAACCGAATACGACATTAGGGAAAGGTTGGTAAAAGTTGTTTCAGCAATTTCGGCTCGTTGAAGAGCACTGAAACAAGCGCGTGAGGTGCCCCACGCGCCCGGTTGAAGTCAAAGTTTCAGCAATTTCGGCTCGTTGAAGAGCACTGAAACCTTGGAGACGCGCACCGGCTGCCCGTCGTCGTCCTCAAGTTTCAGCAATTTCGGCTCGTTGAAGAGCACTGAAACCTACACATCGCAAATACCTTCGGGGCGTGATCGCGGCATGTTTCAGCAATTTCGGCTCGTTGAAGAGCACTGAAACATGAAATCGGTCAGGAGAACCGCCCTGAGTGCGAGAATTTCAGCAATTTCGGCTCGTTGAAGAGCACTGAAACCAATGTAACGATCTGTCTTCCGTATGGCGGTATGGGTGTTTCAGCAATTTCGGCTCGTTGAAGAGCACTGAAACCTGGTTTACGTTGCCGAAACCAACCGCGTCGAACAAGTTTCAGCAATTTCGGCTCGTTGAAGAGCACTGAAACGCAGCGTGCTGGAGCGCGTCGCGCAGAACGTTCGCTTTCAGCAATTTCGGCTCGTTGAAGAGCACTGAAACGCTCCGGCCGGCGCGTCCTCTGTCCACGACCGCGAAATTTCAGCAATTTCGGCTCGTTGAAGAGCACTGAAACCTTACACTTCGCACAGTATCCGTACCGCCGCGCCGCTTTCAGCAATTTCGGCTCGTTGAAGAGCACTGAAACTCGAACTCGATGTTTTCCGCGTGTACGAACTCGTCAGTTTCAGCAATTTCGGCTCGTTGAAGAGCACTGAAACCTTGTGGATGCGGATACGACTGCGGATGCGGATACGAGTTTCAGCAATTTCGGCTCGTTGAAGAGCACTGAAACCGATAATAGTGATTCTCAAGGTCGGGGCACGTTATTGTTTCAGCAATTTCGGCTCGTTGAAGAGCACTGAAACCTTATCTCTGAGCGTCGCTTTTTTGACTCCTTCGGATTTCAGCAATTTCGGCTCGTTGAAGAGCACTGAAACTCGATGGCGGACATTTTGAGTGCTGCGACATCGATATTTCAGCAATTTCGGCTCGTTGAAGAGCACTGAAACGCGTGTATGTGGCGTATCCGTAGCCTGGCACATAGTATTTCAGCAATTTCGGCTCGTTGAAGAGCACTGAAACAATGATTACCAAACGTTTTTTGTCGGTCATTCCGGCGATTTCAGCAATTTCGGCTCGTTGAAGAGCACTGAAACACGTTCAGTCAGTACCGTACCCCGGAGTTCACGTCTCATTTCAGCAATTTCGGCTCGTTGAAGAGCACTGAAACAATCGAAGAATATAAAGAAGTACGTCATCCACTGTAAATTTCAGCAATTTCGGCTCGTTGAAGAGCACTGAAACATACTTTTGACGGGGCGATACTCTACTTTTGGAGAGATTTCAGCAATTTCGGCTCGTTGAAGAGCACTGAAACATACCATAATCCGGAGTATTGCTTGCAATTTCGCCGATTTCAGCAATTTCGGCTCGTTGAAGAGCACTGAAACCCGCCGCGCCCGGCGGCGGCGTCCGCCGCCGTCGCCATTTCAGCAATTTCGGCTCGTTGAAGAGCACTGAAACTCGGGGCCGCGCTCGGACTGGTCGCGGCGATCCGCATTTCAGCAATTTCGGCTCGTTGAAGAGCACTGAAACTGGTCGCACGCGACGGCGGCGTGGTCTTCCGGTTGAATTTCAGCAATTTCGGCTCGTTGAAGAGCACTGAAACCCGCCCCCGGCGCCGGACGCGCTGTTGTCCCGCCTATTTCAGCAATTTCGGCTCGTTGAAGAGCACTGAAACCCTGACGCGCGCGCACGGCGGCAAAGTCGGCTTCCGTATTTCAGCAATTTCGGCTCGTTGAAGAGCACTGAAACACGTAATGCCAGTACTGACCTTGCGGAGCGGCAGGATTTCAGCAATTTCGGCTCGTTGAAGAGCACTGAAACGTTGCGCTCCGGCGCGTCAGCCAAAACGGGCGCGGGCAAAATTTCAGCAATTTCGGCTCGTTGAAGAGCACTGAAACGCGGCGGGTGATCCGAAACATCCGACCTAAAACAAATTTCAGCAATTTCGGCTCGTTGAAGAGCACTGAAACACCGTGATGATCGCGAGTTGGGCGAGCAGCGCCTGCATTTCAGCAATTTCGGCTCGTTGAAGAGCACTGAAACGGACTGCACCTCGAGCCAATACGTCCCAGTCCGGAAATTTCAGCAATTTCGGCTCGTTGAAGAGCACTGAAACCTACTATCTCAACAGATCCACAGTACATCGCACAAAAAATTTCAGCAATTTCGGCTCGTTGAAGAGCACTGAAACCAGAGGTAAATGCGCTCCGGATTCGGGTCTGCGTGAAATTTCAGCAATTTCGGCTCGTTGAAGAGCACTGAAACAGGTGAAATATGCAAACACCGCGGGCAAAACGACACATTTCAGCAATTTCGGCTCGTTGAAGAGCACTGAAACAAGGTAGGACGTTAAGCGCGCCGCTGCTCGCACGCTCATTTCAGCAATTTCGGCTCGTTGAAGAGCACTGAAACCACGTATGCGGATATGCGCGCGCGTGATATCTATATATTTCAGCAATTTCGGCTCGTTGAAGAGCACTGAAACTTCCGACCCTCACGCCGTCGGCGACGTGGACTCCCCTCCATTTCAGCAATTTCGGCTCGTTGAAGAGCACTGAAACAGATTTGATAGAACGGATACGACGGGCATAGCATAATTTCAGCAATTTCGGCTCGTTGAAGAGCACTGAAACGCGGCGCAACCGCACATCCTGGTCGCCGGCGCCACATTTCAGCAATTTCGGCTCGTTGAAGAGCACTGAAACGGACCGCTGCGCCGCGCCGGAGGCGGACGGCCCACGGATTTCAGCAATTTCGGCTCGTTGAAGAGCACTGAAACTGGCGCCGGCGTCAGCGCCGCCAGCGCGCCCCAGACCATTTCAGCAATTTCGGCTCGTTGAAGAGCACTGAAACGCATGCTCGCGCATCACCATGCGCAGCGCCTCGTCATTTCAGCAATTTCGGCTCGTTGAAGAGCACTGAAACCGCGCTGCTTGACCGGCGCGGGCGCGCGATCCTCGCATTTCAGCAATTTCGGCTCGTTGAAGAGCACTGAAACACCTGCCGCAGCGCGCCGACCGCAACTTGCTCCAGATTTCAGCAATTTCGGCTCGTTGAAGAGCACTGGAACAAGGGTAGAGAGTGAGAAGTGAGGAGGGAGAGAGATATGATTTCAGCGACTTTGGCGCGTTGAAGAGCACCGAAATGCGCTCTCTTTCCT
>Ga0308414_1002047_pt1 | contig 13121 bp, 12 predicted proteins | sample HotsprSampleOS50_FD_205667 | JGI IMG/M metagenome (GOLD analysis project Ga0308414, IMG submission 205667) | Hot spring phototrophic mat microbial communities from Octopus Spring, Yellowstone National Park, Wyoming, United States - 20090730_OS50 ... | reverse complement strand
CGCACAAGCCGGCCGCTAAGCCCGCCCCCAAGAAAGAAAAGACGCAACCCAAACCGTCCATACCGACTGCATCCAGCGCCACTCTGCCGCCCATTGCTGACAACATGCCGCCAGCTGACGCCCAGAAGCTGCGCGAGCTGTACGCCTCGGCGGCGCTGTTCCGGCAGAAGATCGAGGCGATTGAGGCCAAGCCAGAGGGCGAGCGCTTCGGCCTAGAGATGACGCGCAAGCTGCTGCAGAACGTTGAGGCCGACATCGCCGCGCTGGAGCGCAAATACGGCGGCTGAGACGCATTGGGCAGCCTCAGCGCTTGTTAGCCGCGCCCTTCCTAATGACTATGCGAAAGAAAGCCCGCGCGGCGCGCTGGCGCGCCGTCCCCGCCTGGCCTATGAGCGGCTGCTGCCGTCGCCGGCCTGCTCGCGCGTGCGCTGGCGCTTCTGCATGTTCATGAACGCTACCAGGATGTCCGAGGTGGTGACGATGCCCACCAGCGTTTCGCTGCGCATCACCGGCAGGCAGCTGATGTGGTTCTTCAGCATCAAGCGCGCAGCTTCCTCGGCCGGTGTGTCTGGTTCCACCACAATCGGAGCCGGCGTCATCATGGCGCGCACCAGCAGCTTGTTCACCAGCTCGTCGTCCTGCCAGCGCTCGCGCAGAATGTAGGGCGAGTTGAGCGCGGTGCGGCAGTCGCGGTCGCTCACAATTCCCACGAGATGCCCGTCGGCGCCCATCACCGGCAGGTGATGACAGCCGACGCGCTCCATCAATTCGAGCGCAGAGCGCAGGGTGTCGTCCTGGTCAATCGTGACGGGCCGGGCCGTCATGATGTCGGCTACATACATGGCTGCTCTCCAGAGCGCTGCCCGCCCTCACCAGGGGACAGTTGCGGCCTGCGCCCAGGGCGTCAGCCCTGCGGCACGCTGCCGCGCGTGGTCACCAGCATCCGAAACACGTCGGACTCGGTAATCATGCCCACCAGTTGGCCATCGCTGTCCACCACTGGCAGGCCGCTCACCTTGTTCTCCAGCATCACCTGCGCCGCGTCTATGATGGTGGTATCGGGGCGAACCGTGAGCACCTTGCGCGTCATGACCTTTTCGACGGTAAGCTGCGCCCACAGGTAGTTCAGCTCCCAAATGCTGAGCGTGGTGGCGTCAGATGGGCTGGCCTCGCGCACATCGCCGATAGTCACGATGCCCACCAGCGCGCCGTTTTCCAGCACAGGCAGGCGGCGAATACCCTTCTCTTTCATAATCTGGTGCGCCGCGCTGATCGAGGTCGCGGGCGACACGCTGATCACCGGGCTGGTCATCCACTCTTTTACAAGAACTGTATCTAACATGCTGCATCTCCGCCTTGAGACCGAGACCCCCCGCGCCGCAGGCATGACACAAAGCCGCGCGGGATATGATTACCATACGGTGTTAGGCCCAAACGATGGTACTGTTAAATGGGTGATCTATGTCATTAAGCCAGCCGTTGGCTTGCAGCGGTTGGCGCTGCGCTTAAGCACACACACTCGGCGCTGTGCGCCGGCCAGCGGCTGACCGCCGACAACGCTTTACAGCGTGCGCACAGGGATGGTGATCGTCAGGCGCGTGCCCCGCCCCGGCGCCGTCTCGATGTTGACCTGGCCGCCGTAGAGCCGCGCCCGCTGCTGGATGTTGTGCAGCCCTAGGCCGTTGTGATGGCGCACCGTCTCCAGGTCGAAGCCCTGGCCGTCGTCGGCGATGACGATTTGGAACAAGTTCTGATCAAGCTGCGTGCTGATGCTGATGCGGCTGGCGTGGGCGTGGCGCACCGCGTTGCTCAGCGCCTCGTTGGCGATCTGGCAGATCGCTTCGAACGTGGCCGGCGTGAACGGCGGCTGCTGATCCGGCGCGTTGACCTCGACAGCGATGTGGCGGGGCACGTGCAGCCGCTCTACCAGCTCGCGGAAGCCGGCGTAGATCGTCTTGTAGTGGACGGCCTTCAGGTTGAGGATGTAGCGCCGGATATCCTCGATCACGCCGTTGAGGTCGTTGATCACCGTTTGCAGGTCGCTGGCGTGCAGCACGCCGTCGCTGCGCATCAGGTCCAGGCGCATACCGATGGCGTAGAGCGACTGGATCACGCCGTCGTGCAGCTCCATGCCGATGCGCTCGCGCTCCTCCAGCAGCTTGAGGCGGGCCTGCTGCTCGCTGAGCTGCGCGCCGGCGATGGCCAGCGCGGCGTAGCCGGCCAGCGTCTCGATCAGCCACTGGTCTTCTTCGGTGAACGGCTGGCCGTCCTCGCGGTCGCACAAGTAGAGGATGCCGAAGAGCTGCTGCTCCACCTGCACCGGCACGCCCAGCAGCGAAGTCATCTGCGGGTGGCGCGGGCAGAAACCGGCCGCGCGCGGGTCGCTGCGCATATCCGCCAAGCGCAGCGGCTGGCGCTCGTTCATGATGACGCCCAGCAGGCCGCGGCCGGCCGGCAGATGCCCCACCTGGCGAATTTCCTCCGGCGTCATGCCGGCCACCTTGAAGTATTTCAGGCCGCCGCGCCCGTCGGGTACGCCCAGGGCGGCGTAGCGCGCCCGCACCAGCTCGCGCGAGACTTGGGCGATGCGCTCCAGCGTCTGCTCCAGGCTGCCAGCTTCGGCGGCGTACATCACAGCCGAGGCGATGTCCTTCAAGCTGCTCAGGAGGTTATGCGCACTGTTATGATGATAATTGTCACTGGCCATGTTTGTCAGAATCGCTTAAGATTAAGGATACGCTCGTTGTAAGCTTTTAATGATACCCCGTGGGACGCGAAAAGCACATGACCAAGATCGTCCAGCTTCTCATCGCCGACGACCACAGCGTAGTGCGGGCCGGGCTGCGCGCGCTGCTGGAGCGCCAGGGCAGTTTCCGCATCGTGGCCGAAGCGGCCACCGGCGAGGAAGCAATCGCCAAGGCGCAGGAGTTCCAGCCGGACGTGGCCGTGCTGGACATCCGCATGCCCGGCCTGTCGGGCATCGAGGCCTGCCGCCAGATCGTGGAGACGGTCCCCAACTGCCGCGTCATCATGCTCACGTCATACGCCGAGGACGAGCTGCTGTTCGCCGCTATCCAGGCCGGGGCCTCTGGCTATGTGCTCAAGCGTATCGGCGACAACGAGCTGGTGCACGCGGTGGAGCGCGTCAGCCGCGGCGAAGGGATGCTTGACCCGGCGATGACCGCCACCGTGTTCGCCGAGATGCGCAAGGCGACCGAGGCGCAGCACGCCGCCGCTTTCGCCGACCTCACGCCGCAGGAGCTAGCGGTGCTGGCGCTGGTGGCCGAGGGCATGACCAACCGCCAGATCGCCGTCAAGCTGTACCTGGGCGAGGGCACGGTGCGCAACTACGTCAGCAGCGTGCTGACCAAGATCGGCGTGAGCAACCGCGCCGAGGCCGCCGCCTACGCCGTCAAGCACAACATCAACGAACTGGTCCCGCCCAGCCGGGATGAAGGGTGACAAGCAGACGCCAGTTCCTGGCAGCTGCTGAACACTCCGCGGAAGTGCCATGTCCGATGCGACTCCCACCCCCCTCACTTGTGCGCGTGTTCGGCAGCGTGGCGCGCGGCGAAGCCACACCGGCCAGCGACGTTGACCTGTTGGTTGACCAGGACTGGTCGCGTCTTTCGGGCTGGGGCGGCATGGCGCTCGTCGTGGCGCTGGAAGACCTGCTCGGCTGCCGGGTGGATGTCGCCACCGTCGAGGAACTGAAACCGCGCATCCGCCAGCGCGTCCTGCGCGAGGCGGTGCCGTTGTGAGCCAGGACGACCGCGATTTGCTGGACGATATGCTTGAGCGTGTCCATCTTACCGCTGAGTTCGTGCGCGATGGATGTGATGTATTCATGCAGTCACGCCTGATATCAGGAAGCAGTAATTCGCAACCTGGAAGTTATTGGTGAGGCTGCGCGAAGTGTATCAGCGCCCCTGCGTGATCGCTATCCCTCTGTACCATGGCGCGAAATCGCCGCTTTTCGCAACTTCGCCATTCACGTGTACTGGGAATTAAAGCTCGAGCACGTGTGGCAGATTGTCGAAGAAGACCTTCCACCCCTGAAAACACAGATAGAGATCGTTCTGCATGAGCTGGCCGCTGACGACTGACGGCTGGCGACTGCCCCCGATGTGCCAAACTGCGCCCCGCGCGGTGATACTTTCCACTGTTACGAACCGGCGTTGTACGCTAGGCTTAGTGCGATAACGTCCGCGCGAACACAAGTGACCGCTTACCCCAGGAAACATCCGGCATGATTACCCGATGGAAAATGAACAAAATCAGCGCCGACGACGCCGCTGGTCTCATCAAGTCCGGCCAGCGCATTTTCGTGACCGGCAACTGCTCCACCCCGCAGCGCTTCATCGAGGCGCTGGTGCGCCGCGCGCCCGATGTCGAACAGGTTGAGATGGTGCTGCTGCTGGACATGGGGCCATCCGGCTACATCACACCGGAGCTGTCGGAGCACATCCGCGTCAACGCGATGTTCATCAGCAAGAACGTGCGCCAGGCGGTCAACGACGGCCTGGCCGATTTCACGCCTGTCTTTCTGTCCGAGATTCCCAAGCTGTTCCGCACCGGCCGCGTGCCGCTGGACGTGGCCGTGATCCACGTCAGCCCGCCCGACCAGCACGGCTACTGCTCCTACGGCGTCGAGGTGGGCGTGACTAAGACCGCAGCCGAAAGTGCCGGCATGATCATCGCCGAGGTCAACCCCAACATGCCGCGCACGCTGGGCGACAGCTTTATTCATGTCAGCCAGATAGATTACTTCATCGAAGTGGATTACGAACTGCCAGAGATCAAGCCGGAGCCGGCCAGCGAGATTCAGGATCGCATCGCCGAGCACATCGCCGCCATTGTGCCGGACGCGGCCACGCTGCAGATGGGCATCGGCGGCATCCCGGACGCGGTGCTGCGCCGCCTCACCAACCACAAGAACCTGGGCATCCACACCGAGCTGTTCTCCGACGGCGTGATGGAAATGATCGAGGCCGGCATCATCACCAACGCCGCCAAGAGCATCCACACCGGCAAGGTGGTGGCGGGCTTCGTGCTTGGCTCGCGCCGGCTGTTCCGCTACATCAACGACAACCCGATCTTCGAGTTTCACCCCACCGAGTACGTCAACGACCCGTTCGTGATCGCCCGCAACGACCGCATGGTGTCCATCAATTCGGCGCTGGAAGTAGACCTGACCGGCCAGGTGTGCGCCGACAGCATCGGCCCCAAGTTCTTCTCCGGCGTGGGCGGCCAGCTCGATTTTGTGCGCGGCGCGGCGCGCAGCAAGAACGGCTGCACGATCATCGCGCTGCCCAGCACCGCCAAGAACGACACCATCAGCCGCATCGTGCCGCAGCTCAAGCCGGGGGCCGGCGTGACCACCACGCGCAACGACGTCCACTGCATCGCCACCGAGTACGGCATCGCTGACCTGTGGGGCCGCTCGATCTCCGAGCGCGTGCGCGCGCTGGTCAACATCGCCCACCCGGATTTCCGCGAGAGCCTGCTGGCCTACGCCCGCGAGCAGAACTACATCGGCAGGGTGTACGCCCTGGGCGGTTACAGCGCGGGCCGCTGACGCGGCGCGAACAACCTGCCATCAGTGAGAACAGGCGGTGCGTGTGACCGGTATTAAATCCTGCATTGTCGTCGGGGCTGGCATTGCCGGCCTGCTGGCGGCGCGCGCGCTGCGCAGCCGCGGCATAGACGTAACCGTGGTTGACAAGGGGCGCGGCGTGGGCGGGCGCATGGCCACCCGCCGCGTTGAAAACGCCGTCTTCGATCACGGCGCGCAGTTCTTCACCGTCCGCAGCGAGCGCTTTCGCGCCCTGGTAGACGGCTGGCTGGCGGACGGGCTGGCAGTCGAATGGGCGCGCGGTTTCGCCGGGCCGGACGGCGCGCCGCGCAGCGACGGCCACCCGCGCTATCGCGGCGCGCACGGCATGACGAGCATCCCCAAAGCGCTGGCCGACGGCCTAAACGTCCGCACCGCCGAGCGGGTGGTCAGCGCCCGCGCAGACGGCGCGCAGTGGGCGGTTGACACCGACAAAGACGCCCGCCTGACAGCCGACGCGCTGATCCTCACGCCGCCGGTCCCGCAGGCGCTGGCGCTGCTGGACGCCGGCGAGCACCCCCTGCCCCACCGCGCGCGCCTCGCGCTGGACGCGCTGGACTACGCGCCGTGCATCGCGCTGCTGGCGCTGCTGTGGGAGCCGGCCCGCGTGCCCGCGCCCGGCGGCCTTCAGCTTGAGAGCGACCCTGTCGCCTGGATCGGCGACAACACGCAGAAGGGCATCTCGCTGGAGGCCTACGCGGTGACAGTGCACGCGAGCGCGCCGTTCAGCCGCGCCTACTGGAACGCTGACAGCGACCTGATAGCCAGCCTGCTGCTGGAAGCTGCCGGCCCGTGGCTGGGGGGGCGCGTCAAGAGCTGGCAGCTGCACCGCTGGCGCTACAGCCAGCCCACACGCACACACGACGCGCCCTGCCTGCTGGTTGAGGGGCCGCCGCCGCTGGTCTTTGCGGGCGACGCCTTCGCCGGGCCAAAGATTGAAGGCGCGGCGCTCTCCGGCCTGGCGGCAGCGGACAGTCTGTAGCTGCTACTCTCTAGCTGCGATCCACATGAACTCATACGGGCGCAGCGCGATAAACCGCCCCGGCGGCAGGGGCACGCCCTTCACCATGTCCACCGCGCCGTCGAGCCTGACCGGCGTGTGCGCCAGCACGTCGCGGCTGACAGCCTGCTCGCGCTCAGAGAAGTTGGCCAGGGCCAGCAGGCGGCCGCTGCGCACGTAGCCCAGCACGTGGCGGCTGCCGGTGTCGAAGAAGGCCGCTTCACAGCCGGCCAGCGCTGGCGTGCGCTGGCGCAGCCGGATAAGGTGCTCCAGCGCCAGAAAGAGCGCGCCGGGGATAGTTTTCGGGTCGCGGCGCTGCTCGGCCCGCGCCCAGTCGAAGCGCGGGCGGTGCGCCCAGCGGCTGTCGGCCAGGCGGGCGGGGTCGTGCTGATAGCTGTAGTCGTTGAGCGTGGCGATCTCGTCGCCCAGGTACAGCAGCGGGATGCCGCCCGCGCTCAAGATCACGCTGTGGATGAGCAGCAGGCGGGCCAGCGCGTGTTCGGTGTACAGCTCGTTGCCCAGCTTGAGCGCCTGCTCCAGCCCGGCCAGCGAGGCCGCTGTGCCGGAAATGCGCATGTCCAGCGTCTGCGGGTTGAAGTTGAACGGCAGGCCGGCGGCGAAGCTGCCGGAAAAGCGCCCTGTGTAAAAAGCGTTGAGGAACTGGCGGTGGTCGAAACCGTTGATTCCCACCTCGGCGGCGTCCTCGTCAGCGAAGCTCCAGCCGATATCGTCATGGCAGCGCACGTAGTTCACCCAGGCGCAGTCCGGCGCGATGTGATAGCGCTTGTGCATCGAGTGGCGCAGCAGCGTCACGTCGCGGGTGGCCAGCGCCTCCCACAGCAGCGCCATGAGAGTAGGGTTGTACGACAGGGGGCACTCGCCGCCGCTGATGTACGACGCCACGTAATCCGGGTGGACGATGGCCTCGCTCTTAAAGACCAGCGCCGGGGCAGCGACGCGCGCCAGCGCGTTGAACGCCTGGATGATCTGGTGCGCCTGGGGCAGGTTTTCGCAGGGCGTGCCCAGCTCCTTCCAGATAAAGGCCACCGCGTCCAGCCGCAGCACCTCGACGCCCTGGTTGGCCAGGAACAGCATCTCGTCCAGCATCGCGGCGAACACCGCCGGGTTGGCGTAGTTCAGGTCCCACTGGTAGCGGTGGAATGTGGTCCATACCCACTTGCGGATTTCGGGCCGCCAGGTGAAACTGCCGGGGGCCTGCTCTGGGAAGATTTCGCGCAGGTGGCGCTCGTACTGGTCGGGCAGCGCGCGGTCGTCGAACATCAGGTAGAAGGCCTGATAGTCGGGATCACCGGCCAGCGCGCGCTGCGCCCAAACGTGGTCGTCTGCGGTGTGGTTGAACACAAAATCCAGCACCAGGCTGATGCCGGCGGCGCGCAGATCGGCCGCCAGCTCGGCCAGCTGCGCCATCGTGCCCAGGCGCGGGTCCACCGTGCGGTAGTCGCTGACGGCGTAGCCGCCGTCGTTCTCGCCGTCGGGCGCTTTGAACAGCGGCATCAGGTGCAGGTACGTGAGGCCCAGCTCTTTGAAGTACGGGATTTTCGCGCGCACGCCCGCCAGATCGCCGGCGAACAGGCCCACGTAGCACACGCCGCCCATCATCTGCTCGCGCTGGAACCACAGCGGGTCGCGCTCGCGCCGGCGGTCGAGCGCTTTCAGCGCGGCCGGGCGCTGGGCGTAGCTGCGCGCCACCACGCGCAGGATTTCCTCCAGGTGGTAGAAAAAGTCGTAATGGCCGCCGTAGAGGGCATGCAGCAGGCCGAAGGCGCGCGGGAAGTGCGCCTCCAGCCGGGCGGCCAGCGCGGGCCGGGCGCTGCGCGCTACGCCCTGCTCCACGCGCGGCAGCAGGCGGGCCAGCGTGCGGCGCGATTCGCGTTCAATCCATGCGCTGTCGTTCATAGGTCTTTTTTTACTGCTGCGCGTTTGTATCCGTCTGTCTGCTGTATCTCAGCGCCGCCTCAGCCGCGCCCACCACCGCGCAGGGGGCGCAGTCTGCGCCGCGTCGGGGACAACCTGCGGCGGCTCACCGACCATCTGGGGCGCATCAACCACCTGCGCGACCAGTTCGTTGGCCAGTTCGGCGCAGACGCGCTCGGCCAGCAGGCGGCTGCGCTGCTCCTCGCGCAGGCCCAGGCGCGCCAACTGCGCGGTGCGCTCGGCGCTGCGCTCCACCCACTCGTCCAACTGCTGGAGCAGCGGCGCGACCAGCGGCTGCGCCAGCGGGCTGTTAAGCAGCGGGGCCAGGCGCGCCATCGTCTCGCCGGCAGCGTTGACCACGCCGTCGAACAGCTCGTTCAGCCCCTTGCGCGCCTGGTCGTGCGCCTCGAAGATCAGGCCAATCAGCGCATAGCGCACCAGTTCCGCCTGGTCCACCTCGTCGGGCCGGCGCGCCGGCGGCGGCGCGGCGGCAATGGCCTGTTCCCAGGCGCGCAGGCGCCGCTGGATTTCGTCCGCGCCTAGGATGGCGGTCCCCACCAGCAGACGCACAAAGGCGCGGCCGGCGTCGAAGTCGGCGGGGTCACCAGGCGCAGACGCGGCGGGCGATGGCGGGGGCGCGGCCGGGGGACGCGGCGCAGTGTCCGCGCTGTACGGCGCGTCCATCGGGATCACGGGCGGTTTCTTCGGGTTGGCGCTCATCGGGGCGCGCTCCTGAGCTGAACGGTCAGCGCAGAGTGTAGCGCATTTTCGCCGCCAGTCGTTAGTCACCCGCTGCCTGCTGATACACCCCCGCTGGAGTGCCCCACCGGCCCTATACGGCCAGCAGGCCGAGCCGTGCGCGGCAGCGCAGGCCAGCGCTGCCCCCAGCGAGCAGGAAAGCGCGACGCTGCTGCCGGAACTGGCGCGGGTTATAGGGCGAGGTCAACTGCCAGATGCCGATGGGCCGCTTTTCTGCCAGCGCGTGAGGCGTTTTTCCAGCAGGTCGAACAGGACGAACAGCGCCAAACCCAACAGGCTCATGGCGAGGATACCGGCGTACAGCCTGGGATAGGCGAAGCGCCCCCAGGCGTTCATGATGTAGTAGCCCAGGCCGGTGGTTGTGCCGATGGTCTCGGCAATGAACAGCACGGCGATAGCCGTCCCTGCGCTGACTTTGAGCGCAGTCATCACGGCGGGCAGGCTCACCGGCAGGTAGACGTAGCGCAGCCGGTGCCAGTGATTAGCCCCCAGTGCGTTGATTGATTCCAGCGTTTCCGGGCGCACCTGGGCAGCCGCGTCGCGCACGATCACGAACACCTGGAAGAAGATGATCAGGCCGATAAGGAACACCTTTGACTCGTCGCCCAGGCCAAGAAAGACGATGATCAGCGGCAGGAACACGACCTTGGGCGCGGGATAGGTGAAGTAGAGCAGCGGCGTGATGAAGCGGTCGAGCAGCCGAATCTGCGCTGCCAGCACGGCCAGCGGCACAGCCAGCGCCGTCCCCGCCAGCACGCTGAGGCTGACGCGGCGGGCGCTCACCAGCGTGTGCGCCCACAGGCTGCCGCCGGCCAGCTCCTCGACAAAGCGCGCCAGCACGGCCAGCGGCGCGGGCAGGAAGTTGACGTTGAGCGCCGCCGCCGCCGCGTGCCACAGCAGCAGCAGAAAAGCCAAGCTCAGCAGCAGCGCGCAATGCGCCCTCAGGAAACGGATCATAGGCGCAGCGCCTTTCGAATCTCGGCGCAGAAGCGCTGAAAATCGGGGTCGTCGCGGGCGGGCACAGCGCCGCCGGCAGCAAACGGGCGGCGCAGCACCAGCGGGTCGCGCAGCGGCGGCGTGTCGGGGAAGACCAGCACGTTCTCAGTCAGCAGGGCCGCCTCTTCGACGCTGTGCGTGACCAGCACGAGCGTGCTGCCCAGCTCGGCGCGGATGCCCCACAGCGTTCGCTGCAGGCGCTCGCGCGTGATCTCGTCCACAGCGGACAGCGGCTCGTCGAGCAGCAGCACGGGCGTGTCAAGCGCCAGCAGGCGCGCCAGCGCCACGCGCTGCCGCTGGCCGCCGGAAAGCTGGGCCGGGAAGCGGCGGGCGGCGTCCGCTACGCCCATGCGCGCCAGCCAGTCGGCGGCGATGCGCCGGCGCTCCGGGCGGGCCACGCCGCGAATCTTCAGCCCCAGCTCGACGTTGCGCTGGACGGTCAGCCAGGGCAGCAGGCCGTAGTCCTGCAGCATCAGGCCGACATCGTGCGACGGCCCGTTCAGCGGCTGGCCGCGGAAGCGCAGCGCGCCGCGGTCGGGCCGGCGCAGCCCAGCGATGAGGTAAAGCAGCGTCGTCTTGCCAATGCCGCTCGGCCCCAGCACGCTCCACGCCTCGCCCTCACGGACGATCCAGCTGAAGCGCTCCAGCAGCGGCGCGCCGCTGTAACCGAATGAAACCGCGTCGAAGGCGATCACTTCGACGCCGCGCCCGTTCCAGGCGGGCGCGGCGGCGGCGGGAATTAGTCGAGTCTGCATTGACAGCGTGTCCATCCCCCACACTCTGTGCATGCGGCCTGCGTAGGGGTCTGATGCATCAAACCCCTACTGCGCCTCCGGCGTGGCGACGGGCGCGAGCGTCTCTGGCAGGAAAGCGTCGGTCACGAAAGCGTCGTAGTCCAGCGCCGCCTCCAGCAGGCCGCGCTCAACCATCCAGTCGAGCACCAGCGCGGTCTGCTCAGCGTCGGGCACAGCGGCCGGGAAGAAGGTTGGCACGGGGTACGCGGCCTGCAGCGGCTCTGGCACGCGGATGTTGGCGATCAGCACATCGCGGAACGACTCGGCATCGGCGTTGAGGGCAGCCACGGCGCGTTCGTAGGCGCGCAAGAAGGCGCTGACGGCCTCCGGCTTCTCGTCCAGCACCGCCTGGCGGAAGGCGATCACAGTGGGCACGAACGCGGCGGCGCTGTCGTCAGCGATCAGCGTGGCGCCCTGCAGACGGACCGCCAGCGTCGTCAGCGGTTCGGGCAGGGTGGCCGCCTTCACCTGGCCCTGGGCCAGCAGCTCGAGGCGCACCGGAATCTGCGGCACTTCGACGTAGCGGATTTCGTCGTCGCTGAAGCCCGCGCCGCGCAGCAGCTCGGTCGTCAGGTACTCGATGATCGAATTGCCAGAGATGGCGATCTCCACGCCTTTCAGGTCTTCGATGGTTTCGATGCCGGTGTCACGGCCAGCCACGATCGAGAAGAACGGCACAGCCGGCGGGTCAGCGCGCACGATGACGACTGGCACAGCGTTGTTGAGCAGCGCCGCCACCACCATATCGGTGTTGAGGCCGTCCACCTCCCCCGCTGTCACCGCCACCTGCTGGTCGCGAGCGCTGTCGAACGGCACAATCTCGACGGTCACGCCCTCATCAGCGAAAAAGCCCTCAGCCTGCGCCACGTAGAACGGCAGCGTGTTGAGCACTGGCAGCAGCGCGATCTTGAGATCAGGCTCGGCGTTCTGCGCCCCCACTGCGCCCGCCGCTAACAACAGCAAGGCCAGCAGCACAACCGTTAACTTCCTCATGGTGTTCTCTCTCCCGTTTGAGAAATTCGGAACAAACTGAACGTATTGAAAGTATATACTATTTCAGCATACAATAGGCTGTGAGTTAGATTAAAGTCGCTAGTCTACAGCGATCAGCTTTCAGCGAACAGCCCGATGTGTTACAAATGGCGACCAGCAACCAGCGATCAGCTTAGATGCCGTCTTTGGCTGATGACTGACGACTGTAGACTGACGACTGGCGACTAATGACCACCAACTCCTTACGGGCATGGTACAGCGCCGTCCGCCCGCGCGTGTTCACTGCGACGTATGTGCCGCTGGCGCTGGCGGCGGCGATCGCGCTTGACCAGGGTGTGTTCGCTTTTGTGCCGTTCGCGCTGGCGCTGGCCGGCGCGCTGTGCCTGCAGGCCGGGGCCAACCTGGTCAACGAGTACGCTGATTACAAGCGCGGGGCCGACACGTACAAGGTGGCCGGCCAGGGCATGACGATCAAGCGGCAGGTGCTGTCGCCGCGCAGCGTGCTGACCGGCGCAGCGGCGGCCATCGCCGCCGGATCGCTCATCGGGCTGGTGCTGCTGGCGCACAGCGGCCCGCTGCTGTTGTGGATCGGCGTGAGCGGCGTGCTGGCGGCGATCGCGTACACGGCCGGGCCGTTTCCGCTGGCTTACAACGGCCTGGGCGAGGTGGCCGCCGGCGTGTTCATGGGGCCGCTGATGGTGCTGGGGGCGTACTACGTGATGGCCCGCGCCTACGACCCTACGCCAGTGCTGGCCGCTGTTCCGGTGGCGCTGATGGTGGCGGCCATCCTGCACGCTAACAACATCCGCGACTACGACGCCGACAAGGCTGTCAACAAGCGCACGCTGGCGGTGATCTTCGGCCTGCGCTTCGCGCGGGCAGAGTACGCCTTTCTAGTGGGCGGGGCGTATGCCGCGCTGGCGCTGCTGGTCGCAGCGGGCACGATCCCCTGGCCGGGGCTGCTGGCGTTCGTCACGCTGCCGGAGGCGCTGCGCCTGATCCGCGTGTTCGCGTCCAGCAGCGACATCCC
>Ga0308414_1002041_pt1 | contig 13135 bp, 10 predicted proteins | sample HotsprSampleOS50_FD_205667 | JGI IMG/M metagenome (GOLD analysis project Ga0308414, IMG submission 205667) | Hot spring phototrophic mat microbial communities from Octopus Spring, Yellowstone National Park, Wyoming, United States - 20090730_OS50 ... | reverse complement strand
GCAATTGCCTCCGCCGCGGGTAGTTCGCGCGACGCCCTCCGCCGCTGCTCCCGCCCCCATCGCTCCCCCGGTTGCCGAACCCGTCCCCGAGCCGCTTGCCAACCAGGGCTTCCCGATGTGGATGGCCGTCGGCTGCGCAGTGCTGGCCATCGGCGTCGGGGTCGGGCTACGTTTCGCCCCGCTGAGTGCGTTGTTGCCGATCACGGTAGGGATTGTGGTCGGTCTGCTGGTGCTGGTGGTGATGAAACTCTCGGTGAGCCCAGACACGCCCCCGAGTTCGGCGGTGGCTCAGCCGGCAGCCCCCTACAGCCCCAGCCCGTTGGCTTCTGGTCACCCTCCCCAAACGCCCTCGTCGGCCCGACGGCTAAGTGGCCTGAAGCGACGCTTAAAAGTCACACCGCGTGATCCACGAGCCAATTAATCGCCCCGTGAAACGATCTTGACCAACTCTGCGAAGCCTATTCATAAACCAACTGCCGGGCCAACGCTCGGCGGTGGTTTGCGTTTATGGTTCCTTTCCCAGCCCCATGCTGTTGCATGCGACTCGGGCCAGACGTAGTCTTGATTGCGATGGGAACCACCCAGAAGGCTCCACCAACCCATCGCTGGAGAGGGTTGCATGCTGCGTGTCTCCTTCCTACTCTTGATCGCCCATCAACCCGTAACCCCGCCGACCTACTTCAACGTGTGTCGCTTGGAGCTATTGGAGACAACGTTCAACAGATGAGATCGGTCGATCCCCTTCCGCGCGTATCTGGCCCGAGCGATCCACCACGGCTCGACGGTTCTGCCCTACGCGCGGCCGATCATGGAAAAAACGCTACCGCTTGCCATGCACCTCGCTGACCAATTACCGTGATCACAAGGTGCGTGACACACCCGCTCATGTCAAAGCGATGGCATGGTTGCTCAGCCGTTCAAAGCCGGTGGGCGTGATCAGATAATTATGCTCGATGCGCATGCCGCCCAGGCCGTCGAGGTACAGTCCCGGCTCCAGCGTCACCACGTCCCCGGCCAGCAGCGTCTCGTCGGCCTCGCGGACGAAGAAAGGAGCCTCGGGATGTGTCAGGCCCAGGCCGTGGCCCGCGTGGTGCGGGAACGCCTCGGCGACGCCCACCCGCTCGAACACGCCGCGTACCGCGCGATACACGTCCAGGCAACTGGCCCCCGCACGCAGTTCCGCCTCGCCCGCCTGCAGCGCCTCCAGGCACCAGGCCAAGTGCCGTCGTTGCGCCTCGCTGGGCTGCCCGCCCACGCACAGGGTGTTGGTGAAGTCGCTGCGGTAGCCGTCGATCACCACGCTGAAATCCAGAATCAGCAGGTCGCCGTCGGCCAACACGCGCTCGGTAGCCGGGCCACCGCGACGGGCCGGTCCGGGGCTGACGGCGAAATCGCCATACACCACCACCGCCCGGTTGGCGATGCGCTGACAGGCCGCCACGATGCCCGCATACACCTCCAATTCGGTCAGGCCTGCCCGCACGTTGGCTCTGGCCCAGGCGTGCCCGGCCTCGGTCGCTGCCATGCACCGCCGCAACAGTGCGATTTCGTCGGCATCCTTTTGCCGTCGCATCTGGGCCAGCGTGCCGACGATCTCGGGGGCGTCGGGATCGTTCACGGCATCGTGGATGCGGCCATCGGACCCGAGGTGCGACCGCCAGGCGAGTTGACGCGGCCCCTTGCCCGGCGAATGGCCGTCGTACCACGGGGCGACGGTGCGACGCTCGACGTGGGCAGCCTCGGCGGCACTCTTGAGCCGATCATCATAGATCAGATGGGCCGAGCCATCGGGATACAGTTCCAGCAACGCCCGAAACCCGGCGTTGAGGCTAATCGGCTCGACGACGAAGCCGGCTAGGTAAGCCAGATGAATCGGATCGGCCAGGCGCAACACGGGCCGCCCGGAGCCGAGACGCTCCCAGAGCCGACGCCGCCGCTCGCGGCACCCCTCGAAGGTGAGCATGAGCCAGCCTCCTGCGACAAAGCCAACGAATCCCCGCAGAGGAGGTTAGCGAATCGCATATCGCAGGACCAGGGGATGGGTTGAAAGGAAACGCTGGTGAGGATTGTAATATTTTCAACGATTGCTCATAATGCTACCCCCCTCTCCCCGAAGGAGAGGGGAGTGGTTAGGTACACCCCTCACCCTGCCACCCCCTCACAACCCCTCTCTCCCAGGGGGAGAGGGGGTTATTGTTGTGGGGTAGAGGGGCTTTGATGTGGGGGAGGGGGGGTTGTGGTGGGTGGCGAGGGAGGGGGCTTCCATCGAATTTTTTCCCCTCTCCTCCAAGGGGGAGAGGATTAGGTGAGGGGGTCCCATCAACTTCCGGCGATCCAAATCGCTGGGAACATCCGGCTTATTGGAGTACCCAGTATCGCTGGGAACATCCGGCTTATTGGAGTACCCAGTCAAGCCCAGCCCTTTCGTCAGCACATTATTTTCCGCTCGGTCTGCCTTCTTCCAACGGCTCAAACCGCCCGCCGAGGTGCTTGGCCAGGAACGCCTCAGCCTCGGCCATGAATTTGAGGCGATTCTGCGGTCGCACGAAGCCATGCCCTTCGTCTTCAAAGAGTAAATACTTCACTTCCTTGCCTGCTTTTTTGATGGCTGTGACGATTTGTTCGCTTTCGGCCTGTTTGACGCGTGGGTCGTTGGCTCCCTGAGCGATGAGCATGGGAATCTTGATACGGTCGGCTTTGAACAGAGGCGAACGCGATTCCAGGAATTTCGTGTCCTCGAGGTCGCCGACACGCACGCTGAAGAGCTTCTTGAGCGGCTCCCAGTACGGCGGGATCGACTTCAGTAGCGTCACGAGGTTCGACGGACCCACCACGCTGATGGCACAGGCAAACGTATCGGGCGTGAACGTCGCCCCAACCAAGGCCGCGTAGCCGCCGTAGCTGCTGCCGTAGATGGCGACTTTTTTCTCGTCGGCGTAGCCTTGTTTGACGGCCCAGGCGACGGCGTCGAGCAGGTCGTCGTGCATTTTGGCTCCCCACTCGCGATCACCGGCGTGCAGAAACTTTTTGCCGAATCCCGTCGAGCCGCGGAAGTTGACTTGCAAAACGGCGTAGCCGCGATTGGCCAGCCACTGAGCGCTGGCGTCGTAGCCCCAGCTATCGCGAGCCCACGGTCCCCCGTGGACCATAACAACCATGGGCAACTTTTTGGCTTCCACACCCGCAGGCAGCGTGAGGTAGCTCACCAGTTCCAAACCATCGCGGGCCTTGATGATCACCGGCTTCATCTCGGCTAGCTTGTATTTCTCCAATTCGGGCTTGGCCGAGAACAGCTTGGTGAGTTTTTTGCTCGCCCGGTCGTAAAGGTAATAAGTGACCGGGGTAACATCGGCCGAATAAGCCACCACCCAGGTTTTGCGATCGCGATCGGAACCAACCAAAGAGGGTTCGCCCGCCGCACCGGCTTCCAGGACTTTGAGGTCGGCGGCGATGTCGTCGCGTAGCGCCTGCCATTGCACCTTCTCGCGGTTAAAGGCGACGGCCTCGACTTCGTAAGTGATCGGGTTGAGCAGGACGCTGCTGACGTCGGCCTTGGGGTTGGAGGCTAGTTCGGTTTCCTTGCCGCTGGCTAGATCGCGTCGGACCAGGGCCAGGGTGTCGCGGTCTTCACTGGTGAGCAGGTAGATGGCCTGGTTGTCCTTGGTGAAACCAACCACCCCGCCGTCGGCATCGTCGGGCCCCCAGCGGAGAAGCTTCTTGAAGGGGGCTTTGTCCTCCGGCCGGTAACGCAGTTCGGTGCCGCCGTCTGGCGTGGGAGCCTGGGCGATGCGGACGCGAAAGTTGCTGTCGGTGACCCAGCCGACCACATCGCCGGGGTTTTCGACTTCGAGGGTCATTTTCCCCGAGTCGAGCTGCACCCGGTAGACATCAAACAGGTTGGGCTTGCGGCGATTCATGGTCAGCAGCAGTTCGTTGGGATAATCGCGGTGCGTGCCCAGAGGAGTGGCTCGAACCCCCGCAAAAGGCGTCAGATCCGTCGCTTTGCCTGTCTCGATATCGACAGCATAAATGTGATAGTTCTCATCGCCTTTGTTGTCCTGCAAATAAAGGAGAATGTTGGACATAAATGTCCACTGATAAATGGTGATCCCCCGTGCCTCGTCAAACGTCACCTGCTTGGCGTCGTCCTTGCCCAGCGTCTGCACAAACACATTCAGTACGCCCTTCTTGTCGGGCGCTAGATACGACAGCCGTTTCCCGTCCGGGGATAGCCGGGGGGCGGCCTTGACGGGATTGCCAAATAGCACCTGACGTGGAATCAGCGGGGGAAGCTCGGCGCGGACGGGTAGGCACACAGTCGCCAACAGAGCGACGATCAGAAAAACGCGCATGCGGTACTCCAGGAAAAGGCAAAGGCGGATCAACGAGGGAGATTATCGACTCCAAGATGCCGACGAGTCAAGGGCGTGGGGGGAAGCATGGCTGCGATCCAAGAACCAGGCAGGGGTAGTTACGATACACCACCCCTAGCTCAGCGGCCTACCGCGTGCCCCAACACTCGAAACGCAGGGGGTAGGATGGGGGGCAGTACCCCCCCGGCTGGACTGCTGTTACGGGCGTCATTCTTCCCGTAGGCTCAGACCGCGTTCGGCGAGCTTATCCTTGACTTCTTGCAGCGAGGTTTGGCCGAAATTCTTCGCCTCGAGAAGCTCGCGTTCGGTACGTTGGGTTAATTCGCCCAGAGTGACGATTCCCAACTTGGTCATACACTTGCGCGCACGCACCGACAGATTCAGATCGGCTACCGGTGTGTTCAGCAGCGCCTCTTGCTCCGCACTGACGGGGGTAGTCGGCCGGAACCGCACTTCGCCGGGGACCAGTTCGCCCTGGATGGATTGACCCAGGCGCAAGCCGCAACTGGCCATCATTTCCTTAATCTCGGTGAGGCTGGTTTCGCCGAAGTTTTTGCTGGCCAGCAGCGTTTGCTCGGAAACGCGGGTGAGGTCGCCCAGAGTGCGGATATTCATTTTTTTCAGGCAGTTGCGGGCCCGAACCGACAACTCGAAATCGGTCACCGGGCGATCGAGCAACTGACTCTTTTTGGAGTCGGAGACTTCGTCCTCGACGCTGTAATACATGCTCAAGGACGACTGGGCATCCTTGTAGAATAGCCGCGCTACCTCGTCGGCGGGGTTGGCTTTGAGCACCTGCCGATAGCACTCGGCGGCCTTGTCGAAGCGGTTGTGATCTTCGTAGAGGATGCCAAGATTGATTAGTGTGCCGACATGCAGCGGAGGATACTTCAACGACTTTTCATAACAAGCGATCGCCTCTTCGTCGTTGCCGGCCAGGTCATTGGCGTGGCCCAGTTGGAACAAGGCATTGGCATGGCCGGGGTCTAGCTGCACGGCTCTCTCCAGGCCGGCGATCGCTTGCTCCCGCTGCCCTTCGGCCAGGGCACACATCGCCAACTGATAGTGATACTCTGCACTGTGGCTGGCTAGGTCCGTCAGCTGGGCCAACTGCTTGCGGGCCTCGGCTATGTTGCCCATCAGCCGATAGATCCCCGCGCGTTGTAGTTTGACCTGGCTGGCGTTGTAGCCGCTCTTCTCGGCCTTTTCAAAGGCTTTAAGTGCTTCTTCATACTCATTGCGACTCATCAAGGCCCGACCGAGGTAAAAGTTGGACAAAGCCGTCTCGGCCTGCCGCAGATGTTCGATGGCCTTGTTGGTGTGACCGACAAAGAAGGAGGCGATGCCGAGTTTGAGGTGCCAGGTTTTGACCTGAGCAGGCGGGGCAGCGTTGAGCTTTTTCTCCAGCACTTCGGTGACATCGCGGAGCGTCTTGTACTGGTTGCCCCCCTGGGCTAACGCATTGCGAAGCTGCTGCACAGTGCCGGCATCGCAATCGGGACGTTCGACCAACAACGCCTTGAGGTCGATCAGATGATCCACCATGTCCGCTCTCTCCCTCTTTCTGTTGCTACGGGCATGACCAAAAGCCCGAGCGACCACACAAGCAGGGTGGCTCGGGCCTGAGGCGCTTGCTTGTTTTTGGACGCGGTTCTGTTAGCATTGCTACCGCGCGAAGCTCATATGATAACAATCCTGACTTCTCTTGCCAAGATCCCTGATGCCCTCGCCGGAGCTGCGGAGCCGACCGCGCTTCTGTCGTCTTCAGGGAGACAACAGACCTTGCCGCGCTTCTGTCGTCTTCAGGGAGATACCAGGGCAGCAGCCTGCTTGCCTCTTCTCCAAGCCTGTTCTCAACCCGGTGGTTCCTTCGACCGGGCTATGCGACGCAGCCGCTTCAACGCTTCTTGTAAATCCGCGGGCAACGGCGACGACCAACACAGCCACTGGCCCGTCACCGGATGATCCAGCCCCAAGGTAGCCGCATGCAACGCCACCCGCCGAATACCGCTGCCATCGGGCAAGGCTTGGCCGTGAAGCGGCCGATCGTAGATGCGTTCACCACACAACGGAGTGCCAGCCTCGCCCAGATGAATACGTACTTGATGGGTACGACCGGTTTCGAGGCGACACTCGACGAGAGAAAAGGCCCCCAAGCTCTCGAGGAGGGTGACGTGGGTGACGGCATGCTGAGCGCCCGGAGTGGTCGGCGGACCACTGCCTCGCCGCCCGTCGCCACGGTCCGGCACGAGCGTGGAGGCAAGGCGGGCTGATACCGCCTGCCCCCGCACCAAAGCGCGATAAACCCGTTCGATGCTGTGGGCGCGAAACTGTTTGCCCAGCGAACGCTCGGCTAGCGCACTGCGAGCAAACACCACCAAGCCACTGGTTTCCTTGTCCAGCCGATGCACGGCACGGAGGCGGCCAGCTGCTTTGCCGGTGTGCGCCTCGACGAGGCCGGGCAACAAATCTTGCAAGGTGGGTGGCAAATACTTTTTGGCACGTCGGCCAAAGGCAGCGATCTCGTGGGCATGGCGCATGGTGGTCAAGCCCGAGGGTTTATCGACGACCAGAAGATGTTCATCGATATAACAAATGCGGATGCCTGCTGCACGCGGATCAGCAACCAGCCGGGCGGCGCGTCGGGGCTTATTCGGGCGGGCCGACCCCGAAGGCAGTTCGACCTTGGCAGGAAGTTCGACCTCAATAGGCTGCCCCGCACGCACTCGCCAGTTGGGATTGCTGCACCCTTGCCCCGCGACCCGTACCTTGCCTTGCCGCAGCCATTGCCTCACTTCGCCCTCGGGACGCGCAAGTTTGGCCGACAGCCAGGCCACCAACCTCTGCCCGCCCTCGCTCGCCGACACCTTCAATGCACGCACCGGCATGGCACCCCATATCCTTTTTATTGCGTTGGCGGATGATTAAGGCTGGTTGGCACGGGGTTCCGCTCTGGGCATCGCCTCGGGGAGACGAAACTCCGCCGGATCGATCTTCTCCAGCCGACGCGCTTGGACGAGAACGGCTTGCATGACCTTTTTGCCATCGCGGTAGACGGTAATTGTACCCGGGCGTACATAACCGCCCACGTCGCGATGATCGCTGTAGCGGGCTTGCTGTACCACTGGCGTACTGCCCGGCGTGTGCAGCACCTGCTCGCTTGCCCGCAGCAAGGCCGTCTGCTTGTCGAAAAACAGCTTCACCTCCGGCCAACCCGCGCGTTTGACGGCGAGGCCAACCACCGCCGTTCCCTGGATGGTGTATTCTCCCAGGGGGGTCAAGGACACTGCTTTATCCCGCACCAGGGGCACCAGTCGCATGATGTGATTCAGGGCCAGCGTCTGCCGCATTTGGCTTAGTTGCGTCGCGGGCATCTTTTGGGCCTGGCCATCGACCATCAGGGCGGCCCGCTCGCCATCGAGCAGATTGATCACGTGGGTCTTGCCCAAGGACAGCACGCTTTTGAACCGTCCGGGCCAATGCAGCGTGATCGTGTTTGTAAAAGGCACCTTGGCCTGACCCACATAATGCATGCCACGCATCTGCACTTGCTCGGCGCGGTCGGCCATCAGCCGCTCTTCTCCGCCATGAGCGCGGATGGCCCGAGCCAGCAATTGCTGGGGAGATTCGGCGGCCCTCAGGTGAAGAGGCACCAAGCCAAGAGGCGCTAGGCAAAAGATCAAGACGCCGCGCATCGTTCCCCCCCTGAGACAGCGTTGCTCCCAGACAGCGTTGCTCCCCGCGAAGTAGACGCAAGCAAGGAGCTATAGCGTCCCGCATGCAGCAGTGCAAGAGCATCTGCCGGTCCGACCGGGGACTGTGTCTTGCCAATGCAGCCGGCGGGCATAAGGTGACGAGATAAGTTCTCTCTCTCCCTGGGTTGGCGGGTGATTGTCATGCGTTCTTTCCTGATGGTTGCAGTTGCGTTGTCGAGTAGTGTTCTGCTGCCTGGCTGCGGCGAAAACAAGAAAGACGGCAAGCCCTCTGTTGCCTTCGTGACCAATAATCCCGAGGCGTTCTGGAACATCGCCGAAGTCGGGGCCAAAAAGGCGGCCGAAGAGTTTGACGTGAAACTCTCGTTCGTCAAGCCGGCCACGGGCGATGCCTCGGTGCAAAAGGAACGCATCGACCAGCTGCTCGAACAGGGCGTGCAGGCGATGGCCATCAGCGTGATCGACCCCAAGAACCAGACGCGTTATTTGCAGAGCGTTGCCAAGCGGACCGTGCTGTTGACCCAAGACAACGACGCCCCGGAGTGTGGCCGGCTCTGCTACATCGGCACCGATAACTACGCCGCGGGGCGAGCGGCCGGCGTCCTGGTCAAGCAGGCTATGCCCCAGGGCGGCACGGTGGTGATTTTTGTCGGCCAGATCGAGCCGCTCAACGCCCGGCAACGCCGCCAGGGAGTGTTGGATGAACTGGCCGGGGTCAAGGATGTCTCCAGCGAGCCAGGCACCGTGCTGGGCCAGTACAAGCTCTACAAAACCTTCACCGATCAGCCCGAAGGCGCGACCAAAGCCAAGGAAAACGCCGTCCAGGCCCTTACCGAATTGGCCAAGGAATCCAATGTCTGCATGGTCGGCCTGTGGGCCTACAACCCGCCTGCGATCCTCTCGGCCGTCAAGGATCAGGGCAAGCTCGGCCAGATCAAGATCGTCGGTTTCGATGAAGATCCGGCCACCCTCGAAGGGATCAAGGCCGGCCACATCCACGGCACCATTGTGCAACAACCGTATCAGTTTGGCTATCTGTGCGTGAAGCTGATGTCGGAAGTAGTGCGGGGCAAGAAGCAGAATCTGCCCACCAGTGGCCAATTGCCCGTGCCGCACCTGGCGGTCACCAAGGAGGGCAAAGAGGTGGTCAGCAGCGACAAGGCGGTCACCCAGGGCAAAGCCGTGGAAAGCTTTCAAAAGGAGTTGAACCAGCTGCTGGGTCAGGGCGAATGAGCAACCCGGTCATCGAAGCGCGGGGCGTCAGCAAACGCTTCGGTGGTGTTGCCGCCCTTGAGGATGTCTCGGTTCGCGTTTTTCCCGGCGAGGTGCTGGCCATCGTCGGCGAAAACGGCGCGGGCAAATCCACGCTCATGAAACTCCTCGCGGGCATCTACAGCCCGGATGTCGGCGAACTGCTTGTGGATGGTCAACCCGTGCGTTTTTCCGGCGTGCCCGACGCTTTGGCCGCCGGCATCGTTCTCATCCATCAAGAACTCAACCTGGCCGAGAACCTGTCGATTGCTGCCAATCTGTTTCTGGGCCGTGAGTCGGGCCTGGTGCTAAACCGCAGGCAGGAAAACCAGGACACGCAGCGGCTGTTGCAACGGGTGGGGTTGTCCGTCGATCCACAGAGGATCGTCAGCAGTTTAGCCCCCGGACAGAAGCAACTCGTGGAGATCGCCCGCGCCTTGTCGCGTCAGGCTCGGGTGATTATCTTCGACGAGCCGACTAGCAGTCTGACCCAACGCGAGACCGATCGCCTCTACGAGGTCATCGACGACCTGCGCCGGGAAGGCGTCGCCGTCTTGTACATCTCGCATCGCTTGGCGGAGGTCCACCGTCTGGCCGACCGCGTCTGCGTGCTGCGGGATGGCAAAAACGCCGGCGAACTGGCACGTCACGAGATCAGCCACGACGCGATGGTGCGGCGGATGGTCGGGCGCGACCTGAAGCAGTTGCACCCCCGCAAGCATCCACCCAGCCAAGACGCACCCGTGCGCTTGCAAGTGCAGGAACTGAGTCGGGCTGGCTGTCCGCATCGCGTGTCGTTTTCGCTGCGAGCCGGTGAAATTGTCGGCTTGGCCGGCTTGGTTGGCGCGGGCCGCACCGAGCTGGCCGAGACGCTCTTTGGCATCCGTCCCATGACCGGCGGCGAAGTGTGGCTCGATGGCCGTCGCCTCACCCCGCGTAGCCCACGTCAAGCCATGCAGGCCGGTCTGGCTTTGGTGCCCGAAGATCGCCGCCTGCACGGCCTGATCCTACCGTTTAGCATCCGTGACAATCTGGCCTTGCCGAATTACGACCGGCTGCATTGGTTGGGTTTTCTGCGCTGGGGAGCCGTGGGTCGGCTGGTGGCGGAGCTAATGAACCGCTTGCGGGTGCGGGCGGCCAGCCCCTTGCAACCGGTGGGGCAACTTTCCGGTGGCAATCAGCAAAAGGTAGTGCTGGGCAAATGGCTAGCCCGCGAGCCAAGCGTCTTGTTGCTCGATGAGCCGACCCGCGGCGTGGATGTCGGGGCACGCAGTGAAATCTACGCTCTGATGGACGAACTGGCCGCCGCCGGCACCGCCATCTTAATGATCAGCAGCGACATGGAAGAAGTGCTGGGCATGAGCGACCGCGTTCTGGTCATGCACGAGGGCCGACTCGCTGGCCAACTCGACCGCTCGGCCCTGAGCGAAGAAGCGATTATGCGATTGGCGACAGGAGGGAGCAACGATGGTTCGACTGCTGGGCGTGCTGCTGACGGTGTTACTGCTCTACGGTCTGATTATCAGCGATGAACGCGCTCAGACGCTCAGCTACCATTCCATTCTCTTGGGGCGGCTGGGGTTTTATGGCATTTTGACTCTTGGGGCCGGCGTGCTGATCCTCGCGGGCGGCATCGACCTGTCCATCGGTTCCGTGGTGGGCCTGTCGGCCGTGCTTTTTGGCGTGCTGATGAGTAAAGGGGTGGCCCCCGAGGCGGCGATGCTCAGCGTGATCCTCCTGGGCACGTTGATCGGACTGATGCACGGCTTGCTCGTGACCGGGCTTCGTCTGCAACCGTTTTTGGTGACCCTGTGTGGCTTGTTCATCTACCGCGGCATCGCTCGCTATATCTCCGAACGCCAGCAGGGCATTCCCGATGAGGCACTTTGGCTCAAAGAGTTGCTCATCGGCGGCGAGGGACAAGGAGCCCGCAACCAAGTGCTGATTTTGCTCGTCTTGGCCGTGCTGATCGGCCTGATTCTGCATTACACCAAATGGGGCCGTTATTTGTTTGCTTTGGGAGCAAATGAAGAGGCGGCCCGCTATGCCGGGGTGCCCACGGCGCGGTACAAGATTTTCAGCTACATTCTCTGCTCGACTCTCGCTGCCCTGGGGGGGGGGTTGCTATTGTTGGAGGCTGGCTCGGTCAATCCCACCACGGGCGGCTCACTGTTGGAGCTTTATGCCATCACCGGGGCCGTCTTAGGCGGCTGTAGCCTACGCGGCGGCGAAGGCAGTGTACCAGGCATGATATTGGGAGCGGCAGTCCTGCCACTCATCCGCAGTGCCAGCAGTTTCCGCAACATCGACTCCAACGTGGAATACGCGGTAATCGGCGGGGCCTTGCTTCTGGGCACCATCGGCGATGAACTGCTGAAACGGCGGATCAAAGGCTAGCAACGGGAGAGGAAGCCAACCGGGGTGTTCAGGCAGCGTGGTTCAGTGAGGCGGATGACGTTCCCACTCGCGGCGGACCTGATTCAGGCCATACGCCACGATCTCGTATTCCTCCGACAGCCGCCGCAGCACCGGGGCTTGTTCGTCCTCGAAACTGCTGGCGATGCGATAGGAGCGTTTGCCTTGCTCGCAGTAGTCGATGAACTGATCACGCGAGAAAGCATGCCGCAGCCGACGCAGCATCTCGGGATACAGTCCGGTCCAGAACAGCGTGAAATCGCCGATGTGCCGATGGATTTCGCGGCAGGTGCGACCTTCGGGGGGGACGGCCTCCGCCTCCAGTACCATCTCCACGACCTCTTCCAGGCGTTTGCCTTGCGTGTTGCGCAGCCGGTAGATGGCATCCATCGAGATGAAGCGAGAAAGCATGTCAGACAAATAATCCGTCAACGGCGGGTCAGCCAGGCCAAGCGATTCGATGAAGGTTTGCTCGGTCAGACCGGCGAAATGCAACCGCAACGGATGATCAGGTGAAGGAGTCCACATGGGAGCACCTCTCATTTCTTTTCCGTTTCGGCACGTCTTCCTTGACGTGTCATCTGGTATTCTACGATACACAGCAAAGGAATCAACCCGGAGTGAACCCCTCGGCGGCACTCCTCGCTTCGGGCGACTGCTACAACAATCACAACCGCACTGCCTCGCTCGGAGCCATCGACTTCTGAGACTACCGACCGACTTGTTGGACAGCGAGAAAAACCCCTCAACCACGCTTCCAGGACGCGCCGCGTGGTAGGTAGTGGTGGCGAGAGCAGCGAAGCCCCCCTCACCCGTACCCTCTCCCCCTACCGAGCGTAAAGCCCCTCTCCCCCAGTGGGTAGAGGGGCCAACGTGAGGGGGCTGAGGAGGTCCCAGCAACCAAGTCCCGCGCTTCTGCGGACGATCCACCCCCCCTTTTCCAAAGGATGAAAAGATTCTCTTCTTTGGCACGATCCATCGGACTATTTGCTCAAAGCTGGCGGTACCTTTTGGAAAGTGGGGCCGAGACGATTTCTTCGGGAATTCACTTGCCGTTGTCCGCGTTCCGACTATACTGCGCAGAGGAAAGACTGCTGTGGGCACCGTCCCACTTTATCCGGAATCAAGGCCGGCGCGTGACCGGCCTTCTATCGTTCGTTCGCGAAAGGGTCATTTATGCAAAGTAGCATAGGGGCGGAACTGGACTTTATCGAGGAATTGCGTCTTCGTCGCTGGGCGCGGGAAAATTATGTCCCGGCGGACCGCCGCACCCCCGAATGGCACTCGGTCGTTCTGGATGAGATGAACCGCAAGGACCGCGAACTGAGCGAATCGCAGACGGTGACCTCGGCCTAGACACCGAGCCAACAACCTACCTTTTCT
>Ga0308414_1002040_pt1 | contig 13139 bp, 9 predicted proteins | sample HotsprSampleOS50_FD_205667 | JGI IMG/M metagenome (GOLD analysis project Ga0308414, IMG submission 205667) | Hot spring phototrophic mat microbial communities from Octopus Spring, Yellowstone National Park, Wyoming, United States - 20090730_OS50 ... | reverse complement strand
ATTGATATCCTTCAGCCTTCGTCTCAGTTCCTTGCGATCGCTGCTCAAAATTTTACAGATACATTTTTAACATCTCAGGATCGTGGAATATCATACAAAGAGATTGAACAAGAGATACACAAATATGAATGGTTCTATTATTTTCGGTTTGGAAATATCAAGGTACCTATTAATCAAGCAACGGTTTCCGATATACGCAATCGCCATTATTACCGCTATTTACATATTTTCTCAGCCATTCTTTCACAGACAGAAGGCACGCTCGCAGGAAATAGCGTACTTGATATTGCCTGTAATGCTGGTTTTTGGTCAATTCAGGCCTGTCGATCTGGAGCAGATCGGGTTGTAGGCATTGATGCCAGTCCAAAAAATGTTAATCAAGCAAATTTCATTGCGAAGTTGCTTGGCCTAAACCAATTAAGCTATCAGATTATCAACACCTACGATATATCCTTAATATCTCCAGGTGAGTTTGATATTACTCTTTTCCTTGGTATTTTTTATCATCTCGATAAACCGATGATGGCACTGGAGCAGATTTATGCGATTACTCGTAAATTTGCGGTCATTGACACTGCACTGGTAGATGTCCAACTACCGATCCTTCAAATCAGGCCGGATGATGCCCATTTTTATCATCACCAGAGTCATTCCAATGCATTGGCGCTCTTTCCGTCAGCTAGCGCAGTGGCACTTATTTTGAAAAGCATCGGCTTTCGTGAAGTATGGTATGTGCGTAACACCATTCAAGCACTTCCCAAACCATATCTGGTTGGTAAGTGGGGGACTTTTATTGCCTTTAAGTAATGAAATTATATGACCATATTAGAAGCTTCTGTAATTATCCCTAATCTGAATTCACCTCTGATTGACGTTGTACTTAAAGCGCTACAGATGCAAACTATTCTACCTAGGGAGATCCTGGTCGTTGGTCGCGACGATGCTAGACTCGTTCATGAAAATAAGGTGGTACAGATGATTACTACCCCGAAACCAGTGAGTCCAGCCGTTGCACGTAACATCGGAGCACAATCTGCCCAGGGTGATGTACTCTGCTATACCGATGCTGATTGTATCGCACGACCCGATTGGATTGCAAGATTATTGAAACAACATAATAATGGAGCAAAAGTTGTCGGGGGTGGGGTCGCAGTAGAATATGATAACTACTGGCAGTTATGTGATAATGTTGTGGCATTTACACCTTTCCTGGAAACCAGTAAACCTGGAGTACGCCCATATTTACCAAGTTTGAACTTTAGCATTCGACGCACACTCATGCAACACATAGGTGGCTTTGATGAACGATTCCCTCTTGCTGCTGGTGAAGATACTGACTTGAGCTTTCGATTGCGCCGTGCAGGATATACACTCTGGTTTGAGCCACAGGCTGCTGTATTTCATCGCCATCCCCGTTTCTCTCCCGGTCAACTCTGGCGGCATATGGCACTATTTGGACGCACGTATATGGAGATTTACCCACAGTATCCAGATTTGCTCGGCAGTTGGCGCAGAATCAATCTCAGTAGTGGAATACCTAAGGTTTTGCGAATCATCGGCCCGGCATTGGCAATGTGTGATCTTGTGGAACGTATGATTCGTTATCCACAGCTACGCGCCTATGTCACATGTAGTCCAGGATTAATGCTGGGCATGTTAGCCTGGTATGATGGTGCTGCCGAGGGTCTGCGCCGTCGCAGATATTGATATCTGATACATCTATGTAGAAACACTTCCCTATGAAACGTTTGCAACTTCTTCAGGAATGGATCTATGTGTCCCGTTATCTGTATCCGAATGGACGAACGCCGATTATGCGTCTGATTTATCGTCGTCTATTCTGGAAAATTTCGCAGCACCTGAAGCTTTTGCATCGCCCTGCAATTGTGCCACTTGATGCTTTTCCATGCATTGAAATCCTTGTTCCTGACCTGGCCCAGGAATATGCTCTTTATATGTACCGTACCCCGTTGATGGAATCTGAGTTCTGGCAACTGGCACATATTGTTGCTCCCGGTATGACCGTAGTCAACATTGGCGCAAATGTGGGCATCTATGCCTTAGCTCTGGCTCAACGTGTAGGGCCTGCTGGTGTAGTGTATGCTTTTGAGCCAGAACCGAATACCTACCGTTATCTCATGATGAATGTTGCTTGGAATCAATTACGTCATTTTGTTGGGTTCAATATTTATTGCCACGAACTTGCTGTAAGTGATACTGATAAGCCGATGCGTCTTTATTATTATCCTAGTCATCTACAACACTCTTTCTTCCCACAAACCAATGATCAAGAATATATAGAAGTCCAGACCATTACACTTGATAAGTGGTCAGCAAACCATGAAATTACTCATGTTGATTTTCTCTGCATTGATGCTGAAGGTGCTGAAGCTCTGATATTACAGGGTGCGCATAAACTGCTAAGTTCCTCCCCTTCGCCCGTTATTATGTGTGAGTTTAATAAAAAATTCGGTACGCCAGAGTTAGTCTGGAATAAATTGAAGGATTATGGTTATTGTTTTTGGCACTACAATGCGCATCAAGACAGATTAGTACCAGTGTATAGTCCTTTGAGTGCCGAAATATATACTCATCGTCAGCACATGCCAGGCTATGGCTATGGCAATGTCATTTGTGCCAAACCACCCTGGTCTCCAGGCATATGAGTGTCTGCGCGGATGCTATCTGCTATAATGTAACGTTTTCAAAATAGTTGTAAGGGATAAGCATTTGAAACACTGGGCATTGCGTGCAACGCGCGCTACTGGTTTTGCCATTATTGCAGAATTATTTGCGCGTTCTGCCAATACGATCTTCTTTATTTTGCTAACCTGGTTTCTTGGAGCGGAAGAAGCCAGTATCTATGCGCTGGGATTTGTTTATTCTAGTTTTCTCATTTTTCTTTCTTTGGGAGGTCTAGAACAATTGCTCAGTCGTGAGGTGGCACGCGATAAAACACAGGGAGCTATGATTCTTGGTAACTTTTTGTTCGCACGAGCAATTAGTTCTATTCTATGCTATGCTGGCTTGGCACTCTGGATCATTGGGCCAGCAGGCTACGAGCCACATGTCAGTCGTGCTATCTTAATTATTGGCGCTACGCTTATCCCAGAGAGCCTTACTACTCTATTCCAATCATATCTGATAGCTCATGATCGGGTTGGATATATTGCTTTTTTAGGGGCAATTACTGGTGGGCTAAAATTAGGGTTAGGAGCAATGTTGCTCATACTCGGTGGTGATGCATCAGTAGCAGCATGGGTAGTTCTGGCAGTAAGTATTGCGTCAACAGTCCTCTATGCGGGACTGGTAGGTGTGTGCTTTGAATGGCCGACTCTGTCCTTTGAGCGGAGTTTCTGGATAACTCAACTACGCGCAGAATATCCGCTGTTTCTTGTTGCAATCATGATCACCATTGAGGGCAGCCTGGACACTTTACTGCTTGCACGAAGTGGCAATATTATGGCCGTCGGAGTTTATGCAGCGGCGGCCAATGTTTTGAATGTATTATTACTTATGCCACAAGCATACCGTCAAATCATTCTGCCAATTATGGCGGAGTGGTATGGAGTTATGCAGGAACGTGCATATCATATTTATCTACAGTCACAACGCTTTCTCTTAATTCTTGCACTTCCAATCGGTTTATCTGTTGCACTTGTCTCCGATCAAGTTTTACCACTGCTTTATAGAAATCAACATATGGGTGCTATTCCAGTCCTCCAGGCTATGGTCTGGTCTTTTGTGTTTACCACACTCCTTTTGCCCAATGGACGATTAATGTTGGTAACGGGACATCAAAACGCAACAGCACCTATCCAATTCTATGGGACATTAGTTAATGTAGGACTAAACCTGCTTTGCCAACCGTTGCTGGGTGCTTTGGGTGCGGCTCTGGCACGTGTAGTTTCTTCAGGATTGACCTTTATGTTATGTCTACGTTACGTCCAACGGTATATCTATTCCTGGAATATCTGGCCGGTGTTTCGTGGGCCGCTGGGCGCTGGTCTGTCACTCTTTATTATAACTATTGGCCTGCGTTGGCTAGGAGTTTTCTGGGTACTTGCACTATCCGGGGGATGGATTGCCTATGGATTTACTTTGTTTATACTTCGTGCTATCAGTATCACTGAGTTACGGGGAGGTGTTACACTGATGCGGCGTGGCACAACAGAATTGCATCCCTTGATGAAGGAGGTTTTATGAACCGTATCCTTATTATTGGACTTGACGCTGCCGACCTTGACCTGATTGAACCATGGGTGGCAGCTGGTCATTTGCCCCATATTGGCCGCATTTTCCAATCAGGTGTATATGCGCCAATGCGCACTACCCTTCCTGTTATGTCTCCGCCTGCCTGGACTTCAATGATTAGTGGAGTGAACCCTGGAAAACACGGGGTCTATGACTTTGTTCGGTTACTCCCTGGTAGCTATCGATTGACCAGTGTACGTCGTGATCAAACCAATTTTCGCACGATCTTTGACTATGCTAGTGATCATAACCGTTCTGTGATAGCGATGAATATACCTGTTACCTATCCCCCGGCTACCGTACGTGGAATTATGATTGCCGGGTTGGGAGCACCGACTAGTGGACAGTTTACACATCCGCACGCACTACGTGATGAACTCCTGAACTGGGGATATCGCCTTGATACAGATATCGCATTTGCACCGGGACGCGAACAAGAATGGTTGAACGATCTTACCACTGTCACACATAGCCAGACCCAGGCAATGGTGCGACTGATGCAACGCGAGCCTTGGGATCTAGCTATGATTGTCTATCGCGCCATTGATGAGGTCGAAACTTTTTTTTGGCATCACATGGATGACACACATCCACAGCATGATCCGCAGGCCGCAACCATTTTTGGCTCGGCTATTCTTGATGTACATCGCATGCTCGATACTGAGGTCGGTAAACTGATAGATACTGTAGGGCCGGAGACAACTATTGCTCTAGCTTCAGATCATGGCGGAGGGCCACAACATAAGGAGGTTTTCCTAAACATCTGGCTGGAACAACAAGGTTGGTTGCGCCGAAAGCAACCAGGTCGTTTGAACAAACTCCGCAAGAATATGATGCGACATTTGCACCTGACTCGCGAAAATCTGGCACCTCTCCTTGACTGGCCGCTTGCATGGAAAATTCGTAATCGCATACCTATGCGTATCCAACATGCACTGATACCAGAAGCAAGCATCACATTGGCTGATATTGTAGATTGGTCGCAAACACGAGCATATAGTATGGGTAACATAGGCCAAATTTATGTTAACTTACAAGGACGTGAGCCAGAAGGTATTATTGCACCTGGTCACGAGTATGAACAACTTCTTGATGAAATTACTGCAGCGCTCTTTGAACTTAAAGATGAAGGACAACCTGTTGTAGATGCAGTGTACCGTAACCGAGACATATACCATGGGCCATATGCTGACTATGGGCCAGATTTAAACGTCATTATGCGCGGTATGGCTTATACCGCGCAGTCCTGGCGTGAAATGGCAGGGACAGACATTTTTAGTGTATCAGGTACTCATTATACCGGCACCCATCGTCCCATTGGAATGTTAGCCCTATGTGGGCCAATAGTCGCTGCTCGTGGTCGACAGCCTGAAGTACAGATTGTCGATGTTGCTCCCACTGTTCTGGCGAGCATGAACTTGCCGATTCCTGAAGATATTGATGGACGATGTTTGTATGAAATGCTGGGTCTAGGACATGATGATCAACATGCTGTACTACATGCCACCACCACACCAGATCACAGACAAATAGAGCGTAGTGAACTTAATCCAATAGTATGGGCTACACCTGAAGAGGAAGAAGAAGTATTAGCACGATTACGTGACCTGGGGTATCTAGAGTAATACCCCTATACCCCGCATTAGAATGCCAATTACCACCAAAGTGGTATTGAAAATTGTTTCTGATACAGCTATCTTGAATGTGTCACTTGAGTGTTTTGGTGATCTTTAGGAAGTTTAGAGGAGGTTAACGATAATGAAGAAGACGGTTGTTCGGTCACTTATTGCTGTATTTGCACTCATGTTTGTTATGACAACACTGGTGAGTGCGCAGGGTCTTCCAGGATCAGGATGGTATACAACGACGACCATCCAGAATATCGGTGCTGGTGAGACAAATGTTGAACTGAGTGTCTATCCGCAGGGATCTGGTAATCCTTCTACTGCAAGCTTTTCAGTGCCAAGAGACGGTAACAAACTGTTCATCCCTGGTGCAGGCAATAACATTCCAGGTGTTGTTGATGTAAATCCCTCGTTAGGGGCTAATTTCAGTGGTTCTGCCGTTGCGTCAGCAGGCGAACCAATCGCAGCTATCGGTTCAATTGCAAATAACCCACCTGCTGGTATTCCAGGTCTTGGTGTACAGGGTGGATTTGCCTCGGAGTTTTTCCGTGGTGCTTCGACAGCTGCACAAACACTAATTTACCCTGCAGTCAAACATAACTTTGCTGGCAAAACTACACTGTTTTCTGTTCAAGCTGCTGGCAGTGACGTGAATTATACAGCTACCATTAGAACTAACGATGGAGTAAGCCACACTCGAACAGGAACCATTCCAGCAAACCGTTCTGTTTTTTTGTTGCCTGGGGATTTCAATCCACCAGTAGCACGAACAAATTGTAACGAAGCAAGTATCGATACTTCACCCTGCTTTGGCGCACTACGAGTTGAAACATCCAGTGGCGATGGTATTGCAGGTACTGTTGTTGAGTACGTAGAAGGGGCATCTCCAGCCACACTCGTTCAGGCGGCATCTCTTTTCCCTGCAACCGAAGCGGATAGCAAAGTTTACTGTCCGGCAATCAAGCATACCTTTACACCTGCACAGGGTCGTTCCACAGGTATGACGGTTGCAAATACAAACCCGGCTGGTGGTGCTGCGGTCAATGTACGTGTCACTTTCTCAGTCGCTCTAGGAGCAAATGCTGGTCAGACATACAATATCCAGGAGCAGTCTATTCCCGCAGGCGGTTCTTTTGTGTTCACTCAGTTCACCAATACCCTTGGTGGTATGCCTGCTGGTAACCTCGCTTCGGCTGTTGTTGAAACTACAGATGGTTCGCAATCCATTGTAGCGGTCGTTAACGAGCAAAACTTTGGTACTCCTGGACTGGCAACGAAAGCTACCACCTATACATGCTTTGGTGCGCAGTCTGCTACATCCAGTATCGCTGCACCACTGGTCAAGAAAAATCTGGCCGGTAGCACATCTGGACCGACGGTGCAGAATGTGACCGAGAGTGGTAGCTTTGCTGTTCAAGCTGCATATGTGTGCAATACAGGCAATCAGACCATTAGTTCGCCATCTTTGGGTCCAGGCGAGAGCTACACCTTCTTCAATCCGCCACAGATTGCTGATGCCTCTAACTGTGCGGTAACATTGACAGCCACTGGCAATATTGTGGCAATTGTTCAGGAAACGTCCGACTTTGCATCTGGTCAATTTGCTGCTGCTCTGCCTCTAAATACGAAGAACTACGAAGGTATTAACAAGTAGTCTTTCTCAATGACGATAATTTTCAGTTATCTGGAGGAGCAGGCTCTGCTTGCTCCTCTGTCCCTTTACATTATCTGTCTTACTATTCCTGAAGGAAAGATGTACGTATGCGCTGGTATATTATCTTTGTAGTACTGAGCATGTTGTTGGTAGGCTGTGGTGGAACCCCGTCTCCTGTTAATCCACCAGATTCTGAAACTGAACCTGCCTATCCTGAACCTGCCTATCCTGAACCTGCCGTTTTAACAGATAGCTATCCAGCTCCTACAGCGACTTTACCGCAGGGGCCTGAATTTACGATAAATACACCGGTGGTTGCCTCGGATACAGCAGTGACAGGAACAGGTGCAGCAGGTATACCTATCCGATTGATCAACTTAACCGCTGGTGGTGAAACAATCGGTGAAGCAACGGTTGATGCTGATGATAGCTTTACCATTAATGTACGTGGCGAGATGCAAGCAGGAGATCGCATTGGATTAACTCTTGGCACTGTTGAAGGTACAAACCTGAATCAGGAGGATTTTCTCCGAGGTCCAGGATATGTCGATATACCGCTTGTTGGAGTTGTTTTTGTAACAACACTTGTAGAATAAAGGCTATTCCGATTTGTGGAGCGACCGCATCACCAGGCCGTAAAGTCAGAACCGTACATGCTTTGGTTCATATCACGTTTAGCTCTTTCTATAGCGCTGGGCACAACCGTTGAGCCTGAACATTGCAGTGGTTGACCACTGCTAGCGATGTAGGGTATGGCTCACGCGTTGTGCCCACTGCTATAAAGTACTAAATCGTAACTTGACAAAACAAATCGGAATAACCTTTATTGTTATCTAAGCAGATGAAACGAGTTCCAACAGTGTTATCGGCTTCGGTGGTTGTTAGTAGTTTAGTTGGTTGCACACTTTATCTGCTCTGGTTGTGATCAGTAGCTATTGCAAGAATCTAGACTAACAATTGACTTGGTTCCTAGTGGTCTAACCATATTGATACGACGCATTCATTCCACAACCGGATACAGGCGCTTCAGTTTGATACGTGCATCAGCGGTCGTGAAGCCCAATCGCGATGCCTCGCTATCCCTTGCGTGCAGCCTCCCATGCGACCACTTCCTGCGTCAACGTTTCCTGGTTCGGGATGCGACGCTCCAGCTCACCTTTCGCCCGTCTTCGGACAGGTTGCTGATTTTTGCCAACCCCCCAAACCACGTAGGATAGAGCCAGAAATCCGCGTGGTACAGAAGGGGATATGATGGAACCGACGACGATTGAGCGAGTGGATAGCCTGCCCTTGGTGTTGACCTGTATACTTACCCCCTTTGTCAAGACCACCAAAGGACGAACATACGCAACTGAGTGTCAACGGTTTTGGGTGTGTCCTGGCGCGGTCAGGCAGCCTCCAGCAGGCCGAGTCAAAACCACCTGTCCGACACATCCCACCATCCCTTGGGTGGTCTTGACCGGTCTGCTACCCTGAGGCTGCCACGCCAGATCCGCCCCGGTTTAGCCTGCATCATAGACGGCTGCGGGCGTGCGGTAGTCCAAACTCTGGTGGAGTCGTTGCATATTGTAAAAGTCCATATAGGCCCGCATCCCAGCCACGACAGCCGGCACCGTCTGATACTCGTGCAGATAGATGAAGACCGCGCGCCCAACCGCCGAACGGATGCTGGCTGCATTCGGGAACCTGCATCTGCTGGTGCAACGCGTGAGCGACCAGGTGCAGACTCGCCTGGTGGAGCCGTTGCCGCCCGTGCAGCAATACATTCTGGAGCGGTTGCATCTGTCACCGTCCTGCTATGACCTGCCGGGTGCCGTTGGGATGCCCGACGGGGGCGGCACCGTATGCTGAAAAATCAGAAACGTTCCCAACACGGGTCGTGGTCATAAAGTTACTGACAATGATGTACTCTTGCCTTTTGCTAAAAGGTATTGGCAGACACCATCAGTAAGTTTGTGACCACCCCCTAACACGGGCGAAAGGTGGAGGTGAATGTCAGCATTAAGCAGAACTTTCGTCGTACACTCTATCTCATTTGTTTTGTTGCACCACTGAACTGGAGTATGCTATAATCTGCTTGCCATGTTATGTGTGATGTATGGGTAAATTGAGGTTCCTATGACACTGCTATCTCGTGAAGAAGAAGAAAAACTGGGCAAACATCTGACTCCTGGCTCCTGGCACTATCGGGCATTCGTTAGCCCCCCTGATAAATACGATCTGGTTAGCGCTTTACAGTTCAGCCTCCTAGTTACATTAGGGTTACGTGAAGAACACTTCCTTTTAGATATAGGTTGTGGTTCATTACGAGGTGGACGTCTCTTTATACCCTATCTACTACCAGGTCGCTATTTTGGTGTTGAACCTGAACAGTGGTTGATTGATGATGGCATCAAAAATGAACTTGGTGAAGACATTATAAATGTAAAAAGACCAACGTTCTATAATGATCGAAATTTTTCTTTTGGAGTATTTAACCAAAAATTTGACTTCATTCTGGCACAATCTATATTTTCCCATGCTGCTCAAAAACAGATTGAACAGTGTCTGGCTGAAGTAAGAAAGGTGATGAAGCCTACAACTATTTTTGCGGCCAACTTTGTGGAAGGGGAAACTAATCATACGGGTGAATCATGGGTTTATCCAGGTAGTACGGCCTATACTTTAGATTACATGATACATCTTGTCGAGGCACAGGGTCTTGCCTGCAAAGCTATTTATTGGCCTCACCCGGTTGGTTTACGATGGATCGTCATTGTACATCCAGGTTATGAGCATTCTATTCCGCCTCTTCATGAGACATTTTTATCTATGAAGGCAGAAATAGATATGTACAAGCAACGGCTTGGTATATTACAAAATCACCCATACGTTCGAATTGGTTTGTTGATTAACAAATTTTTACGTCGTATCAAGTCCAAAGATTAGTAAATAGTTATGAGTGATGATCATAGTATTAAATCTGTAAGCAATCTTAGTCAGCGTGAGATAGAAATCTTGCGTTTAGTTGCTACGGGTGCGACCAACCAGCAAATTGCTACTCAACTTGATATTACACTCAATACGGTTAAAGTTCATCTGCGTAATATTTTTGCAAAGCTAGATGTTTCTTCACGTACTGAAGCGTCACTCTATGCAGTTCGGGTTGGATTAGTAAAAATCGAGTCCGAATCCTCGGTCATTTATAAAACAGATGATGTTGAATCCATAAACATATCTTCACCATATGCTAATGGCCATACAATAGATACTGATACTTCATTATCGACAGAATCCCTGCAGATGTCGTCTTCAAATCCTATAGATCAGAGACAACCGGATGCCTTACGTTCAAATTCAAACCTTAAGCTATGGCTTGTACTTGCAATATTCATGCTTTTAGGTCTTATCGTAATAGTTGTCGTGCCCGAATCATTTGTAGAACTAGCTACCTTACAACGTTCAACTAGCTTGCCAATGTCTCCGCCTGAAACTACAGCGCAAGACTGGAACAGGCGAACACCTATGACTTCACTTCGTACTGGCTTTGACCTCGTGGCGTACAATGGAAGAATCTATGCAGTTGGCGGCGTTACAGCTAACGGTGTTACTGGTCTATTGGAGCGCTATAATGCACAAAGCGATACCTGGATCCAATTATCTCCGAAACCAACACCAGTAGCAGATATGCAGGCCGTTGTGATTGGCAGTAAATTTTATGTCGCAGGTGGTAGGCTGGAATCTGGCGCTGTTACTAATGTACTGGAGGTCTATAATCCAGAGATAGATCAATGGCAGTCGCTAGTTAGCCTGCCTGAACCTCGCAGTAATTACGCTGCGGCCAATATTGATGGGAAACTCTACCTTTTTGGTGGATGGGATGGCTCTGAATATCGCGCTGAAACCTGGATGTTTGATCCTGATACAGAGACCTGGCAAGCAAAGGCACCTATGCCACAATCACGTGCTCAAATGAGTACCAATATTATTAGTAACCGTATTCATTTGATAGGTGGACAGGATACAAGTGGCTTCTTATCACTGCATCAGTCCTATGAGCCATTTCAAGATCATGAACAGGGACAACCATGGCGCACATGGCCTAAACTTCCCCAGGTAAATGAACACATTACAACTGTCACTATATTGAATAATATTTATGTCTTTGATCCAATAAATCGAACATTATTTATTTATGATGCAAATACCGAATCCTGGGGGGCATTTGAAACACAATTACCATCAAATATTATTTATCTAAAGGCAGTGCTGTTAAATACTCATATGTATCTTTTAGGTCTCGCTGCCCCTGAACAACCCTTCCACATCGAGTACCAGGTACTATACCAGGCTCAACTACCATTAATCACACGGTAAACCACCACCCCCCGCTCATACACCCGCTCGAACCTGGTGCTATCGGCGAAGAGTGCGGGGGTGAGCGGCCCTGAGTGTGAGAGATAGATGTGTGAGATTTGCTCGGTGGCGATGAGTTGGTAGATTGCATCTTCCTGGCCAGCAGCGAAGTCGCGGACAAGGTTGGTGCGTGACTTCACTGCTGCCACATACTCCGGCGGGCCATAGGTAAACAGCACTGGCGGCGTACTTGTCCAGCGCCCGGTTAGCGGCATCAACCACCAGCCACCATCATTACCGCGATCGGCAGTGGAGAGCCAGGGCGCAGCGTTGATCAAAAACCGCGCATCGGTGGGGGTGTGGTCGGCAATCCAGTCAATGGCCTGCACATCGGCGGGGGTGGTAAAGACGGTGGCGGGATAATTAATCACGCTACGCAGGTTCCAGGTGCCCCACAACGCCAGACCGATCAGCAGCGGCGGTAGCAGATAGTCGGCCCGCAATGCTAGCCAGCGCAGGTGCAGCGGTGGTGCCTGGATGCGCAATGCACTGCTGGCCGTCGGTCGGAGTGCCACCGGAAGTCTGAACTGGCGTTGCTGCAACCAGTCTGCCAGCAGGCATATCCCGCCGCCAATCATGACGCTAATGGGAATGAACAGACTGATAACCACAGCATCGTTCGTAATCAGCCACAGGTATGGCAGGCGTACCAGCGCCGGATTGAGCGCCATTAACGCGATGCCAGGGACAAGCAGAACGAGCCGCCGCTGCTGCACGGCCCACAGCGCCAGCATGACGCCCACGGCGGGCAGCAGATAGCTCACCAGCCAGGGATTCGCCAGCACCGTCAGCGCCCCCACCCAGCCGACCTGCTCGGCCATCACCCGTGAGCGCCGCGCCAGGCCCCAGGCTGCGCCCGCCAGCGCCAGCGCAATCAGCCAGCGATTCTGGCCGGCCCAGAGCAAGCCGAGGTTCACGGCGTTGTAGCTGCCACCACCGGCCAGGCTCTGCGGTTGCTCAACGGCTGGTAGCAACGTGCGGGCCACCAGCAACGCCAACCACGGTGCGGCAAGTAACCCGGTCAACAGCGCTGTCACCGTCACCTGCCCCAGGCGAGCGCGGATACACTGCCAGGGCTGATCGATAGCCCAGACCAGCGCCAGCACCGCCAGCAAGCCACCGGCAAAGACGATCACGCGAAAATGGATGATACTCAACCCGGCCAGCAGCAGTGCCACCGCGATCCACCAGCGCCAGGTAGCGTTGCGCAG
>Ga0308414_1002039_pt1 | contig 13142 bp, 9 predicted proteins | sample HotsprSampleOS50_FD_205667 | JGI IMG/M metagenome (GOLD analysis project Ga0308414, IMG submission 205667) | Hot spring phototrophic mat microbial communities from Octopus Spring, Yellowstone National Park, Wyoming, United States - 20090730_OS50 ... | reverse complement strand
GTCGATGTTGGCCGCGCGGATCGGTTTCTGTTCCATCAGGTTGAAGTCGGTAAAGGTACAGCCCGCGCCGACGAAGCTGCTGCGCCCGATCACGCACATTTGCAGGCAGGTATTTTGCGCGATGATCGTATCTTCCATCACGGCGGTTAAGTACAAAGCAGCGCGAAACGGCAGGAAGCAGCCATTGGCGACCGTGCTCATCATGAGCGTACAGCCATCATCTAGGGTGACGTTATCGCCGATGGTGCAGTTATCGATGAACACTCCCGGCCCGATCGAGCAGTTATCGCCGATGGACGCTGGGCCGGTGATCACCGCTGTGGGATGAATAGTGGTGTTTTTGCCGACACGCACCACTTCAGAGGAACTGAGCAGCTGGCGCTGCTCCAGCACGGCGCGCCACAGCAGTTTGAGGCTGTAGAAGTTATGCCGCTTCACATAGCGATCGAAACGGCTGCCGCGGGCGAACAGGCCGAAGATGATGCTGGCAAAATAGACGTGCACCCAACTTTCGATCGACATGACGGCGCGCAGCGGAGCATAATGCGTTAGGTCGCCCTGTTCCATCGTCATGAAATCGGGCACGCTGTAGAAGCCCATCTCTTCGGCCTCGCTCGGCACGATGACCGGCATGATGGAGTCCGTGTAGCCGTCCGGGAAATACCACAAGTCGACCAGGTAGATCAGCCGGCCCTGCGCATCATAGGCCGGCTCAAAGCCGCGCGCGAGCGGCAGCGTGTAGGTGCGAAAGGCCGGGTCATCGGCGGCAAAAGCGGCACGGCAGGCCGACCGTGCCTTCAACGCACGATCCATAAAATAGGCGAAGAATTCGTCATCAAACCATAGATTATCGCTGTAAACGAGCGCTTCGCCTCGTATTGAACGGATGGCGCCGCGCTGGGTGTGGTTGAATGTATCGCCGAGCTTGAGCGCCTGTTTGAAGTAGCGCACCAGCAGCTCTTCGTGATGGATCTTCAGCGGGCGAATGCCGATCGTGAGCAGGCTGGCCGGCTGGTTAAACGGCGGCACATGGCGCGTGTCTTCGATCACGTAGCGATGCATGAGCGAGGCTCCTCTCAGCGCGACGAGGACGCGCCCTCCAGCACATCCTCACTGGCGCTGCGGGCGCGCCTCGAGACTGCCGATGCCAGTTTCTTCCGCTTGTTCACGGCGAAGAAAATCGCGTATCGTCTCGTGGAAGTGCGCCTCTTGATCCATCATGGGGAAGTGGCCGGCTTGTTCAAACCAAGCGATCTCAGCCGCCGGCAGCGCCGCTTTGAGCACATGTCCCTGTCCGGGGTCGACGATGATATCGCGTTTGCCATAAACGCCGAGCACTGGCACGGCGAGCGCGCCGAGCTGAGGGCGCAGGTCGGTATGCCGCAGCGTGGTGATGCTCTCGAAAAATGGCGCGATCGTCAGCTTGGCGACATCTTCCGTCAGCATGCTGCCGAGCGCAGCGCCATCTTTGGCCATGAAGTAGGCATACACGCGCAAAAATGACCGCAGGCCCAATTGGAACAGGCGATACAAAGCCGGCGTGCTCTGTCCCAGCCCAATCCACCCGCGGTTGGCCGCCAGTTTGAGCAGCGGGCTGAGCGACGACCCAACGATCGGCGAGCCGACCACGACGACTTTCGTCACTTTTTCGGGATGGCGCAGCGCATGCGTCAGGGCGACTGTGCCGCCCATCGAGTGGCCGACCAGCGGCGCCTGCAAGATCCCCATCCGCTCCATGAACTGATCGACCATCCACGCAAAGTTATCGACCGAGAAGATCTCCGATTGATCGCCCGAATCGCCAAACCCAAGAAAGTCGAGCGCGTACAGGCGAAAATCCTGGCCAAGCAGCTCGATCGTGCGCCGCCAGATCGCCCACGAATTCAGCCACCCATGCAGCAGAAGCACCGGGCGTCCGCGGCCATAAGCCTCATAATGGACGATGCCTTGCTCGGTCACCAGTGTCGCCACAGCATCCTCACTTCAGTATCTCGGGAAACAGCCGCGCGGCGCAGCTGGCTAAGTTTCCATCTCTTCGAGGATGGAATACAGCAGTTCCAGCAGCACGGTCTTTACACTTTCCTTGTCATTGGCCACGCATGGCAGCAGTTTAACCCCATCCTCGATGCGCAGCGCGATGCGCAGATCTTCGACGCTCCACGCATCGGGCAGGTCTTGTTTGTTGGCGGCCACGACGTAAGGGGTGGGCGCGTAAGCGCGGAAGGTCTCGAGAATGCTCTTGGCTTCGCGGAAGGTCTCTGGCTTGGTGCTGTCAACCATGACGACAAAGCCAAGCATGCCTTCGGCCAAGATCTCCCACATGAAATCGAAGCGACGCTGGCCAGGTGTGCCGAACAGATAGAGCACTAAATCATCATCAACAGTGATGCGGCCGAAGTCCATCGCTACCGTCGTCTGGTCTTTAACCTGCCGCTCCGCCTCTGACGAGATCGGGCGCTCCGTCTTCACGACATCGATCTCGCTGATCGAGCTGATGAATTCCGTTTTGCCCGCGCTAAAGGGGCCGGTAATCACCATTTTGACAGTTTGCATTTGCATGCGCTCATCCGTTCTTCCAATGCGCCCAGCGCGAACATTCCCCGGCGCGGGCCTCCAATTCAACAGACCTAGATCTGACGAATTCGCTCAATCAGTTTCTTGACGACTGCTCCCTGTACCTGTGCGGGGCGAATGCCGGGGCGCTGGCCGGCCGATGCGTTAGCGGCCTCCATCCCAGGCGGGCGCACCAACTCCACCAAGCCCGCCTGCTCTAAACCATAGACGATGCGCCGAATCTCCAGCTCAGACATGTTATTCGCCTTCGCGATTTGGCGAATGGTGTTTTTAGGGTTGATGTAGGAGAAGACGCGCCATTCTTCGACGCTGAGGTGAACACCCTTGAACTTCTCGCGCGGGTTATCTGGGAATTTAAGCGCCATATCGAGATTGGGCAGGTAAGCGTTGAGTTGTTCAATCTCTTTGATGACGCGCGCGCCGACGATGATCACATTCGCCAGATCGATCGGCACCAAGATGCGCTCATTCGTGGGCAGGATGTTATCGTCGAAGCGAAACGGCCCCTCGTTCCACGTGAGCAGATTGTAGACGACATCAAGCGTATGCTGCTGAATGCTGGTGACAATATCGCGCTTGGTGACATAGTTCGCGTTCATCAACAGCAGCGCCAGCGCCTTATCGCTGGTGTTGCGGGCGCGTTCGCGGATGATGCGCGCCTGATCATCGGTGAGCTTGCCGGCCTTATTCAGCACAGAGACGAGATTGCCATCTTGACCGGCGAGATCAGCAGCGATCAGCTTGCCGGCATTGAAAGCGACGCGCGCGCGCGGCGCCCCCGGGGCCATTTTTGTGCGGCCCAGGGCATCCTTGTCTTTCGTGGGAACGCCTTCGAAAATCGTCAGCGTGCCCGTTTTTCCGGCCAGATTGATCAGGTTGAGGAGCTGCGTTGTGGTAAAATCGCGCAGGTTGCCTTGCAGCGGCATAATGCCCCCTCACCAAGTCTGGTTCGATGCACAGTCGGACGAGTTTATTGTGCAGCAGAGCGCAGAACGTAGGGACTGCCGCCCCAAAAGCTGTCGATCAGGTTTCACGGAATATAACACTTCTCTGATTATAGCGATCGCCAGAAAGCCCGTCAACCAGCCCCAATCCCAACACACGCACTGGTGAGGGCAGGCAGTTGGCGGCACTTCGTCAGTTCTCCCTTGCCTCTGCATCGATTGTAATACGAGTTCCGGATGAAGAACAATTGAGCCTCAGCATTTATAATCAAGCCATCTTCCCGAATTTTGAAGGAACTGCATGAACCGCACGATCTTGTTTTCGTTGACCATGCTGTTTTTGGCGGCTTGCTTCACCGGCTCGGTCGCCAGCCCACCTATCGAACAACCCTCGGCGCCGATCGAGGTGACGTTGAGCATCTTCGCCGATTTAGCGACCGCGACGCCGCCCAGCCCGACGGCGCCGCCAGGGATTTTACTGCAAGCGGCCACCGTGCCGCCCGAACGCATCTTCATCGCCACACCAACGTTCGCGCCCGATCCTGAACGCCTTGGGCCGCAGTTTCCGCCGAATATCAACCCGCTGACCGGCCTGCCAGTCGAAGATCCAGCGGTGCTGGAGCGGCGGCCGATCATCGCCAAGATCTCGAATGCGCCGCCGCTGGTGCGCCCACAGTCCGGCATTGGCGCTGCCGATCATGTGTTCGAACATTACACCGAAGGCGGCCTGACGCGCTTTTCGGCTGTTTTTCTGAGTCAGGCGCCGCTGCGCGTCGGCTCGATCCGCAGCGCCCGCTTGATCGACCACCAGCTCATGACCATGTACGGCGCGCTGCTGATCTTCTCAGGAACGAGCATCGGCGTCGGCGAGATCTTGCGCAGCAGCGATTATTACGATCGTGCCTATCAAGGCACGCTCTACGGCCTGCCCTATTACTGGCGCGACGAAGACATCGAGGTGCCGCACAACATGTTCGCCAATGCCGCCGCCATCTGGGAACGGGCAGCCCGCGACGGCCACCAGCAGCGCCAGCCGCTGGAAGGGCTGACGTTCACCGTCGCGCCTCCAGCGAACATGACCGGCCCGGCAAACGAGATCGACCTGCGCTACCGGGCGACGCGCGTGCGCTGGCGGTTCGACCCAGAAGCGGGTTTGTACCTGCGTTCAGCCGATGGGCTGGGGCACTACGATTTCAATACCATGACACAAATTTCGGCGGCCAATGTCGTCGTGCTTTACGCCGATCACTACTTCACCGATATCATCGAAAGTCAGTGGCAGAACAGCATCAGCTACAGCATCGAGATAGCGCTGTGGGGCGAAGGCGATGCCGAGGTCTTCCGCGATGGACGCGCTTACCGTGCGCAATGGCGGCGCTACCAACCCGATGACCTGATCACGCTCTACGATCTCGAAGGCCAACCCCTGCCTCTCAAACCCGGCAGCACGTGGTTTCAGGTCTTTCCGCTGCCAGAGCAGCAGAACCCGATCGAGGAATGGCTGACAGTGAGCTGATCGCCGTGGTATGCTAGGACGAAAGCGGCAAGGAGGGCAGGACGATGCCGTTTCGCTCGCTGGAACTAGGCATCTCGGCGCTGCAAGCCGGCAGCACGATTGAAGGAGCGCGCTTGATCCGCATCGCGCTCAAGAGCGGGCAGCTCAGCGCTGAGAGCCGCGCGATCGGCTGGCTGTGGCTGGCGGAGTACGAGCCAGACCCGGCCAAAAAGCGCGCCCATTACGAAGCTGCCATCGCGGCCGACCCGAACAACCTCGACGCGCGGCAGCGCCTGGCCCTGCTCGATTCGAATGCGCTGGCAGCAGCGCCAGCCGCGACGCTAGGGGCGCCAGCCGCAGCGTCGCCGCCCCCCTCCCCCTCGGCCGCCGCCAGCGCGAGCAGCGCCGTCAACATTGCCGATCATGTTGCCAGCATCATAGGCGGGCCAAACGGGCCAGGGACTGGCGTCTTCATCAGCGCCAACGGTTTGATCGCCACGACGCGCTTCGTCGCTGGCAGCAGCGAACGCCTCACGGTCGAGCTGCACACCGGTCAACAGCTCAATGGACGGGTGGTGCGCAGCTATCCTAAAACCGATCTGGCCTTCATCCATATCGATTACCAGCTCAATGGGCTGCTGCCGATCACGCCGCTGCCGCGCGTGCCTGAGGACTCGACCTTGATCGCGCTCACCTACAGCGGCGAAATGCAGCAGGGGGCGCAGCGTGCCACCCAGCGGGCGCTGGCGCCGCACTGGATTCCAACCACCTTCACCCGGCTGTATGATGCCGGCGGCGATCTGCTGTTCGACGATCGCAATTATCTGGTGGGCATGATGACGCGCAACACGGCCCGCACTTCAGCCTACTTCTTCGGGCTGCACATCCTCACGATCCACCGGCTGCGCGATGCCTATTTGGCCGAAGCGCAGACGACGCGCGGCAGCTACTGCCCCGCCTGCGGCAGCTACAGCAAGGCCGGTGGGGCGGGCTTTTTCTTCTGCGAAACCTGCGGCGCAGTCCTGCCGAATGCCCGCCATCTTCAGCGCTATCCAACGCCGCAGGCCGAAGCCTATTATGATGTGGGACGGACGCGCTGCGAGCACTGCGGCGCGACCGCCGGTTTTCATGCAGGCCGCTGCCTGCGCTGCGGTCGCGCGTCAGAAAACAGACCGCTCGCCTGAACCGCTCGCTTGAACGGAGGGACTGCATGTTTCGCAACCGCCGCACCAGCCTAACCGGCGTCGAACAGTACGCCGCTACCGTTGAGCAGATCCTGCTGTCGATCGGCATCGACCCGCAGCAAGCGCGCATGACCACGCAGGAAGGCTTCGGCTGGCATTTTCGGCGCGGCTCGGCCATCATCGAGATTTACATCTCGCAGCAGGACAGCACGGGCTACCTGCAGGTGCTCGCCCCGATCTTGCACCTGCCTAACACTGGACTGCTGCCGCTGTACCGGCGCCTGCTCGAGCTCAATGTGCAGCTCACCAACGCCGCTTTCGGCGTCCATTACGACGTGGTCTATTTATTCAGTGAACGCCCACTCGAAGGGCTGGATCCCGTCGAGGCCAACGCCATCATCAATCTGGTCGCCGCCTACGCCGATGACCTTGACGACAAGCTGGCGGCCGAATTCGGCGGACGGCTTTACCAGCGCATCTAACGCGCGCGCCGCAGCAGGGCGCGGACATCGGCAGCCAGCGCCTGCGCGTTGATGCCGAGCGCGATCACGACGACGACCGGGATCAGCCACGTGAAGACCTGCTCGTACTGGAAGAAATAAATGATCGAAACCGGAAAGCGGCCGGCGTTCCAAAACCCATCCCACACCCAAAAGAGCGGCAGATAGAACGCCGCCGCCGTGATGATCGTCGCCAGCCAACCGGGCAGCCGCAGCAGGTTGAGGACCACGAAGGCGGCCGCGATGCCGGCCCCACCGTAGGCCATCACGCCCCATTCGACATTCGGATCGTTGAGCACCAGATAGCTGTAAGCGCCCCAGGTGAACGTGCCGAGGGCGAAGCCGAAGAAGCCAGCCAATAGGGCGCGCGCCCACCACGGCCAAAAGTGACGCAGGCGCTGCGGCAGTTCATCGCCCAGCAGCACGACGAACCCCATGAAGACGCCGAACGTCAGGCCGATCGAGACGGCGCGCCCCCATACCTCCGGGATGACCAGCGCAGCGCCGGCGCCGCTGGCCAGCGCCGTCCACACGTAAACGCCGATGGCCAACGCCGAGCCAGCGATCGCCAGCAGGAAACGCCAGACCGCGGCCAGCGGTCGATCGGACAGGCGGCGCCACGTGTTCGCCAACCACGCATAAGCGCGCGCCGATGGGCTGACGGCGGCCGGCAGCGACGGCGCTTCATCGCGCACCAACGCCAGCGCTCGCAGCGCCCCACGAGCGCCAGCGCGCTGGCGCTCCGCGAGATCGCGAACGGCTGCCTCTGAACGAATCCGTCCGATCGTGCGCGCCGCCAGCTCGGCCACCTGCGGCTCATCCAAATCGAGCGCGGCGCTCGCCAGCAGCAGATCGATCTCGGCGGAGTAAACTGTAGGTCGCCAGTCATTGGGAGCGGCCAGTTTCAGCCGCTGCGAGAGGCGGCCAGAGGCAACGCTCGGCTGAGGACTGGCCGCAGCCGGCATCAGCCGGGCGCGCGCTCCAAGCAGCCGAATGCCCGCCAGCCGGGCGGCACGGTTCGTCTCGACTTGCAGCGCCTGCGTCACCCGTCGCGGGATCTGCGGTGGGTCGCTGTCCGGCAGCGTCTCCAGCCGCTCAAGGGCGCGGACGCGCGCCGGGGCGCTCTCGCTGCGCAGGGCGTGGAGCGCCGTCCAGCGCCGGGCATCCTCATCGAGCTGCGCCCACCAAAAATCGACCTCATGGTCATACTCGAGCGCGCCGCGCAGCAGCATCTGCCGGCCGGCATCGTCCAGCTCAAGGCGGTGCTCTTCGGCGCGCGCGTAATAGTCGGCGATCAGGATATAGTCGGTGATGCCGAGCAGGAAGCGCCCCTGCCCGCGCGCATAAGCGCGGCGCGCACGCTGGTACAAATCGATCGCCTCGCGGCGCGCCAGCGCTTCAGGCGATGTGGACGGCAGCTCGCCGAGATCGCTCACGTCGATCTCGAGCTTGGTCAGCCCAGCGGGCGGGCTGATCTTTTCGACTGGCCGCGAGATAAGATTGTCAAGATTGATCGGCGGTGGGCTTTCATCCTCCACCCGTGAGATCATCCGGTCAACCGGGCCGGTGATGATTTCATCGTAGCGCGGTTCCTGCCGGTCTGCGGCCGGCCGAATCGGGGACTCGGGTTTTGCGATCAACCCCTCGATCGGGCCGGTGACGATTTCGTCGAGGCGGCGCGGGGCATCGGGGAGCTGCGGGCCGCCAAGATCGGTTTTCGTGATCAACCCCTCGACCGGGCCGGTGATCAGGTCGCTCAGTGGTTGGGTGATCCCGCCCGCAGCGGTTGGCCGCGGCGCAGCGGTGTCCAGGCTGATGATGGCACGCTCGGGCGCGAACACCGCCTCCAGGGCGTCGAGGACATGGCGCAGCATGGCCGGCCGGCGGGCCGGCTCTGGCTCGCTGGCGTGGCGCAGCACAGTCGTCAGCGCCGGCGGCAGCCCGGGCCGCACCACCGTGATATCGGGCAGGTTTTCGTGAAGCTGAAGCTGCTTCAGCGCCAGGGGTATGGCGGCATCGAACGGGAGCTGGCCCGTGAGCATATGAAAGATGAGGATGGCGAAGCTGTAGATATCGGCGCGATGGTCGAGCACATCGGCGGTGAGCTGTTCCGGCGCCATGTACAGGAGCGTTCCCGAACCCGGGTTCGCGGCGCGGCCCTCAGGGCCGAGCACGGTGGCCAAGCCGAAATCGGCCAGATAGGGCGATTGGTAGCTGTCGAGCAAGATGTTGGACGGCTTGAGATCGAGGTGAATCACCTTGTTGCTGTGGGCGTATTCGAGCGCCTGCCCCACAGCGCGGGCGATGCGCATCGTCTCTTCAGGCGAGAGGGGGCCGCGTTCCAGCACATCTTCTAGCGAGCCGCCGGAAACATAACGCATGACGATGTAAAGCTGACCGGCGAATTCGCCGAATTCGTAGATCGGCAGGATGTGCGGGTGCTCCAGCGCGGCGATCGTCTGCGCTTCGCGCTCGAACAGCTGCACCGGGTTCAGCTCTTGAGACAGATCGCGGGCGATCGTCTTGACGGCGACGGTGCGGCCGAGGCGCTGATCGCGCGCTGACCAGACATCGGCCATGCCACCGCGGCCGATGTGCGCGATCACACGATAATGGCCGAATTCGACTCCGACGTCCATCCTCAGCATCTCCCTGCGTTTGAACTATCCTCAGTATACCTGTTTTTGTCGATCGACTACCCGTGAGGCTGTTTCATCGTTCAACTGGCTGGCGAGCCAGCCAGCAGCAGGGAGAGGGAGTCGATGCGGATGCCGGCCGTCTCGTTCGTCTTTGGCCAGTGATGCCATTGTCCCGTCAAGCCTGGGCCTTCCAGCACTGGCGCGCGTTGAGGATCGCCTGCCGGCATACGGCATCGATTTAACGACGACCGATCAGCCGGCACTTTCACTGGCGACCGCACCGGCATCGGCAGCAGTGTGGACTCTTAGGGTGTCGTTTGTCGGAAGCGATGAGTCGGGCAAGTCTCGGCTGGCGGCTCAGCGCACTCCGTAAACAATCACACTGCTCACCGGGTTGGTACAGCTGAACAGGCGTCCATCCGGGCTGAATTCGAGCGGCCAGCCGCAGTCGTTTAGCTCGTAGACGACCTCGCCAGTCGTCACGTCGTAGATCACCGCGGCGAGCCCGATGTAATCGCTCCTGGCATCCAGCCCTGCTGCCAGCAGCCCGCCATCGGCATCAAAGGCAAGGGCGAAGCGATCTTGTAACAGCGGGAAGCTCATGATCGATTTTGGCGCGTCGCTGCTGCTCAGGTCCCACAGCCGCACTTCCTGCGCCTCCGGTGTTGTGCCGACGCTGACCGCCAGCGTCTGACTCGGTGCGTGGAGTGCCAACCCACGAATGGGCAGCCCCTGGTCGAGCGCCGCGATTTCCTCCCTGTTTTCTGCATCCCATAGGCGAACGACCGAGTCATCGGCGTAGATCAGGGTCATGTCGTTCCACAGCACGCTGTCACCCCAGTATGGCGGCGCTGCGCCTGAACTGGGCAGTTCGGCGGCGAGAGCGAGCGTTCGTCCATCCAACACCAGCACCCGATCATAAATATCGGCAGCGAGCCGTGAACCGTCCTGATTAAATTCAAGAGACCAGATGTAGAAGGGGAACAGCTCGTCAGTCAGCCTAAACGACTCGTCGCCACGCATCAGATGAATCGTCCGCGCCGACGTGTACGCCAGCGCCCCATCACTGCTGATGGCGACTGCGGATGGATTATCCGCCGGTAAGAATCGAGTGCTTGCTCCCGATGCAAGATCGAAAAAGCGCAGACCATTACCAGAGTTAAGGCGTGCGTACGGCGCCGGCCTGTCATCTTGTTCAACCGTCACGATCTGCGTGCTATCTGGGGCGAAGGCGGTGCCGAACACATAAGACGCGAACCCGCCGACGCCCGGCAGCAGCGTGCCGCTCGCAGCATCAACGACGAAGACCGCGCCCGCCGGGCTGCGCCTAACGAGATAGAGCGCGGCACTGTCTGGGCTGAAAAACATCCGCAGTATATCGCGCGCGTTCAGCCTAGCCAGCGGGGTCGCGCGGGTTTCGCCTGTGGCCAGGTCTTCCAGAGTCAGGGTGGACTCCTCGTTTAGGTAAGCCGCAGTGCTGCCATCTGGGCTGAGCGTGTACAAGGCGAAAGGGCTGCTGTCGATCAAGTTCAGGTCGGGAACGCTGTATACTGTGGTCGTGTTATCGCGCGTTGCTGCTACCGTGATCTGCGTCCCGTCTGCGTTGAAGTAGATCGCGCCTGCCTGCCTCCGCTCGAACGTCACCTGAGCGATCTGTTCGCCCGTCGCTGCATCCCACAACTGGAGTGCTGCGCCTGGGTCTTCCCGCAGCAGCCCCACGACTGCGACCAGCGCACCATCGGGAGATAACACAGCGCCATCCACACGCCCGTTTCCGAAAGCCAGCTCATGCCGAACGGTCTGGGTCTCCGGGTCAAGCAGCCGGACGACGGCGGGATCAGCGGCTTCCTGATTAAACTCAAGTCGCACTGGGCCGCTGGCGTCGCTCAGGCGCTCGCCCGTGATGAGGTCGAAGGTGCCGCCAAGCGATTGTTCGCGCCATGTCTGGCTGATGGTGACTGCCCGTCTGTCGATGCTGTAGCTGACGTTCGGGACGAAAAAACTGGCGTAGAAGCCGTCCAGCGGGTTACCTTCGAACGGCACAAACTGCGATTCTCCCGTCAGGTCAGCCGTGTCATAGCGCGAGACGCCGCGCGCGCTGATCACCGTCAGGGTACTGCCGTCATCCTCCAAAAATGCATCAAGGATCTGCCCCAAACCCAACTCGGTCAGGCGCGTCATCGCGCCCACGTTGCTCAGATCGATGACTTGTAAATCTTCCGGCAGGACGCCCTCCTGCGCAAACACCGGCAGCACGCATGCGAGGAGGATCAGCACAGCAGCAATCCGAAGCATTGGCAGCTCCATTTCTTAATTTCTTAATTATGGGATGCGCGAATTTGGGGGAAAGGCTGTGGCGTGGCTCATTAGGTTCATCGCTCGTTTTGATTAACGATACGATTCTTGATTAAGTCACGTTACATAGTTCGACACGTTTCAGCCCTCAACCTAAATCCCTCTCCCTCATGGAGAGGGACTTGGAAACCCAGCGGTTCTGCTCCCCTTCTCCCTGAGGGAGAACGGGCCGGGGGATGAGGGCAGCTGCTTAACATCAATTGTTGATATTGTATCGAGTTCCAAAGCAAGCACGAGTTAACAGCATTTTAAATACGCTGTATATAATTGTTATAAAACCTCAACAGCTACTGCTGGCCAGCACTGCTGACTTGGTCATAGCTCGCCGGCAGACTCCGCTAATCGATGCCGCGCATCCGCGGGTCGAGCGCATCGCGCAGGCCGTCGCCTAGGAAGTTGAAGGCGAACATGATCATGAACAGGGCGAAGGCGGGGAAGAGCGCCTGGTTGGGATAGCTGGCGATCACGCGCGAGCCTTCCGAGATCATCGCGCCCCAGCTCGGCGTCGGCGGGTTGACGCCCAGCCCGATGAAACTGAGGAAGGCTTCGTAGGAGATATAAGTCGGGATGGTCAGCGTCTCAGCGACGATCAGCGGGCCGAGGATGTTAGGCAGGATGTGGCGCAGCATGATCGCGCGGTTGCCCGTGCCCAACGACCGGGCCGCCTCGATGTATTCTTTTTCGCGCACCGAGAGCACCTGCCCGCGCACCAAACGGGCCATGCCCATCCACGAGGTCAAGCCGATGCCGATGAAGATGAAGAACATGCCGCCCATCGCCGAGTCGATCTGGCCGAGCGCGTGCGCGAGCGTGCCCGGCTCGCGGGCGACGAAACCGGTGCGGAAAAAGGCCATCAGCAGGATGATGAAGAGGATGGTCGGGAAGGCGTACATTAAGTCGACCACGCGCATCAGAAAATTATCGACCCTGCCGCCGGCATATCCGGCGATCATGCCGACGGTCAGCCCCACCATGATGCTCACCAACGGCCCGACGAACGCGACCGCCAGCGAAACGCGCGCGCCATAAATGATGCGGCTGAACAAATCGCGGCCGAGGTTATCGGCGCCGAGCAGGTATTCATCGCTGATGGTGATGTAGCCGCCCACTTCGCCGCGCGGGATCATGCTCGGGAACAAGCGGGTCACCCACAGCGGGGCGGCATTGTTATCGACCAAGACCTGCTGCGAGAAACTGCGCGGCGCGATCTGGTCGGCAAAGATGGCGACGAAGATGCTGACCAGGATGATGATCGCGCCCAGCACGGCTGCGCGGTTGCGGCGCAGGCGGCGCCACGAGTCCATCCACAGGCTCTCTCCGCGTGAGGTTCTCTCAATTTTGACGACGCCGCTCACGGCGGGCTGCCCTTGTCCTTCTGCAACAGCCATCGATCAAACCCTCCTCTGCCTAGTCCAGCCGAATGCGCGGGTCGATCCAGGCGTAGATCAGAT
>Ga0308414_1002038_pt1 | contig 13143 bp, 10 predicted proteins | sample HotsprSampleOS50_FD_205667 | JGI IMG/M metagenome (GOLD analysis project Ga0308414, IMG submission 205667) | Hot spring phototrophic mat microbial communities from Octopus Spring, Yellowstone National Park, Wyoming, United States - 20090730_OS50 ... | reverse complement strand
TTTTTGGAGAATTTGAGAGAAAGGGTTTAAGAAAACCCTTAATATTTGTCATTGATGGCCATAGAGGTTTACTATCAGCAATCCAGACAGTATTTCCATTTTCTAAGATACAGGTCTGTGTGGCTCATAAGCAAAGAGATGTATTAAATAGAACATCGCTTGAGAATAGAGAAAAAATTTCGAAGGATCTTAGATATGTTTATTCATCAAAAACAAAAGAAGAGGCATTTAGAAGATTAAAAGAATTCAAGAGTAAATGGAAGAAGAAAAAACCTTTAGCAGTTCATTCATTAAAAAGTAGTTTCAGTTTGACTTTGACATATCTTGAATTTGACGAGACAATACAGAGGAAGATAAGGACAAATAATCCAATGGAAAGATACATTGAAGAGATAAGAAGAAGAACAAAACCTATGAGAATGTTTCAGAACTTAGATAGTTTGGATAGGTTAATTTATGGTATAATTGAAATTTTGAACATCAATCTGGGGAATGGAATTTATGAAAGAGCCAATTTGTGTTTTCAACAAAATTAGAAACATTATCTTTAAAAATAAAATTTGTTTAAGATTAAAAATTTAATTTCTTTTTATAACTTTTTCTATCTACTACAAAAATTAATTATATATTCAAGCAATATAGAACAAAAACAGACGGACCCAAATTAGTCCGTCTTATAAGAATTAAATTAAAAATATTTTAATCCTATCGTTATTATTTTTTTTGGAGCCGCTATAAAGATTATTTCTCCATTTTCATATTTAACTTCTTTTTTAAATAATTCTTCCATAGTTGCCTCAAATACACAATCAGGCGATTTTAAAAATTTTATTCTGCCTTCTATAGTTTTATCCGTTGGATTATATAGACGAATATAATATAAACCTTGCTCGTCGTTATTTGCTTTTTTGAAACAACTAAAAATTATTTCTTTTGGCTCAATTTCAAAAAAGCTAAAGTTTCGCGGCAATGTTCCTTCAGTTTTTCCAATTTGTACAAATCTTAATGGCAAATTGAATTTAAGCGCTTCTTCGTAAACATTCCCTTCTTGGTAATCTCCTTTATGAGGATAAAATGCCAATCTATATTTATTCCATCCTAAACATTGAGATCCTTTTTTATGTGAAAAATCTTGAACTGAAGATGGAACGATAACGTATTTAAAAGCTCTAAACATTGTTATGGCTAATGTCCTTTGTTGATGGTCGATAGCTTCATATTCTTTTAAACCATCGACTAAAATCGCCGCTCCTTTTTTTCCATCGCTTAAATCTACAAAGTGATGCATCGGATAATCATACATTGGCTGCTCTACCCAATCTTTAGAATCTATTCTTTTAATTCCTCTTTTAACGACGTCAAATTGCCCCTCGCCATACGAATATTCGGCTTTTAAATTTGTTGGAAACATCATTCTCAAACGATGATCTTCAGCGGTATTGTTTATATCCACTTCAAATTCTAAATACTTTGAAGTTTTAGTTAATCTTGCTATTAAAACAATTTCAATATTCGAAAGATCTTTTTTCTTAGATTTGCTACTTCTTTCTTTAATATTTTTAGGAATTTTCAAGACATTCTTTATTAAAATTTCAGCTTTTAAGGAATTATTAGTTAATATTTCGATTGTAGGTTTTGAATTCAAAGTATCGAATACTGGTTCTTCTTTTTTAAAAACCCAAGCGTGACCAGCATCTCCTTCGTCGTAAAAATATCCGATATTTTTATAATTCGCTTTTGTTTCTTTATGATAAACGTCAAATGTTCCATTTTGATTGATTTTTACTTTCAAATAATCGTTTTCTAAAACAAAATTGTTTTTTATCTTTTTTACTAATTTCTTTTCGGCGTTTTTTTTATTCTGTTCGACAATTTGTTTCACATAATATGTTTTCAATCCAAAAGATTTCGCTTTTTCTATCAGAGCCAATATCTTATATCTATTCATCTTAAAATACATTGGCCGATCTATCATCTGTTCAAGTATTGGCTCTTTATATTCTTTGTTTATAATTTCAACTTGAGCTTTTTCTCCGTTTTCGTCAATAAGTTCAATTGAATATTGATCTAATTCAGTTGAAACGTCAATATATATTTCGCAAACTTCGGTTCGCTCATAATTTGTAGGATTAACAACCGCCAAGTGTATAGATTTATCTGGATATGATTTAGAATCAATATTAAGAACTAAATATTTAAGAGCTCGCTCGTAAACTCCTTTTGAAATTTCAATCGCTCTTTTATATCTATTCATCATATCTTCATGAATCTCGTCTAAACTGCAACCGCCTATAGAATCATGAGCGGAATTCTCAACAATTAACCTCCAAGCTATATCTAAATATTTATCGTTAATATCTCTTCCAAATATTCCAGACAAAACATTAAATGGTTCCGCATAAAATTGAGCCCATCGTTCTGCGTCAAAATTTTTTTGCTTTAGATACATTCGCGCGCTTGTCGTATACCCGTACAAATTGCCGCTTCGATGATCATACTGAGAGCTTCGTCTTTCACCTTCGACAATTTTTAACGAGTTATAATCAGCCGATTCTTTTAATAATTTAGCGTATTCTTCTAAAGTTGAATGTCTTACGTCAATTTCCGGCATCAGCTCTTTTATGTCTGCAATAATTCTCGTTGTTTTCGTATTTGGTCCGCTTGAATCATGACCTTCCATCCAAATCACATGAGGAGTGGTAAAATCGTTAGCCTGCTTTTCAATTATCGCATTTACCGAAGGAATTATATTTTCTTTATAATATCCATCGTTAGGCTTAATTATATAAAAGTCTTCATCTTTCAAATCTTTATCGGCAAAATGAAAAGTCACTCCTCCCCAACTCCATTTATATTCAACATCTGCAATTTGTTCGTTATGTATGACTGGTCGATAAATATAAAAATAAAAATTATATCTTGGCATAGTAGAAAATCTAGAAGCCAGCGCTATTGAGCCATCCGCTCCTTTCCATAAGAACTCCGCTTTTGGACTGTCTAAAGAATTTATTCCGCGATAAAACATAATTACATCGATGCCAAATTCTGAATATATCTGCGGCAATTGACTGATTTGTCCCCAAGAAAATGGAGAATATCCAATTTTTGAAACTTTGCCAAACTCTTTGCAAATTTTATGACCTAATAGCAAGTTTCTAATTAAATTTTCGCCTCCAACCTGAAATTCTTCGGGCAAAATAAACCAAGGACCAATAAGCAATCTATCTTGCTCGACAAATCTTTTTATTTTATCTTTCATATGAGGCTTAATTTCAAGATAATCTGTTAATACGACAGATTGACTATCAAGGTGAAAAGCTCTATAATCTGGATTAGTTTCTAATATTTTCAAAGTTTCATCTATCATATCTACAAGCATTTGTCTATTTTTTTCGAAAGGGAATCTCCATTCGCGATCCCAATGAGTGTTTGAAATAACATGAAAAATCTTTCCTTTCATTTTATCCTCGCATTTTTATTTTTTTACGAATAAATTATATTTTAATATTATTTCAGGCAATCCATATTTTGCTACAAGCGAAGCCGCCTGAAAATTATGATTTGAAGTTTGAGCAAATGGCAAGGCTATCGCTAAGCCAATTCCCGCGGCTCTTAGAGCAATAGTTCCGCTTTCGCTATCTTCTAAACCGATAACATTTGCATAATCTCGTTTTTGTATTCCCATTCTTTGAAGAGCGATTGAATATAAATCTCTATGCGGTTTTAATCTAATTTCGCTTGAGTCGCTTGCGGTAACAAAACTATCGTAAACGTTTTGGTAGCTTTCAAATTTGGCAAGCAATAATTCTTTTTTTTGAAGGCTTATAGGCAATCTTTCATATTTTTTCCTTAACACTTTAAATAATTCCGTCATTACAATTTTGGCTTCATAAAAAATTGATGATGTAACGATTGATATTTTTAGCGGGCTATTTTCAAAATATTCTCCTAATTCTTTTAATTTTACTTTTACATCTTTGATATTAAAATTTTCATTCCAACCTTTTTTCTTAGCGTCTTCTATTAACTGTTCTGACAACATTTCCGCATCTTTGCCAAGATAGCCTTTAATTAACGGCAAAAAAACTTCCACGCCTGGCATAGGCTCTATAAAATTTTTTTTATGATCTTCGGAACCAAAAACGTCCTTAGCAAACTTTTTCTCTTCCCCTTTTTCAAGAGCGCTTAATATCTCGTGATATCTTTGATAGTATATATCGATTATAGCCGCTACTTTTTTATCAAAAGCGTCAATATTGTAAGTTAAAGCGTATTTCTGTATTAACTCATTATTAATCTTATCGTACTCTTCTTTATTTTGCAATTTATGGCGATTAAAATCGATAAAATTAATTGCCTCTTCGACGCCAAAATTTTTCAAATTTGTTTTTACTTCAAGTATTCTTGTCGCATCCTTTCCAAAAAACAATGTCCACAAAGCCGCTGATAAATGCGATTTTGCAATTTCATTATTTTTCAAGATACTGCTATAAGTCTTAGCCAAATATTCGACATGTTTTGTAGTGCTGTTTCCAATAATATTTGGATAATCCTTAATTTTATCAAGACCAATCCAGTCTTCTTTAGACATAAATCCCGACGATTTTCTAATTGAATGCTCGAGCGAATGAATGCAAATTTCCTCCGTCGTAGTAGTTGTGCCGTCCATATCCATCGCAATTCCGACGATTTTACTTTCAGGCTCCGTTCTTCTTGGAGCTAAAGGATATATTTCGTATGGAAAATAAATATACTCTGGATTCTTTACGACGGCAAACTCTCCATCAATTGCGTCATAAATTTTTAAGCTTTCTTCTTTTATCATTACGCGATTGTTAGACATTTTTTCTCCGACTATTTATTTATTTTTATTTTTTATCGCATTCCGACACATCGGTTTCCGATATAATTTTTAAGAGCAAGGGAAGATTTAATAAATTCTCTTCGACTTCCGCGACAATAACAAAGCCTTTGTCTATTTTATTTTCCTTCAAAGCGTTTGTTAAACGAGCTTGATCGCTATATATTGGCATATTGTATTTTTCGCTCCATAATTCAAATGTAGTAACGCATCCCAACGAAGGCGTAAACGGATAATATTTTTCATTTTTATAATATTCCGGGTCTATAGTCGAACCGTGAATTATAATTTCGTTTCTTCCAGCTTTTCCGGCGTAGAATGCCTCCCATAGCATAGGATTTTCTCTTAAGTTCTCAGGCAAAATATTTTTGTATAATTCGAAATTCCATTCCGTCTCTTCGATAACGCTATGAAAATATTCTTTTATAGCGATCTCAAAAGGCAAATACATTAATATTGTTGGAACGATTCCAATGAAGTTATTATCGCTCAAGCCAAAACCTTGAAATGAATAAACGCCGCAAGGCGTATTGCCGTTCGTTATAACCGACGGCATATTAGAAAGCGATCTGCCTAAAACAAACGTATAAAATATCTTATTAGATTCCTTTAAAAATTTTCCGTCTCTTTTTTTGACAAAAATATACCCATTTTGATTTCTATCTTTAGAAAACAAAACGTAAATAGTCGCATGAGAAAAGAGATTATGCTTTAATATTTCCTTAATTTCCTTCTCATTTAATGATTTTTTTTCAAACCAAATATTGCTCATATAAAATAAAATAGGATCGTCTTTTGATGTGAAATTATTTTTGAAATTTATTATCTCTGACATCAACGATTCTTTATCTCTGCCATTTATATGCAATCCATAAAGACTCATAAAAAACAATTTTGGCGACTTAGTAGAGCGAGATATTTTTTTATAATATTCTTGAAATTCCGTTGGAAACAAAGTTAACGAGCATTCAAGAAAGGATCTAACAAAATCATCGTTTTGTAAAAAAGAAGAGTCGCATCGCAATAGAATTGATTTAACTTTTTCTTCCTTTAAATTCAAAAGACTGCTTAGCCAAAAAAACTTTTTAAGAAATTTTTCATCTTGAGCAACCGAATCAATTGTTCGATAAAAATGATTCTTTTCTTCGCTTAAGTTTTTTCTTAATTCTGACAAATGAAAAGGCAGCTTATAATCGCGAGTAATTTTTTTACAACTCGAAATAAAAAAGAATGCAAAAGAGAATGATATAAAAATTATTTTTTTCATAACAAACAAGTATTGCAAATATAACAATATATTGGTTATTCTATTAAAGCTTTTTTTGTTTTAATACTAAAAAAGGAATGAAATCGTTTTAATTTTTTTCGTTTTAGATAAGAAAAAAGACATTAAAAAAAATTAAAACAATTTGAATATAAAAATTTATTTTAATATATTGTAGTTCTAAATTGAAGTTCTTTTGGAGAGGTGGCAGAGTGGTTGAATGCGGCGGTCTTGAAAACCGTTGTAGCCGCGAGGCTACCGGGGGTTCGAATCCCTCCCTCTCCGCTTATGTTAACAACTATTTTTACCTTTCTTTTCTTAATCATTAAAAACATATATTTCAAAAAAATCTCAAATTCTCTTTCTTTAATAAAAAATTGACTTTTATACATTCTTAGATAATTAAAGTCGTATTATCTTAAATCAAAAAATATATACAAATTTTAAAATTAAATTTTCAAAATTTTAATCTTAAAATTCTAACTTATTTACCTAATATCATATAAATTTAGACGAGCAAATTTTTTTATAAAAATTTATTCTGTCGCTCCATTAAAAATGCCTAAAAATAAAATCAAATTTTTATATGTTATTGCAAATAAAAATGGCCTGTCGGCTTTAAATACTGAGCGCTCTTCTTGAACCTTACTTTTTCCTACCATAATTATCGCCGTCGCCGCCGCAGCTTCAGAACCGCTTTCGTTGACTTCTATATAGGCTTCATGAATAACTTCATCTGCTCGAATATTCGCGGAAGTTATTTTTGAAAAATCTGCTGTCATCGTAAACATTTTTTTTATTTTATATTTTACAAAAATTTCCTTCAAAAAATATTTGCTTCGAAATTTAAATTTCGGAATTGAAATATCTAAAATTTTGTTCGAGAACTCTGTAAAAGACGAAATGATCAAAGGTCTATTTTCTTTTTTTAGCAAATCGTCAATCTTTTTTCCAGCAAGCGGCAAAAAAATATAAAAATTATAATTGCCGTTTTTATAAGGCATTCTAATAGCTTCAAACAAAGAATTTTTAAAATAACTTATCTTGATATCATATTTATTCATAAACTTTATCTTTTTATTATTTCCATCTTCAAGAAAAAAAATATCTTCTCGAGTAATAGAGGAATCAAAAGGAAAAGCCCAGTCCGCTTTAAAATAACACGCGTTAGTTATAACTAGCAACGTAGCGGGGGAAAGATCTTCAAGCAAATTTGGAATTTTATTATATGTTTTTTCTGAAACCCAATGATTAATAATTTCCTTAGCTTCGTTAGTTTTTCTAAAATTTAATTTTTGCAAATCGACGTCAAAAAATAATTTCATATCGCTTAGATATTCTTTTTTTAATTCTATTGCGCTATCTGGCCATAATTTATTTGCCGTAGAAAATCTAACGTTAGCGGTATCTTGTTGCAAAGCAATTCTCAAATTTTTAAAAGCGTTTTTTAATAATTTATCATCCGCGTAAAAATAAAAACCATTGTGAATTTCTTGTTTTGTTTGTCCATCTGCGCCAAAATATGCCATTCCAAAAGCTTCAACAATGCTGTAAGGAGAAAAAAAACAATTTTCATCTTTTTTAGTTTCTTGTTTTAATAAAGGAACAAAATTTAAAGCAAAATTATTTGAAGCGCGTATAAGAGAATCGGTATTATTATTAATATTTCGAATTGAAAAAAGATTAGATGCCAATAAAAAGTATAATAAAAAACCGCGCATGATAGTTTTTTTTTTCAAATACATTTTAGCCTCCAGAAGTATATATTTATTCAACTCATTTGCAACATTTTTTCGATAGGTTTTAATGCTTTAAGTCTTAAATCTTCCGAAATAGTTATTTCTGGAAATTCGTATAACAAAGCTTTATAAGCCTTTTCAAGAGTATTTAATTTCATATATGGACAATTATTACAAGAACAATTTTCATCCTTAGGAGGAGCGGAAATAAAAATTTTATTTGGACATACTTTTTGCATTTGATAAATTATTCCAGGCTCTGTGGCGACGATAAATTTATTTGCGTCGCTTTCCTGAACGAATTTTAAAAGTTTAGAAGTAGAACCAATAAAATCAGCTTTGTCTAATAAACTCGCCTCGCATTCTGGATGCGCAATTAATAAAGCGTCTGGATTTTCAATTTTAATTTGCAATATTTTTTGTTCGTTAAAAGTTTCGTGAACTATGCAGGATCCATTCCATAATTTCATATCGCGGCCAGTTTTTCGTATTAAATAATTTCCTAAATTTCTATCAGGAGCGAAAATAATTTTTTGCTCTTCAGGAATTTGTTTGATGATTTTCTCGGCATTTGAAGACGTACATATAATATCGCTTAAAGCTTTTATTTCCGCGGAACAATTAATATATGTTATCGCAATGTGATCAGGATAAAGTTCTCTAAATTTTTTAAATAAATCCGGAGGACAACTTTCTTCCAAAGAACATCCAGCTTCTAAATCGGGCAATATAACCTTTTTATTTGGATTTAATATCTTAGCGGTTTCAGCCATAAACCTAACTCCGCAAAACAAAATTATATCGGAATCAGTTTCCTTAGCTTTGCGAGAAAGCTCTAAACTATCGCCGATAAAATCCGCGATATCTTGTATTTCTGACTCTTGATAATAATGAGCTAATATGACGGCATTTTTTTGTTTTTTTAATTTTAATAACTCAGATTTGTAATCTAACTCTAAAGTTGTCATTTTTATTTCTTTTTTAATTATCAATTTACGAAATAAATAAAATGAATTTAAGCGAAAAAATTAGTTAATAAATTGTTTTTAACTATTCAAATAATATATTAAGATTATCTTAATTGCCAATTAAATATCATATAACTTTTTTGGCGTTTAATGAGCTGAAGATTGGGTAATGAATTTTTAATAATCAATATCGAAATTTATAAAAAAGCCGCTTAAATTATAGCGGCTACTTAATTATGAGCTTCGAATAATTTCTTTGATATATTCATAAACTAATTGAGTATTTTTGATGCTATTTGGAATAACTACAACCGTATCAACTCCGCCGATTGTTCCTAATATTTCAGGTTTATTTAGGCGATCGATATAATGAGCGACTCCTTGAGCTCGCCCGGCGATTGTTCTCAACAAAACGCAATACTCATTCATTTCAACATTTAATATTTCAAAAGAAATTAATTTTGATATTTGGGCGCCCCAATCTTCGGTATTTAAATTATATCGAACTTTTCCATCGGTAAAAGTTCTCACCACGCCCATTTCCGCAAAATCTCTGCTTAATGTCGCTTGCGTAACTTGAATACCCTCTGCCCTTAAAGCTTTTACCATTTCTTCGTGACTTGAAATAATTTGATTTCTTAAAATTTCTTTAATTCTATTTTGTCTAAGTTGTTTATTTGACATTCAAACCTCAAATTATTTGCATAAATTTATGTCTTTTTATTCGATTTCGCAAGAAAAATTATAATATTTATCAAAATTATTTTCATTTATGCGCTTATATTAATATTAAACTTTTTAGTTTTTATAATGGTTATTACTAAAAAAGTAAGGTTAGATATGCCAAAAATTAAAATAAATATTGAAGAATTAAAGAAAAGACTAACAAAGGAACAATTTGAAATAACACAAAATAAATTTACAGAAAAACCTTTCACCGGCAAATATTGCAATTTTTATGTAAAAGGCATCTACAAATGCGTTTGTTGTTCTACTCCCCTTTTTTCTTACAACACAAAATTCGATTCTGGCTCCGGTTGGCCTAGTTTTTCTAAACCAATAGATGAATCGGCAATCGAATACAAAAAAGACCTTTCTTTCGGAATGATTAGAATTGAAGTTTTATGTTCTAATTGCGGAGCTCATTTAGGTCACGTTTTTGACGACGGTCCAGCGCCAACTTATAAAAGATATTGCATCAATTCAGCTTCTTTAGATTTTGAAAAAACATAATATAAACGAATACTCATCAAAAGCTAAACGAGTATAATTTTAGATATTCTGATAGTTAAAGTTATATCAGATTATTGCTTTAACATACATTTGAATTTAAAATTAAAAAAATTATTTAAATACCTTTTACTAATTCCTTCTTAATAATTTAATAATGAAGCAAATCTAATTTTTTATTTTTGTAATCAATTATAATTAACCCATAATATTCAAATAAAAAAGTTTGTATTATTAACAAAAAAAAATTTAAATTAATTTATTGTAATAAAAACTAATTTGCATTATGGCTATATTTAAAAGAGGCAAAATTAAAAATTTGTTATTAGAATGCGAAGATCTTTTAAAGTTTAAAAATTACGCTCAAGCTAAAGCAAAAGCCGAAGAAATTTTATCTATAGAAAATAATTGCCCTCAAGCTTTTTACATTTTAGGCGTCTGCGAAAAAAATTTAGATGATAAAAAAAATGCTTTATTATATTTTGATAAAGCCTTAGAGTTAGACGCAAATTTAAAACAAAAAATTCTCTGGCAAAAATTAGAAATCTTTAAAACTTTAAATCGTCTTCAAGAAGCTTTGGAATGCTCAATCGAATTATTAAAAATTAACGAATCAGACGACGAGGCGCTAAGAGAAAAGGGCATACTTTTATTTAAACTTGGCAAATTAGAAGAAGCCGAAAATATTCTCGAGACATATATTTCAATAAATCCAAACGACGAAACAGCTGTTGTCGCATATTCTGAAATCAAACATAAGCAAGGAGAATTTAAAAAAGCTATTTCGGAACTATCTAAATTAATTCAGATAAAGCCATCAGCCGACGAAGCTTACATAGCTCGCGGCAAAAATAAATTAGAGATTAATGAATTAGATTCCGCAATTGCCGATTTGAAAAAAGCGATTGAAATAAATCCTTCTCAAGCTAACGCTTGGCTGCTTCTTGCAAAAGCTCATAAATCAAAAAACGAATTAGATAAAGCTTTTGAAGCGATAGAAAAAGCTATTGAAAATGATAAAAAATTAAAAGAATCTTATTTGACAAAAATTGAAATTCTTAAACTTCTCGATAATCGGGAAAAAGCAATCGAAGTATTTAAATCTATGAAAAAAATATTTGAGAACGACTGCGAAGTTTACGCTAATTATTCTAAATTTTTAATAGAATGCAAAAACTACGAACAAGCAAAAAAAGAAGCTGAACAAGCTCTACAAATAAACCCAGAAAATATATATCTAATGTCTTTTTTGGGAATGTCTGAATATTATTTAGGCAATTTCCAAGTTTCTTTAGAAATATTTGAAAAAATTTTGCAAAATGAAATAGATAATACTTTATCCTTAAAGTTTAAAGCTTTGAATCTATTTAAATTAAAAAAATTTAAAGAAGCGATTGATATACTAAACAAGGCTATTGAAAAAAGTTCAAACGACTACGAGCTTTATTTTTATCGAGCAAAATGCAAAGAAGAACTTTATGATACTCAAGGAGCTTTAGCCGATTATACTCTCGCTTTGCAAAACTCCGAATATATTGAAGCTTATATAGCTCGCGGAGATTTAAAATTTAATAAAGAAGATTATCAGGCCGCTATTTTAGACTATAGCAAAGCCGTAAAACTTTCCAACAAAAATCCTCAATATTTATATAAAAGAGCTTTAGCTTTTCACAAACAAAATAAATTATCGGAAGCTTACGACGATCTTTCTATGGCTTTAAGATTTGACGATAAATTTGTCGAAGTTTATGTTTTGCGCGGTATGATTAATTTTTCTCTTATCAAATATAAAGAAGCTTTGAATGACTTTTTAACCGCTTGTTCTTTGAATCCATCGCTAAATGAAAAATTATCAAAACTAATTTTAGCATGCAAAAGCAAATTATAAATTATATTTTATTTTTCTAATAATACAATTTTAATTTTCAACTAAACTCAAAAAATAAAATAAGCTGAGATAATCTAACTAATTACAAAGAACGCCTTTTGTAGCGTAGGAAAAGGTTGTTTAATTAGAATAAATATTACAATTCAAAGTCAAAATATTAATCTAAATTTTGAACGAAAAATGCTTAAATATTCTATGTTCTAGAAAGCATTTTTTTTAACATACAAAAAAAGATCCTTAGATAAAATCCTAAAACTAATTTTTATAACATTTTCCTTTAGACTTCGTTTATAACATTCAACAATTCTTTATGCAAAAGTCCATTAGAAGCGACCATCCGCTTATCGAAAGGCGTCATTTCTTTGCCTTGAAAATTTGTAACTTTGCCGCCTGCTTCTCTTACTATTAAAATTCCAGCGCACATATCCCAAGGATTAAGAAAAACTTCCCAATAACCGTCAAAAGCTCCTTCGGCAACGTAACAAAAATCTATCGCCGCGCTTCCAAGTCTTCTTACGCCGCGCGATTTTTTTATAACATTATTAAATCTGTCTAAAACTTTTTCTGGATTAGACGCTATATCGTAAGGAAACCCAGTAACTAATAAAGCTTTTCTTAAAGAAGTTTCTTTGCTTACGAAAATTTTTCTATTATTGCAATACGAGCCTGCTCCCTTTTCCGCAAGATAAATTGAGTCTCGCATAATGTCATATATGCCGCCGGCAATTATTTCTTCTCCTTTTACTAATCCTATGGATATAGAAAAAATAGGCAGCCCATGAGCAAAGTTTGTCGTTCCATCCAAAGGATCTATTAGCCATTTATATTCAGCGTTTGAATTTTCATTTCCGCTTTCTTCGGCAATTATTCCATAATCAGGAAAATTTTTTTTTAAATAATCGATTATCATTTTTTCGGAATTTTTATCCACCTCTGTCACTAAATTAGTGTCGCTCCCTTTTTGTTCAATTATAAAATTTCCCCTAAAATTTTCTCTAATATAAGACCCTACTATTTTCGATATTTCTTCGATTTTATCTAAATAATTCATATTACTTTAAATTTTTAATTTTTAATTTTTAATTTTTAATTATTCAATTTATTTGATTTGTTCAATTGAAACAATAATTAAAATTTATCGCTTTTACAACGAAAAAATCGTAATAAATCTAAAAGTTTATAATTTCCTATAG
>Ga0308414_1002035_pt1 | contig 13150 bp, 9 predicted proteins | sample HotsprSampleOS50_FD_205667 | JGI IMG/M metagenome (GOLD analysis project Ga0308414, IMG submission 205667) | Hot spring phototrophic mat microbial communities from Octopus Spring, Yellowstone National Park, Wyoming, United States - 20090730_OS50 ... | reverse complement strand
TGTGCGTTCGTCCCGAACGCCGGGCGAGGCGATCCTGTCTATCCATGAACTGTCGGGGATAAAAAAACCCCAGTCCGCTTCGCTGGAGCTGAGGCGGGGCGAGGTGCTGGGGATTGCCGGGCTGGTTGGCGCAGGACGCACCGAGTTGATGCGCGCGATTTTTGGTCTTGACCCAGTTCGCAGCGGTCAGGTGCGCGTCGGCGCATTTTCGGGGGCGGCCGCTCCCGCGCAGCGATGGCGGCAGGGCGTCGGGCTGTTGAGCGAAGACCGCAAAGGCGAGGGGCTGGCGCTGTCGATGAGCATCGCCGACAATATGACGCTGACCCGTCTGGCAGGGTTGGGCAGTTTTGGGCTGGTCTATCCGAACCGCCAGCGCACCGCGGCACAGCGATGGGTCGATACCCTTAATATCAAATGCCTGAGTCCGGCTCAGAGCGTGGTCAATCTATCCGGCGGCAATCAGCAGAAAGTCGCGCTGGCGCGGCTGCTGTATCACGACGTGGATGTGCTGCTGCTGGACGAGCCGACGCGCGGCATCGACGTGGTCAGCAAGCGGCTGATTTATGAATGCATCGACAAACTGGCCTGCGGCGACCCGCAAAACAACATCCCGCCCAAGGCCGTGCTGATGGTCAGCAGTTATCTGCCCGAACTGTTCGGCGTCTGCGACCGGATTGCGGTGATGTGTCGCGGACGATTGAATCCTCCGCATCCGGTCGAGACGGTTACGCAGCAAACGATTATGCTGGAAGCGACCGGATCGGCTGTTGAGCGATGTTTCCAATAACACCGTTTCATTTTCGTGAAGTAAAAAGGTAAACGTAAAAAGGCAAAATGACAAGGAAAAAGGTTAAAAGGACTGGGCGTTGTCCAGAGGAGGCGTTTGTTGAGACGATTAAACCAGTTGGGCCCCCTGTTGGGATTGCTGATTATTTACGGCTTGCTGGCCCTGTTCGGGCCGGATAGCTTCGCGACATCCCGCACGCTGGAAACCATCGCCCGCCAGACCGCCATCGTCGGCGCTGCGGCGCTGGGGATGACGCTGGTCATTATTTTAGGCGGGATCGACCTATCCACCGGTTCGGTCGTGGCGATGAGTACGGTCATTACGGCCAAGCTGCTGACGGCGCTGGCAGGTCAGGGGCAAAACGCCCTCAGTGCGGATGTGCTGTCGTTGTCGGTCGGATTCGGCGGCGCCCTGCTGGCGGCGGCGGCCACGCTGGCGATTGCCGCCGCGTGCGGAAGCGCCAACGGGCTGATTATCACCCGCTTTAAGGTGGTGCCGTTTATTGTAACGCTGGGGACATTGCTGATTATTCGCGGCGCCGCCAAAGGACTGGCCAACCAGCAAAAGGTCGATGCGCCGCTGTCGTGTCTGAATGACCTGCTTGCCCCGGCTGCCGCACGGCAGCAGTGGGGGTTTTTGTCGCCGGGGGTGTGGATATTGATTCTCCTGTCGATTGGGGCGTTTGTCCTGCTCAACTATTCCCGTCTGGGACGGCATATTTATGCGATTGGTTCCAACGAGCAGGCGGCTCGGCTGTGCGGTATCGCGGTCGAAAAAGTCAAATTGATTGTTTACACCATTGCCGGGTTTATGGCCGGCGTGGCGGGCATTTTGCAGTTTTCACGGCTGAGCGTCGGCGACCCGACCGTTGCGACCGGTTTGGAACTGGATGTGATTGCTGCGGTGGTCATCGGCGGCGGCTCGCTCAGCGGCGGCGAAGGATCGGTGTTCGGCACGATTGTCGGCGCGCTGATTATGACCGTCATCCGTTCCGGTTGTTCCCAGATGGGGCTGCCCAACTGGATACAGGAAATCGTAACCGGCGCGATTATTGTGCTGGCGGTTGCGATTGACCGGATGCGGCATCGGATGAGCCAATAACCGCATCCGGTTTAATCGGCGAAGGGTCATTCAGTGTGTTTGGGCGGCTTAAGGGCAAACACCGTAATCGCCGCCAAAACCAGCAGAATCGCCGCGCCGTAGTAAGCGACGGCGAATGTATGGTAACGGTCGTACATTTTGCCCGCAAAGAACGCCAGCATAAATCCGCCGACCCCCCATGAGGTAAACACCAGCCCGTAATTGACGCCGAAGTTTTTCAGCCCGAAGAAATCTTTTGTCAGCGCCGGAAACAGAGTCAGATTCGCCCCGTAGTTGCCGCCGATCAACGCCGACAAAATCGCCATCACCGGCACAGTCGCCAAGAACGTGCCTTCTTTGGCTATCGACAGCAGCAGAATGCAGACTGCCTGCATCACAAAGCACAAAAACAGCGTCGCCTTGCGTCCGATTTTATCGCTGAGCATTCCGGCCAGAATCCGCCCGCCGCCGTTGCCGATTGCCAATACCGCCACGAGTGCAAATCCCATTTGCAGATTTGCCTGCACGCTGGCGATGGCGGCCAGTTTGGCGATAATCATCAGCCCTGCGCCAGCGCCGCAGGCGTACATAAACCACATCAGATAAAACTGCACGGTCTTGAGCATCTCCGTCGGCGCAAAGTTTTCCTTATGATTGGCGGCCGCGGGGACAGCCGTTGCGGCCGTGGCGCCTGCGGCCTGCGGCACATAGCCCGCCGGCGGCGGCGTCAGCAATTGCGACAATAACACAACAATAATCAAAAAAGCAATCCCCCAAATCAGCACGGTATTGTTGAACCCCACTGAGGCGATCAAGGCCTTGGTCAGCGGCGCCGCATACACCGACGCCAGCCCAAAACCCGACACCACAATACCGGCGATCAGGCCGGTTTTGGATTTGGGAAACCACTTGACCGCCGGCGGCGTGGCCGAGGCGTAGCCAAACCCAATGCCGGCTCCGGCCAGAATGCCAAACCCAATCAGATACCCCAGCGGCGATGTGGTACGGCTGGCGGCCAAAAAGCCGATTCCGACCAGAACGCCGCCGATAGTCGCCACCAGCTTGGGGCTGAGTTTATCCTGCATCCGTCCGGCCGGAACCATCACCAGCGAAAAGATCAGACAGGCGAACATATACGGCAGCGATTTGTCCGTCTCTGTCCAGCCCCATTCTGCCGGTACGCCTTTGCTAAAGACGCTCCACGTATAGAGGATACCCAGCGCCAAGTTGATCCCCATCCCCGCAAAGGTAACCGCCCAGCCGCGATTCTTGATTGATGCAATATCCTGCGCGTCGTTCATAAAACCTCCTTAGTGTCGGATGGACGATGGACGATTAATGGCTGCATTTCTCAATCGTCCATCGTCCCTATTTCATTATTTTCCGCGTCCGGCGATGAGTTTTTCGACCACGCTCGGATCGGCCAGCGTCGTAATATCGCCCAAGTTGCCGGTGTCTTTTTCGGCAATCTTGCGCAGGATGCGCCGCATGATTTTGCCCGACCGCGTCTTGGGCAGGGCGGGGGCGAACTGAATCGCCTCCGGCGCCGCGATTGCGCCGATTTCCTTGCGGACGTGTTGAATCAGTTCTTTCTTGAGGCCGTCGCTTTCTTCGACGCCTTCTTTGAGCGTTACATACGCGTACAAGCCCTGCCCTTTGATTTCGTGCGGGATGGGCGTTACCGCCGCCTCGGCCACTTTGGGATGGCTGACCAGCGCGCTTTCGACCTCGGCGGTGCCGATGCGGTGGCCGGAGACATTGACGACGTCGTCAATGCGTCCCATCAGCCAGTAGTCGCCATCCTCATCGATGCGGCAGCCGTCGCCGGTAAAGTACATATTGTCAAACATGGTAAAATAGGTGTCGATGAAGCGGTCGTGGTCGCCCCACATCGTGCGCATCATTCCCGGCCAGGGCTTGCGGATGCACAGTTTGCCGCCTTCGTTGCGATTGCATTGCGACCCATCGTCGCGCAGCACTACTGGGTCAACGCCGAAGAACGGCCGCGATGCACTGCCGGGTTTGAGCGTCATTGCTCCGGGCAGCGGCGTAATCATAAAGCCGCCCGTTTCCGTCTGCCACCAGGTGTCCATAATCGGACAGCGACTGCGCCCGACTTTTTCATAGTACCACATCCACGCTTCCGGATTGATGGGTTCGCCCACCGAGCCCAAAATCCGCAGTGAATCAAGCTTATATTTCATCACCCACTCATCGCCCAACCGCATCAGGGCGCGGATGGCCGTCGGGGCGGTATAAAAGACCGTTACTTTGAACTTGTCGCAAATCTGCCAGAATCGTCCGGCGTCCGGATAGGTCGGCACGCCTTCAAACATCAAGCTGGTTGTCCCGTTGGCCAGCGGGCCATAGACAATATAGCTGTGGCCGGTGACCCAGCCGATGTCGGCGGTACACCAGTAAATGTCGTCGTCGTGAATGTTAAAGACCAGCTTGTGCGTCAAGGCCGCCTGCAGCAGGTAGCCGGCGGTCGTATGCACCACGCCTTTGGGTTTGCCGGTTGAGCCGGAGGTATAAAGAATAAACAGCGGGTCTTCGGCGTTCATTTTTTCCGGCGGACAGTCGGCGCTGACCTTGGCCATCTCGTCGTGATACCAGAAGTCGCGTCCTGCCTGCATATTGCACGGCTCATCGTTAACCTTGGTGACGATACAGGTTTTAATGGTCGGGCAGGCCGTCATGGCCTCATCCGAAATGGCCTTGAGCGGGATGTGTTTGCCCGCACGCAGCGAGACGTTGGACGTAATCAGCATCTTGCAGTCGGAATCATTAACGCGGCCTTTGATCGCGTCGGCGCTGAATCCGCCGAAAATAATCGAGTGAATCGCCCCGATGCGCGTGCAGGCCAGCATCACGATTGCCAGTTCCGGCACCATCGGCATATAGATCGCCACGCGGTCGCCTTTTTGAATGCCCTTGGCTTTCAGCACGTTGGCGAACTTGCAGACCTCGGCATGCAGTTGCTTGTAAGTGAATTTTTTGACCGCGCTGTCTTCCTCGCCTTGCCAGAGGATGGCTGTTTTGTTCTCTGTCGGAGTTCCCAAATGCCGGTCAAGGCAGTTGAAGGATACATTGAGCTGGCCGTCGGCAAACCACGTGTGCTTGATGGTGCGGGCTTTGGTGTTCCACGTGTATTCCAGCGCCTTGGTGGGCGTCTTGAACCAGCTTAGTATCTTGGTCTGTTCCAGCCAAAACTTATCTGGATTGTTGATGGATTCATTCCACATTTTCTGGTATTCGTCCATCGATTTTATCCAAGCATTTTTCTGGATGTTGGCCGGAGGGGGAAATTTGCGTGTTTCGGACATTAAGGATTGCATCCCTTTTGCTGCTTCTGCCATAGGCCGTTTCCTTTCGTCATTATAAAAGTTCACGTTTATTTGTGCCGACTTCAGAGCAAAGCCGACATTGATGATACTGCCAAGTATAGGTAGAAGAACTACGAAATTCAACTAAAAAAGCAATTTATTGTGAAACAATACATTCAAAATAAACAGAAATATGCGCACTTCGAACACAATAAACAAATAAAACAGGACAATAGTATGCGTTATATGGGTGTTTCTATTCGGCTTTAGCCGCCGGCTGACGAAGATTGACTGGCAAATCGAGCGAAAATGTCGATCCCTCCCCCAGCTTGCTTTCGACCGAGATTGTCGCGGCCAGCAGTTCGGAAAGCTGTTTGCAGATGGCCAATCCCAGCCCCGTGCCGGGTTCTTTACGGGTCAGTGAGCCGTCCAGTTGGCGGAATTTGTCGAAAATCTTGGTTTGGTCTTCCTCGCTGATGCCCGGGCCGGTGTCGGTAATCGAGATGCGTACCGTTACATCATCCAGCATCGTCGCTTTGATGGCGATGCGGCCTTCTTCCGGCGTAAATTTTATCGCGTTGCTCAAGAGGTTGTATAAGATTTGCTGGACTTTTCCGGTATCGGTCAAAATCAGCGGGATATTGTCGTCAAGGGTTACCTTGACCTTGATGGTTTTTTGCTCGGTCAGCGGCGAAAAGAACGCCGTCAGCCCCTCCAGAAGCTGCGGGATGCTGGTTTTTTCCACCCGCAGTTCCATCTTGCCCGCCTCGGCCTTGGCCAAATCCAGCAGGTCGTTGATCATATTCAAAAGCGACCGTCCGCTGCTGATAATATTTTCCGCCCAGCGGCGGGATTTTTCCGGATCGACGCCGGCCTTTTCGCGCAGCAGTTCGGCAAAGCCGAGGATTGCGTTCAGCGGCGTGCGGAATTCGTGCGACATATTGGCCAAAAACTCGCTTTTGAGCTTGTTGGCCTTGAACAATTCGATATTTTTCTCCGAGAGCTGCGCGATTTTGGCGTCCAATTGCTGATTGGCGCGTTCCAGCTTGTGCTGCGATTCCATCAGGTTGTCGAGCATGTGGTTGAAGGCGTCCGAGAGTTTTTCGTATTCGTCGCCGGTGCGGATTGCGCTGCGGGCGTCATAATTGCCCTCCGCGACATTGTTGACCAACCCGCGAAGCTGACGGATCGGCCGCAGGATCACCCGCTGCGTGATGGTATAAAACGCCACCATTGCGCCGGTCGCCGCCAGCAGCCCGGCCACCCCAATCCACAGCCGATTCATAAACCGCGTGCGTCCCAGCTCCCGCGCCGGCGTCTGTACCGTCAGGACGCCAATTTCCTGATTGAGATTGAACGGGATGGCCGTGCCTTGCGGCGCATGGCAGCGCAGACAGTTCTCATCGGCCAGCACGACACGCATATAGTAGTACCGCAGCGCACCGCGATGCCGCTCGATCCAAGCGCTGTCAACAACTTCCGGATCGCTGCGCAAGTACGCCAGTTGAGTCCGTTGCGTTTTGGTTAAATGGGCGGGTTCCAACGCCGGATTGGCGTCGGTACGCTGCCAGACAATCGCGATGTCGTCGTCCGCGCGCAGCAGCCCGTTTTCATTGAGCCGCGGGCGTCCTTTTTCGCTGGCCGGATCAAGTTGGAAATGCCGCTCAAAGACCAATCCGCCACAGCCCGACCGGCGTCCAGCGCCGATTTTTCCGTCAGCTTACCCATCCACAGGTACGGAATCAGCAGCGCCAAAAGCAAGCTGAACAGCACCGCCGCCCCAAATTGCAGACGGCATTTTTCCGCCAGCGAAAGGGGTTTGAGCCGCACTTTCACCAATACCGGATCAAGCCATTGAAGCCAGCGCTTCAGCATAATTGTTCACCGCAGTCAGCACAGAGAACGGGGGCAATTTTTGATTTCCTATTTCCGATTTCCTATTTTCAAATCTCAAATTTCAAATCTCAAATTCGAAATAGGAAAGTTCGACTCATTCTGTGCAATCTCTGAAATCTGTGGTTTTTTACTTTTCTTTTTCCTGTTCCATCTGATGCAGGTGCTTCTGGACACGGATGTTCAATTCTTTCAGTTGCGATTCGTCCACATCGGAGGGCGCCTCGGTCAGCAGACACTGGCCGCGCTGCGTCTTGGGAAACGCGATGACATCGCGGATATTGTCGGTCTGCGTCAGCAGCATCACCATCCGATCCAGCCCAAAGGCGATGCCGCCGTGCGGAGGCGCGCCGTATTCCAGCGCTTTTAGAAAGAACCCGAATCGATCCTCGGCCTGTTTGCGGCTGATGTTGAGCAGGTCAAAGATTTTGGCCTGCACCTGCGGGTTGTGGATACGCACCGAGCCGCCGCCAATCTCCGAGCCGTTGACCACCAAGTCGTATGCCTGCGAGCGGATGTTGCCCGGATCGGTCTCCAGTTTGTGCAAATCCTCCGGCACCGGCGCGGTGAACGGATGATGCAGCGAGTCGTACCGTTTTTCGTCGGCGTTCCATTCCAGCAGCGGAAAATCCACCACCCAGACAAACTCCAGCCGATCCGGCTCGTACAGCCCCAGCTCTTTGCCCAGCCGCACGCGCAGCGGCGCCAGCGCTTTATGCACGATCTCCGGCTTGTCGGCCACCATTAAAATCAAATCGCCGTCGGCCGCGCCAAAACGGGCGATGATTTGCTGCTGCTGGTCGTCGGTGAAGAACTTGGCGATGTTGCTTTTCAACTCCAGCCCCGTGCCGTTTTCTTTCCTGCCGACCTTAAACCACGCCAGCCCCTTGGCGCCGAAATCGGCCACGGCCTGTGTGAGCGTCTTTTCGATGTCGTTGCGCGAATACTTCTCGCCGCCGCCGACGGCACAGATGCCCTTGACGATGCCGCCCTTGGCGACGGTCGAGGTGAATACCTGAAACTGGCTGGCCGCGGCGATGTCGGAGATGTTCTTGAGCTTCATCTCAAACCGCAAATCCGGCCGGTCGATGCCGTATTCGTCGATGGCCTGTGAATACGTCATCTGGCGAATCGGCAGCTTGACCTCCACGCCGAGAATCTCTTTGAACACGCGGGCGACCAGTCCCTCGTTCATCCGCATCACTTCTTCGGACTGCACAAAGCTCATCTCCACGTCAATCTGCGTAAACTCCGCCTGACGGTCGGCGCGCGGGTCTTCGTCGCGGAAACACCGCACAATCTGGAAATACCGATCTACGTTAGAGACCATCAAAATCTGCTTAAAGAGCTGCGGCGACTGCGGCAGGGCATAGAAGCACCCTTTGTACAGGCGACTGGGTACGAGAAAATCGCGCGCCCCTTCGGGCGTACTCTTGCCGAGCATCGGCGTCTCGATTTCCCAAAAGCCGTTGGCGTCGTAATAATCGCGGGCGATCTTGGCCACGCGATGCCGCACGGCCAGCCGCTTGAGCATACTTGGCCGCCGCAGGTCGATATACCGGTATTGCAGCCGCAGTTCCTCGTTGACCGACAGGGCGGTGTCAATCTCAAACGGCGGTGTCTTGGCTTGGTTTAAGACCTCCAATTCCTCGACGGCCACTTCAATTTCACCGGTCGAAAGCCGCGGGTTTTCCATCCCCGCCGCACGGCTGCGAACCGTGCCGCGAACGCCGATGACCCATTCGCACCGCACCACGCGGGCGATTTTGTGTGCCTCTGGGAACGCCTCTGGGTCAAAGACCAACTGCACCAACCCCTCGCGGTCGCGCAGGTCGATGAAAACAAGACTTCCGTGGTCGCGATAAGAGTTCACCCACCCGTTCAGAATGACGGATTGTCCGATATGGCTCTTGTTCAAACGGCCGCAATACTCTGTACGTTTCAGCATAATTTCGTCTCGAAAAGGTTGAATAAAGCGATGAAAATACCCCCAAAACCCCATTTCGTCAATCATAAACACCCCGCAAACCAATTAAATATAGGCGGTGTCCGGTGAATGAGTCGATTTGTGGACAAAAGAATACAGAAAATAGAATTCAGAATTCAGAACCCAGAACCCAGAAGGTGGAATTTTCCCGTTTTTACCACCCGCAAGCTGCGCTGCAAAGCTCTCCCCCTGCGTGGGGGAGGGGGGTATCATTCAACCCGCCGAAGGCATCCACTCATTTTTTTTTGACTTTTGATTTTTGCATTTCTTACCCGTCCCATCGGGATGAAAGTAACATAGCCGTGGGCGTAAGCCCACGGTGGGTGTTCTATCAATTCACTTAAAGCCCTGAAAGGGCGAAAGTTAAGATCGCTCTACTGCCGCCCCACTGGGGCTTGACAAGCAGACAAATCGTTCACCGGTGGCTTGCGCCACCGGCCAAATAACTTGTAACCCCTATCGGGGTTTTCGAATTTTTGTGTTGATGCAAAGGAAGCCACCTATGCATTAACCGGATGAACCAAAAAATCGTCCATCGTCAATCGACAATTGTCAACCTTTTAAAACGTGGGTTGGCACGGCTCACCGTTACGAAAAAAATCCTGTAAATCCTGTCAAAGAAACGTCGCGGCACTTCGTATTTTTCGCGGTGAGACAATAATTTGAGATTTGACAAGCAGATGCACGGCCGGATGGCGGCAGTACGGTCTTTCCCAGTTTCACCCGCAGCGAAGGCCTTAATCGCGTTTTGAGGCCGTGTATTCCTGCGTAATTTTTTCAATCAGTTCTTTGACGGAAATAATCTCATTGCAGCGGCAGGCGTTGGAGCCGGCAAAGGCAAACGCCTGATCCAGTTTTCCCTCGGCCGCATCGGCCAGCACCCGTGCGATGCAGTAGGGGGCGGTGTGGGGGTCGCAGGTTTTCAGGCACTGATACCGGCACTCAAACGGTACACGAAGCCCTTGTTGAATGGACTCGACAAAGGCGTTTCGGATGACCCGGCCCGGCAGTCCAACGGGGCTTTTGATGAGTGTGATGTCTTTTTCTGACGCATCCAGATAGGCCTGTTTAAATGCTGCGTGGGCGTCGCATTCGTGCGTGCAGACAAACCGCGTAGCCATTTGTACGCCGGACGCTCCGCGTTCCAGAAAATAACGCATCTGGCCGCCGTCATAAATACCGCCGGCGACAATCACGGGAATGTCGAGCTGTTTTTCGTTGAGATACGCCAGCACGTCGGCCAGAATCTGTTCCAGAGTGGGATCGCCTGCGGCAATCTGTTCAGGGCTGTATCCCAGATGGCCGCCGGCCTTCATTCCTTCGATAATAATCGCATCCGGCAGGCGGTTATACTGCTTCTTCCAGCGGGTGCAGATAATGTTGCAGGTGCGCGCCGACGAGACGATAGGAATCAATTTGATTGTCGTCCCTTCCGCAAGCCCCGGCAGATTAAACGGCAGACCCGCCCCCGATATAATCAAATCCACCTTCTCGGCAAGGGCTGTTTTGACCAAGCGGTCGTAATCCGTAAGGGCGACCATAATGTTGACCCCGATAACGCCCCGGCTCATCGCGCGGGCGCTGCGAATTTCTTTTTGCAGTGCGATTTCGTTGATGCGGGTAAATTCCGTACCGGGATGGTCTTCAAACAGTCCCGCTCCTGCGGTCGCGATGACTCCGGCACACCCTTCATTGGCGACCGCCGCCGCCAGATTGGCTCGTGAAACGCGCACCCCCATTCCGCCTTGAATGATGGGTGGGCAAATACGAAGTTCTCCGATGCGAAGCGGAGGCATTTCGGCCTTGGATAATGACATACTGAACGACAGTCCATTCTTTAACAAATTTTTCCAAATACTCAGGAGGCCGAAAACGCATCAACCGCCCACAGACATCAAACCGAAAGGTTATCCGGCGTACAGGAGCAATCCGCCCACAATCGCCGCTGCCACGCCCCAGCAACGCCACGCCCAGCGCGGCCATTTTTTTACACATTGGAGCCACGTATTCATTATCGCCGGATCCACCGTCAGCGCCGCCAGACTGCCGATGAGTATTAAAATCCCAACGGTGATAATCAGTCCCGGAATGCGGCACTCGCGGGCAAAGACCAGAAAAATCACCCCGACGGCAGCTTTTAACGCCGCCGTCAACCGCCACCACCAGCCGGCCAGAAGCACATCGGCTGTCCGCTTCATCCATTCGGGTTTCAAGATGGTCATTACGCCGACCGCACAGACCAACGCTCCGATAAACCATACGCTGTCCTTCATCGTTTTTCTCCTGAAAAAGGGTTACGATGGTTCCTCAATGCGTTCGACCATATCGCTGGCAATCTCGACGCTGGCGGCTTGGCCGAGCATTTCAACCTGCAACACCAGCCGTGTCTCCGCGGGCGTTTGTATAATCAGCCCCTCGGCTCCCATCAGCGGTCCGGCAATCACACGGCAGCGCTGACCAACTTTGAGATAATCGTGCGGCAGTACGGTCTTGCCCAATTTCAACAGCGTCTCGATAGGCGTCAGCTCACGTATCAGCCGTGCCTGATCGACCACCGGCAATATCGATGCCGTGCGATTGGTTTTCAGCGCCTCCAGCCGTGCAGTTTCACCGCCGCAAAAGAACAAATACCCTGGAAATAACGGCAGCAGCGATCGTATGGTACGGCCTTTTTTGCGCGAGACCTTCCAACTCATCGGCAAAAAATACGGCACGCCTTTTTTGACCAACTGCCAAGCCATCGCTTTTTCGTTGCGGGCTTTGGTGTGCGCAACCCACCATTGCCCCTGAAACTGGGCGATGGTTTTATCTTCTGGCCAGACCAACGGAGGGTTTTCATCTACTTTCAGCACAGACGCTCAAATCCTTATTGATCAGCCCTATCTTTGTGGATACACGCAGTATCTGCTGCGTAAGCTGAAAATCCATAGTTCACACTTAAAGACGACATTGATATTCCGAAAACCATTTTATGCCAATCGTTCCCCAAAGTCAAGACTTTACAAACCAGCGTTTGATATGCGACGCAAATGGCGGGATGTTGAGGATAAATTGAATAAATTCTTTCGTGGAGATTTATTTGACCAAGCTCCTGAAGGGTCAACTTATTGTGTGCATCGTTGCCGGGGGCAATGGTCAAACCTGGGGGGATTGTTGTGTAAGATTATTAAGAAAGCCGGTATTGAACCGTGGCCCAAACTGATGCAGAACCTTCGGAGTACAAGGGAAACAGAACTTTTTAAGGAAACGAATGGGAACATTAAGGCGGTCTGCTCATGGCTTGGTAACAGCCCGGCCATAGCGCTGCAACATTATGCACAAACTACTGAAGCGGATTTCAAAGAGGCAGCAAAGAACAAAATCCTTAACCAAGCCGAAGACGCGCTGCAAAAAGCCCTGCAGACTGGCGCTGAATCTTGCCGCACAGAGCCGCGCACATGCTGCACTGATATTGACGTAACTCTTTGTGAATTCGATACTAAGCCGCAGGATGCGACAGCGTGCAATGATATGCAAAAAGATGGGAATTGGGCGTTACTGGACTTGAACCAGTGACCCCCAGCTTGTCGAGCTGGTGCTCTAGCCAACTGAGCTAAACGCCCTAAATATTAATAAAAAAAGAGCTTATGAAAAACTCTCTTGAACGCAAGAATCTATAACACAATTCAGACTGTAACCAAAGGCAACTTGGGGTATCATCTTACATAACACAGAATAATATTGCAAGAAGATAAAGGGGAAAATTCATGGCAATTTCAAAAAAATGATTATCGAAAAGCCGAAACGGCTTTTGATCACGAACATCACAAACAAGATGTCTGTGCTACCTAATCTATCTTCTGTTTTATTCTCCGATGGAGCGGATTTTTTAATCTGCCCCAAGTAATCGGGCAACTATACGCCTGTCATCCCAGACGATAGACTTGTCGGACGGGGCGTTTGTGTCCAGAAAAACATAAAAGTCTTGAACGCCGCGGCTAAAATCGCTTTAATAGCAGAAAAGAACAACCGAAAACACAGGGGTGTCGGATGATAAAGCGGTTTTTTTCAAAGTGGCGTCGGTGCGGCTCAAAACCT
>Ga0308414_1002031_pt1 | contig 13161 bp, 10 predicted proteins | sample HotsprSampleOS50_FD_205667 | JGI IMG/M metagenome (GOLD analysis project Ga0308414, IMG submission 205667) | Hot spring phototrophic mat microbial communities from Octopus Spring, Yellowstone National Park, Wyoming, United States - 20090730_OS50 ... | reverse complement strand
TTATCAAAGTAGAATTATTTTTTTTATTTAAGTCTACTAACATTTGCATAACAATTTCACTATTTTTACTATCTAAGTTTCCAGTAGGTTCATCTGCAAATAAAATGATAGGATCATTAGCAAAAGCCCTAGCAATAGCAATTCTTTGTTCTTCCCCACCTGAGAGTTGTCCGGGAAAATGATTTTTCCTGTGTGACATACCTACTTTACTTATCAATTCTTCTGCTTTTTTCTGTATTAGCTTTTCAGGATATTTACCTATTACTAAAGGAAGGGAAATATTTTCTAAGGCAGTAAGATTTCTAATGAGTTGAAAATTTTGAAAAATAAATCCTATCTTTTTTGCTCGAATTTCTGCTAACTCATCTTCATCTTTTTGAGTAATATCTTCCCCATCTAAAAAAATTTTTCCACTATCAATTTGATCTAAACCTGCAGATACACCGAGTAAAGTAGATTTTCCTGAACCTGAAGGTCCCATAATTACAGCAATACTACTTTTAGGAATTGATAAATTAATATTTTTTAAAACAATAATTTCTTCACTTTGATTTTTATATGTTTTATATACATTTTCAAGTTTTAACAAACTTTTCTCCTTTTCTACCTACAACTATACAAGAGTAAAAATCATCTACTTTTTCAGTAGAACCCTTTTCTTTTAAAATAGAATCTAAATACAGACGTAAGTGTTCTAAAATTTGTTTTGCAGATGTAAAATAAATTTTATTTGCTTCAATATTTTTTTTCCAATCAATTAAATATTTCTCTGACTCAAAAAATTTTTTATCTAAAATTCTGTCACTTATAACAATAAAATAATTATTGATATTTAAGACCTGAGAACGCAAATCTGAGTTGTATTCTATAAATGGATATTCTGTTTCTCCTATTACAGGAATTTCTTCTAGTTGGGTTTCATTCCAAATTAAAATAGGTGTCCTTTGAAAATGTAAAAATTTAATTACAAAAGTTTCACTGTTTACGAAAAATAATGTCAAATTTAATTTTGGAAATTTATAAGTACGAATAGTAGTTTGAATAGCTGAAAGTAATTCTTCTTCCTCTAAATAATAAACTTCTTTAGCAAAAGAAATTATACTTTGTAATCTAGCTTTATAAGAAGCTGTAAGTGGATCATTTTGGCTAAATCCTGCTAAAATAAAGATAATACCTTTTCGAGTTAAAATACAATCTAAGTAATCATTAGCTAATAAGAAAGATTTATTGGGAAATAAAGCTATATCTAAATTAGGTAGATTAGGTTTTTCAAAGTTTTGTAAAAAAGGTAAGATTTGTTCAATAAATAATTTATTGTTTTCATCTATGATATTTGAAATATTTGCAGTTTCTTTAGATTTATTGGAGTAAACTGCATATCGAAATGTTTCTTTGAGTTCATTGATTTCTTTATAACCTGAGTCTAAACTTAAATCATATTCAGGTAAATATCTTCTAGCCCAGTCTAAAATTAATTGAGAAAATTCTCTTAACTTAAGAGTAAACTTTACAGCAAATATATAACTAAAAATCCCAACTCCAACAGAAAAAGAAATTGCTATAAGAACACGCCCTAAATATACTTCTGGATTTGGTTGCCAACCTGTTTCTACTTCTAATTTTTGAAAAAGTAAAATGTCTTCTGTATAAATTAAAGACATAAAAAAAATTAGTACTATTGCAAAGCTATAAAAAGCTAAATGAAAAGGAAAAGAAAAATTGTTCATGAAAATTTTTTCTTACAAATAAGTAACATACGAATAGAATTGGTTGTAAACTGTTCTTTATGGTAACCACCAAGTATTTCTAAGACTTGAAATTGATTTTTTTCTAGAGCTAAAACTATTTCTTCTTTTGTAAAGACTCTCATAATATGTTTATCTTTAATAATCTTAGAGTCCAAATCAAAAATGAAGTTTACCTCTACTAGACTTTCTGATGTTTCTGATTTTGATACTTTAAAGCCTCTGTTTCTTTTTACTATGGAATTTCCTAAACGACTTATACTTACAGGTGTAATAGGTTTTTTCTTGATTTTATAGACAGGAATAGAATTCCAAATTTCTAAAAATAAAATTCCATTAGACTTTAAATTGTGATAGATTTTACTTAACGCTTGATTTACTTCTGAATCTGAAATTAGATAATTAAATGTACCAAAAAGACAAATCATCCCATCTACATGTCTTTCTAATTCAAATTTTTGTAGTTCACCTAAAAAAAAATTACATTGTGTATAACGTCTTTTGGCTACTTCTAACATATTTTGAGAACTATCCATTCCAAAAATTGAGTAGCCTCTCTGTTGAATAGCATAGACATGTTCTCCAGTCCCACACCCTAAATCTAAAATACTTTGAAGTTTGTACTTTTGAAAAAGTCTATCTAAAAAATTTATTTCATCTAAAAAAACTCTACTTGAACTCTCTATAACATGATAATATTCAGCTAGTTCTGTATACAGTTTCATACAATAGTAAGACTTTTATAAACTAAAACCTTCAGGAAAATCATTCGTCTTCATCTTCATCATAAAACTCTTCTCCTGTTTCTTTTTTTACTGGAGGTGGATTATTGATTTCTGGATCAGTAGAACTAGCTTCGTCTTCACTGTCCTCATCCATAAAATTTTCAACTTCTTTTCCCTTAATTGGTTTAGTTGATCTACTTACAACTGTCTTAGCTGGATTGGTTAAGTTAATAATATTGATTTTAGGTCCAAAAACCCAGCCTTCAATAATTTGTTTTTTAGATATTTCGTTTTCGTTTACTGCTTGGACTAAGTAATACCTATCTTCTAAGATTTCTCCATTCATCTTAGCCTTAAAGAGTTTTTCTGTAACTTTTTTGATACGTGCTACCTCACCTTTTTTCAAGATACCTACTTTATTAGCACTAGCTCTAGAATATTTTCTAATACTAGCTGTATTTGTTTTTACAATAGCGTAGTTTCCAAAAGCTTTTCTTAAATAAAGTTCTTTTTGTATGATGGCTTGGTAATTTTCGTTTTTAGTAGCTTGTAGCAATTTAATTAACGTCAAAGTTCCTGCTAAGGTCTTTTTTTGTGAAATAGCATGGATAACCTCTGGTTCCATATTTGGATTTGATTCTAGAGTAAATAACAAAAGTGAAATAGTACCTGGAAGTTTAGATACTCCAAGTCCTTGAATAGCTCCTGCTTTATGCTCAGTTACTTCGGATTGTAAAAATTTTTTAAAGATTTCTATGTCTTCTTTTCTAGAGTAATATCCTAAACCAATTAAACTTGCTGAGACAATATTTGGCTCTTGTGAGGAAATTCCTGTTTTTAAAATAATATCTCTTCCTATGCTACTTCTTGTCTTCCCTAGACCTTTATACGAAGCAATTCGTATTTCAGGGTCTGTAGATTGAGTTCCCTTTATAAAATATTTTAAAGAAGCACGTGCACCTATTCTTTCAATTGCTTTATAAGCTTCTTGTCTAACTTCATAACCATCTGTATCTATAGCTTTATGTAGTGCTTTTGTTCCCTTACCTAATTTACCTAAAATATTGGCAGCTTCTGCTCTGACCTCTGGTATTGGATAATTTAAAAGGTACCTACTAATCTGCTTGATAGAAGAAGGAGTATTTTTTTCTTCTAAACTACGTAAAGTAGCTATACCCTGTTCTATGAGCTGTTTTCGTTTTGCTGGATCAATCTCTGTTCCTATTTGTTTCCATTCATTACTAGTAGTAGGGATGCTAGGTTGTTTTGAACCTTTAGTGGTTTTAGAACTTTTATTTGAAACAGTACTAGCGCTTATTTCTTCGTCATCCTCATCTTCATCACCAAAATCCTCTGTATTTTTTGCTATTTGAAAGGATTTTTTGTTTGAGAGATTCTTGCCTTGTTTTACAATTGGATTTAAGAAAAAGTCTTTTGAAAGAAGGATTGAACTAGATAAAAAAAACATTATAAGGAAAAATTGAAACATATTTTACACCTGTAGCTTGATATATATTAGACATATTCTAATAAAGGCAAAAATCTTTCATTTATTTTTTTGGTTCATGAGGTTTTTTTATAAACAAGATTAGTGGAGATTTAGTAGGTTTAAAACCTAACCAAATTCAAAGGTTAAAACATCTAGCTGACAAACGTCTACGTGAGAATATCCTAATCAATATGGATATTGCTAAAAATCTAGTTAGTCTTTCTGTAGAGATAAGCCGCCAAGTTGGACTTCTCATAGATAGAGCTGGATATATTACTCATGTTATAGTAGGGGACCAAAAATCCATTGAAATTCCTTATCTTGATAGATTACGTACTGTGCAAAATCGACTTAGAGGGCTGCGACTTATTCACACTCATTTAAAAGATGAACCTTTAAGTGAGGAAGATCTAACAGACCTCATTTTGCTTAGACTAGACTATATTACTGCTATCGTACCAGATGAAAATGGCTTTCCTAAATGCTTTTATTCTGCACATATAAATCCCGATATTCATGAGAAAGAATCTTGGGTTTTAGTTGAAAAAAAATTTCCCGGTCAGCTTCAAGTAGGTTTTTTAGAAGAAGTTCAGGAATTAGAAAATGCTCTCAATAAAAGTAGAAATAATTTAAAAGAAGCAAACTTTTCTAATAGAGCTTTTTTAATTGGAGTATCTTTACAAAATTCCAAGCATACTCGTTCTCTAGAAAGTTCTTTAGCAGAATTAAAAGAACTCTGTCGCACAGCAAATATATTTGTAGTAGATCATTTTTATCAAAAGCGAGCTAGTTTAGATGCTTCTACTGTAATTGGGGTAGGAAAGCTAAAAGAAATCTTACTCAAAGCAGTTCAAAAAGATGTTGAATTACTTATCTTTGACTTAGAATTAACTCCTGCACAGGCAAAAAAAATTTCTGACTTCTGTGATTTAAAAGTTATTGATAGAACTCAACTGATATTAGATATTTTTGCACGTAACGCTAAAACTCGAGATGGAAAATTACAAGTAGAGTTAGCTCAGTTAAAATATCTCAAAGGTAGACTTTCAGAATTAGATGACAATATGTCTCGACTTACGGGAGGTATTGGTGGAAGAGGACCTGGTGAAACCAAACTAGAGATTGGAAAACGAAGAGTAGAAGAGAGAATTTCTAAACTTGAAAAAGAACTATCTAGCCTAAAAAAACGTAGAGAAATCAACCGAAAACAAAGAACTAGAAACTCTATCCCAGTAGTAGCTATTGTAGGTTACACTAATGCTGGAAAATCTACTTTGTTAAATACTTTGACTAATTCTAACGTAATAGTAGAAAATAAATTATTTGCTACTTTAGAGCCAACTACAAGAAGAGTTCGTTTCCCTCAAGAAAGAGAAATCATTCTTTCTGATACTGTAGGTTTTATTCATGATCTTCCTCCCGAGCTTACAAATGCTTTTAAAGCTACTTTAGAAGAGTTAGCAGATGCAGATCTTTTACTTCATGTAATAGATGTATCTAATCCTGCTTATCTAGAGCATATTACTTCAGTAGAAAAAATTTTAGAAAGTTTAGGACTCGAACAAATTCCTAGAATTCCAGTGTATCATAAGGTAGATCTTTGTGAAAATTTAGAGCTTTTACCCAAAGAAGGAATTTTAGTTTCTTCTATTACAAAGTTTGGATTAGAGAATTTACTCAGGGAAATAGAAACTACGCTTTGGACAAACAAACTTACCAAAGCCTCTTAGCTTCTTCTAGAGAGGAAAAAACTCTCACATGTTCAGATACTTCTAAAAGTTTTATAATGGTTTCTACAAGTTTATGTCTTCCGCCAACAGCAAATTTTCCATCGAGATCTTCTACTTGCCGTACGAGAGAAAGAATTACAGCTAGACCTATACTATTGATATATTCTAGTTTACTTAAATCTACAATTACATAAGGTAAACTTTTATCGAAAAAATTTTCTAAGTCATCTCCTAGTTGATCTGCATTTTGATGAGTAATTTTCCCTTCAAAAGATAAAACTTGGACGTTAGTTCCTTTGATCTCTTCAACAGAGTAGTAGACAGTTAAAAGTTCATAGGTAAAAGTTTTCATTTACCTAAAACTTCTCCATTTCCAAAAAAGAAAATCCCAGCAACACATCCTGTCATTATCGTAGCTAAGGTTGCAGCCCAAAGAGATTTCCAAGCTACTGAACTTATATCAGAAGATCTAGATGGAACTAAACTTGTCATTCCTCCTACAAAAATTCCCATAGATGGAATATGGGCAAATCCACAAAGTGCATAACTTACTATCAGCATGGTTCTATCAGAAATCTCTCCTGCTTTAGCAAGTTTTCCTAACATAATATAAGGTGGAACAGAGGTTTGTAAAAGTCTTTGACCAATTAAAATAGAAGCATCCCAAACTTCATTTAAGTCAAATGATATACCTGAAAAAAATGTAAGTGGAAAGAAAATAAAAGCAAATATATTATTTAAATTTACTTTTTCAAAAACTTTTCCAATTCCTAAAAGTATATACTTCCCAAAAACCTCAAGAGAATTATCATCTGGAGAGATTGTTACCTTACCATAGCTAGCTAAAGTAGCAAAAGTCATATTTATAACTTCTACACATCCTAAAATAGCAATTAAAACAGCAGCAATACCTGCAGCCATTTTTAATCCATCTAAAGCTCCTAAAATTAGTGAATCCATATAACTAATTTTTTTAGCATTGGGATCTTCTTTTTCTTCAGGGATCCCCCCCATAGTTTCAGGATGTCCATCTTCTGGGACGATGATCTTGGAAATTACAAAACAAGCAGGAATAGTAAGTAAAGAAGCTGCCATCAAGTGACCTGTAATAGAAGGAAAAGTGGGACGTAAAAAACCTGCATACATAGCAAGCACAGAAGAAGAAATCGAACCAAAGCAACTAGCTAAAATAGCTGCAATTTCACTTCGGGTCATCTTTTCAAGATAAGGCTTAATAGCTACTACAGACTCAATTCCTACAAAAATATTAGCCGAACCTGACAGGGACTCTGCTCCACTTACATTCATAGTACGATGAAAAACCTTAGCTAAAAACTTAACTACAGGTTGGATGAGATTTAATCTATACATAAGCCCTATTAAACCTGCAAAAAATATCACTTGAGGCAGGGCTCTAAAAGCAAATATATACCCAAAGTCTACAGCACGAACGTCAAAAATAAGTCTAGAAGTTTCTCCAGCCTTAGGAGGGACTGATTTAGTAAGTCGTTCTAAAGCAAGTTGTTGAGTATTTGGATCAATTAAATTTAAAGGGGGAGTGTCACTAATATGAGTTCCAGGTGGGAAAGAAGTTTTTGGGACAAAGACCTCACTAAAGACAAACCTAGCTCCAGCTTCTGAAGCATCCATAAGAAAATTTAAAGCAGTACTTAGCTTTTCAATCATTGTCCCAAAAATAGGTACTACAAAAATTAAAAAACCTAAAACAAACTGGGTACCGAGTCCCCATTTAATTGTATCCCAAGGAATGTTTCTTCGATTTTCAGAAGTTAGCCATGCTATAAAACAAAGAAAATATACACCTATCAGAGAGAGAAGGTTTAAAGCTAGGTCTTTGGAGTCCATAATATATAATTACACTAGAGTCTTATTACTTTGATTGTCGTCAAGATTTAATTTCACCTTACTTTTTTCAAATTTTACTATAGCTTTTTTTTAAAGAGTTTAAAATAATGTTTGTATTATTCTTAGGAAAAGAGAAACTGGGAAGAAGAATAAAAGTTCTAAGTTTGTACCTTTTAAAACTCATGGAAACTAAAGCATTTATTGAAAACTTACAAAAATCTAACATGGTAAAGGAAATTTCTAAAGAATTTGGAATTTCTGAAGAAGTAGCAATTCAAAGAATTATGTTTGCTTTGAGTACTTCCGACTTCACTAATCAAATTTTAGATCCACTTAAAAGTTATTTAAACAAAATTGAATATCTAGAGGATACAAACGGGAAAATTCAAATTATAAATATGGATAGTTAGTATTTAGGAGTTAGAATGAAAGAAAAAAACAGTAAATTTGCTAAGCTACTAGAAGAAAGTTTTAAAAAAAGAAAAAACCTAGAATCTGGAACTAAGTTTGAAGCAAAAATTACCGCAATTTACGAAGATTATTTATTTATTAAAATTCCATCAGAAGATTTACAAGGAGTTGTACTTCGGGAAGAATTTATTGACTATGATATCAAGATAGGTGATAGTATCAATGTTTATTTTCTTTACGAATCACATGGAGATTATTACTTTACTTTTACTCTTTCAGCAGAAAATGCAAACCTTGAAAATTTAGAATTGGCCCAGCTAAGAGAAATTCCTGTTTGGGGGCAGGTAGCTACAGAAATTTCTGGAGGGTATGAGGTAAAAGTAGGCGAGTTTTTGGGTTTTTGTCCTTATTCTCAGTTTGATTTAGAGAAGAAAGGAAAAAATCTTTCAGGAATGAATTTTCGTTTTATCGTAAACGACATTCATCCTAAAACAAAAAAACTAAGTCTTTCTCAAAAAAAATTTTCTGACAAAGAAAAAGAGTTAAAAAAAGAAATCTTAAGAGAAGAACTCAAAGTAGGTCAATATGTCACTTGTTCAATTAAGTCTATTCACAATTTTGGTTTGATTGTAGATCTATATGGTTTAGATGCACTCATTCCAGTAAGTGAAGCTAGTTTTAAAAAAAATCCCGACTTAAACCAAGAGTATTCTGTAGGACAAACTTTACGTGCTAAAATTCTCAGCATAGACTGGAGTGAAAATAAATTTTCTTTGAGTTTAAAAGAAAGCCTAGAAGATCCTTGGTCTAAAAGTCTACCTTTTAAAGAAGGAGACATTGTCACTGCATCTGTAGACTCTATAAAGCCTTTTGGAATTTTTATAAAGCTTACAGAACACTTTCATGGATTTATTCCCTCTAAAGAAACAGGATTTTCCAATCGTACTCCTCTTACAAATCATTTTAAAATAGGTGAGAAAGTAGAAGTATTTATTACTGAAATAAATCTTGAAAAAAGGCAAATTGCAGCCTCTATTCTCAAAGCCAAAGAAACCAAAGAAAAATTAGAATACCAAGCTTACCTACAAACTCAGAATTCAGCTACTAGTACTAGTAGTCTAGGTTTAGCCTTAAAAAAATCTCTTGGAAAAAAATAGTGCCTTTTGGGATTGTACTTTTTCGTCCCGAAATTCCTCCTAATACTGGTAATATCTCTAGGCTTTGTGTAGGGGTAAGAGCTAATTTACACATTGTAGACAAACCAGCTTTTGAGCTTTCACAAAAAGCAGTAAGAAGAGCAGGTTTAGATCATTGGGATAAATTAAAGTTATTTTTACACGCTAGTTGGGAAGATTTTTTTTTCCCTATAGCTGATAAATCTAGAGTGTTTTTAATTACTAAATTTGGAAAAAATTTATATACAGATATAGCTTTTAAAGAAAATGACTACTTTGTGTTTGGAAACGAAACTTCAGGCTTACCAGAGTATATACATAATTCAGTCGATCCATCTCAAAAATTATTTATTCCCATGTTAGATCCCAGTGTGAGAAGCTTAAACTTATCTAATGCTGTGGCTATTGTAGTATATGAAGCTATTCGTCAACTTCAACTAAAATGAAAATAATTCAGTTTACTATATTTTTCTTTTTTCTTTTAAAACTAAATTTACTAGCTGAACCTTTTTCTCTAAAAGGAGAAGCTTATATAGAAGAAATTCCTCAGTTTGTAGATATATTAGAAAAATGTAATACAACTTCTCAAAAAATTATAATACCTACTTCACTCAATACAATACCTCATTGGAAAGATAAAGTATTTTTGAGATATTGTAAAGAAATTGAACTTCCTAATTCTTTTCAAACATTAGATTTGGGTTTAAGTTTAGGTTACATTGATCATTTCTATAGAGTTTATTGGAATGGAAATGAAATTGGTTCTACTAAAGATAGAGAAACTCAAGATGCTTTGTTGTATGATGAACCTGTAATTTTAAAAATATCTAAAGACTTAGTTCGGCCTAAAAATATTTTAGAAGTCCAAGTTCAAAAAAACAAAGGTGCTATCAGTGGAGGGGGAATCTACGGAGGTATTTTAGAAATTGATTACTATATTTCTATGAAACGTAGAAGTAGAGCATATGCTTATTATAACTTTTCAAAGGTTGTTCTTTTTCTTTCTGCGTCTGTTTTATTTTTAATTTTATACGTTGGGCGAAAAAAAGAACAAGAATATCTTTATTTTTCTATTTTTCTTTTGATACTTACAATCTATTACTTTACGAAACTAGAGCTTAAATATGAATTAGAACTCAATATTCTTTTGCTAAAAAAAATTGAATATCTATGTTTTAGTTTAATTCTTCCTTCTTTTTCTCATTTTCTTCATAAGATGCTAAAAATTTCTAGGAAAAATTTTTCAATTTATTTTATAAATTTTTTTGGGATATTTTTCTTTTTTTCATTCCTTTATTTTTCTAATATTCAAGACATAGAAAATTTTAATTATCTTTATCATATTCCATTTATATTAGTAAGTTTATTTATAAATTTATTTATTATAATATCCCAAATTAAAAAGAAAAATAAAAGAGCCCTACCTATTTTTGTTATAGTTTCTATTCCTATACTTTTTTCTTTATTACAAATCTTAAATATACGATTTGGTTTTTTACCTTTTATCTCAGGGTTGTTACTTGGAGGAGATGCAATTGTATTGCTTGTAATATTTATGGCTTCTTATGTAGGAGGACAATTTTATTTTCTTCAAAAGAGATTAGATAATACAATACAAAGAGAAGAAAATTTACGAAAAACTTTTCAGCTCTATGTTCCACCAGCTGATATAGAAAAAATTTTAAGTAGCTTTAATGAAGACATGGAACCTACTAATATTGGGACCTTAGAAGAAAAAAGTATTTTATTTTGTGATATAAGAGATTTTACTTTACTTTCTGAAAAAATGAGTCCTTCAGAGATTGTAGAGTTATTAAATTCTTACTTTTCAACTTTTAACAATATCATTCTAGAAAATGGAGGAGTCATCGACAAACTCATTGGGGATTGTATTATGGCTCGCTTTGATTCTGGTAAAGAAATGTATGCTGTACGTTGTGCACTTCAAATTCAAGAAAAACTAAAAGTATTTAATAAAATGCGCAAACATCAAAAACAAAAGCCTATAGCTAATGGAGTAGGAATTTCACTGGGAGAAGTAATTTTAGGAAATATAGGCTCACAAAATAAGATGGATTTTACTGTAATTGGAGACTCTGTTAATGTAGCTTCTAGACTTGAAAGTCTTACAAAATTTTATAGAGTGCCAATTCTTGTAACTGAAACTTTCTTTAAAAGGACCCAAGAATACGTCACTTACAGGGAAATTGATAAAGTAATAGTAAAAGGAAAAAAGAAGCCAATAAAAATTTATCAACCTCTTTCCATTGACTCTGAGGAATGGCTAGAAGACTAACCTCTCTTGGAGGTTAGTTCTTATGTCTATATGCTTTTACAGGAATTCCATTGTTTCCTGCACTTATGTATAGGTAATAGTCTCCACTAGAGTTTACAGAGATAGCTGAAAAAATTTGTTTAATATTTGTAGTATCTCCATCAAACCCCGCAGTTCCTACCTGTTCAAAGTCACTTTCACTAGTAGGGTTGGTTACTCCTGTTTTTGTTCGATAAATCCTAGCACCTGTGCTATTATCAAATCCTATGTAGAGTCGGTCTCCATTTGTAACAGCCATGGTCATGATTCGATTTGTACTTGTCCCAAAATCAGTAAATCCCGAACCATTATTTGCAACTAAACTCCATTCATTGGATTCACAAGTAGTAGGATTAGTAGTATCAGCACCTCCATTGGTAGGATCACATTTCCAAAGTTGTGCTCTACGATTTGTATCTGTGCCATCTAAACACCCAGGAGTAGTAGAAACAGATGTAGCAACTCCTGTAAGTGTTCCATTTGTAGTAATACATACATTGCGTGTAACGTAAAGTCTTCCGTTAAATTCTGCAAATTGTGGAAAGGCTCTATCGGCTGGAATTAAATCATAAAACTTAGATAGCTCTAAAGAAAAGCGGTTATTAGTAGGACTATTGTACCAAAGGGGATTGCTTCTAGGTGCAATTTCAGTCCAATCAGGACAATTATTAGAAGCACTACAAGGGGCTGGAAGGGCATTGTTGGAGCGGATAATTCCTCCATCTCTATTTACTTGAGGATAACCTCCATTTGCAGCATAAAGCCGATTATTAAAGACAAATAAAGAATCTACACCGACAATTCTAGCATAGTTTTGGTTATTTGTCCAATTATTTCCCCCAAAGTGAGGCATTCTATCAATCCGAATTCTTCTTCCTCCACTTCCTTCTGTAGCATCACAATTGTTGCCAGCAGTACACTCTGTTCCTTCTCCTGTAGTAGGAGCAAAGTTAATTCTTCCAAAGTCGGGAACGTTAGAAGTTCCTGTACTAATTTTTCCAAAGCCTCCATACAATCTATCATTAAAAGTTACAAGAGCAGAAGTTCCAGCAGTTACTGTTCCTGTAATAGTTCCCATATCAATGTATTTAAAGTTTAAAGTAGTAGATGTATCAGAAGTATAATAAATATAGTCAAAGTGGTAATTTCCACTTCCATCGTCAGTAGTTCTAGCACCCGCTAAAAACAAGTACTTAGTTCCACCCAAGGTTCCAGTAGAGAAGATGCCTCTACCGTTCTCATTGTCAGGACCACAAGCAATGTCAATTGTGTTTACATTGGGAGTACAACCACTGTGACCTATAGAGTAAAAAGGTCCGGGGTGAGTATTAAGTTTAGTTCCACCCCCAGAAGGATTATTATCAATAGCAAAACTAAAACCTAAAGTCTGTGGGTTAGAGCCCGTGTAACCAAACCGAGCTGCAGAGTTGCCTTTCATATTAGGTCCTATGTAGACTTGGCTATTGAAATCTGCGAGGTAACCAAAAGTAGAACCATCTCCAAAGGGGTCGTTAATAATTGGACCATCACTTAAATAATCTGGAGTTGCATAACACCCATTAAAACTAGCTCTATCTTTAGGAGAAGATTGTAGGTATTCTACGTCGGCAGCGTCTCTTATCCCAAAAATCCCTGCATTGTTAAAGTTATCTCCATCTAAGTTGTTTGCTCCAATGACAGTGTAAACTCCTCCTTTTTGTAAATAG
>Ga0308414_1002026_pt1 | contig 13182 bp, 14 predicted proteins | sample HotsprSampleOS50_FD_205667 | JGI IMG/M metagenome (GOLD analysis project Ga0308414, IMG submission 205667) | Hot spring phototrophic mat microbial communities from Octopus Spring, Yellowstone National Park, Wyoming, United States - 20090730_OS50 ... | reverse complement strand
CCAATGATCCAACAACATCCGTAACAACAACCAGTACCGGCGTCATAATCAGGCAGGCTAAAAAACGCGGTACCGACAAATACTGAATTGGATTGGCATCAAGTGTGATAAGTGCATCTATCTGCTCGGTTACACGCATGGTGCCAATTTCAGCAGCTATTGCTGACCCAACCCTCCCTGATAAAAGCAAAGCTGTTAGTACCGGGCAAAGCTCTCTAAACATGGCAATTGACACTGCACTGCCAATAAATACTGAGGAACCTGACATAAGCGAATCCATGGCTTTGCCTATTTGTAATGCCATGAAGAAGAGTGTGATGCATGTTACCGGTAAGGATTTGTACCCTATTTCAAGCATCTGTGTTAAGATATTTTTTGCATCAAATGGTGGTTTAAAAATCCATTTGATTGTTTGAGCAAAAAAAAGTGAATGCTTTCCAACCGATTCAAAAAATTGAATAACCGTACGCGGTGTTGTTAATTCAGTGCCATTCATATCAGTCTTCACGGAATTTTTCAACATTGCCAAATTTCATGTATTTGTCCCAGAAACGCAACTCAATAGTTCCGGTTGGGCCATTACGCTGTTTAGCCACAATAATATCAGCTATACCTATACGTTCAGTTTCTTTTTTAACTTTTTCCTCGCGGTATATGAATAACACAACATCAGCATCCTGTTCTATTGCACCTGATTCACGCAGGTCGGATAATTGGGGTTTTTGGTCAGTACGTGATTCCACCGCACGTGATAGCTGTGACAGTGCAATAACAGGCACTGATAGCTCACGTGCAAGCTGCTTTAAGGCATTGCTGATTTCAGCAATCTGCTGGTGGCGTTCCAGCCTGCTGTTGGAAACGATAAGCTGAAGATAATCAACAACTATGAGACCAACTTTCTGTTTTTGTGCAAAACGCCGTGCCTTTGCCCTGAGCTCAAAAATGCTCAAGCCTGGTGTATCATCAATGAACATGGGGGATTTTTCTAACCTGCCAGAAACTTCAATGAGCTTTCGCAACTGCTCGCTGCTTATCTGGCCGGTTCGTACATGCTGCATGTCAATCATAGATTCAATACATAAGATACGGGTTGCAAGCTGCGTTGCAGGCATTTCAAGCGAAAAGAATAACGTCGGCTGCTTTTCGCGCAGGGCAACATGATTGGCAATATTCAATGCAAGTGCAGTTTTCCCCATAGATGGACGGGCGGCAATGATGATAAGCTCTGAATCATGAAAACCGGTAAGCATGGCATCAAGATCCGTAAATCCGCTTGCGATACCGGTAACAGGCCTCTTTGTTTCGTACATTTTGCCTATATCTTCAAGTGTCTGTTTTAAGACACTGGCAAGGCTTTCAAAATCGCTTGTTATGCGGCGCTGAGTAATTAAGAATATATCCTTTTCTGCATCATCAAGGAGTACCTTTGTATCCAGCGTAGTATCGTATGATTTTTCAGCAATGGTAGTACATGTTTCAATGAGCTTTCGCCGCAGGCTTAATTCCTTAACCCTGTTGGCGTAAAACTCAGCATTGGCTGATGTTGAAACCGTGCGGTATATGTTAACCAACGTAGGGTCACCACCAACCTTTTCAAACTGTTTTTTGTCAATTAGCCGCTGTTTTATGGTAATAAGGTCAATGGGAATGGCTTTTATCTCCAATTCCTTGATTGCTTCATAAATCATTCTATGGGCATCAATGTAGAAATCCTCCACCTGGAGGATTTCAATAACCTTTAATAAGGCATCTTTGCTTAATAATATAGAAGATAAGCACGCAGCTTCGGCCTCAACATCATGAGGTGGCATGCCAACATCAAGCATGCTATTACTCCTTCACCACAGTAACCTTAATAGTTGCAGATAACCCTTCATCTAATTTAATCTTTACTTCATGCTCTCCTGCCTTCTTTATTGGTTCAGGCAGCATTATTTTTCTTTTATCAATTGAGTAGCCCATCTGTGAAAGCTTTTGTGCTATATCAATTGCAGTAACTGAACCAAACAGTTTATCCTCTTCGCCAACCTGTGCGCCAATAGTCAGCGCAACATTTGATAACGCTTCCACAAGTTCTTGCCCTTCTTTTTTGCGTTTTTCCTTCTTTATCTTTACAAGCTTCTTTTGATGTTCTATCGCTTTTGCACTTGATTCATTATAAGGTATAACAAGTTTCTTTGGCAAAAGGAAATTGCGCGCATATCCTTCTGCAACCTCTTTTACATCTCCTGCTTCACCCAGATTTGGAATATCCTTCTGTAATATAACCTTCATAGTCAAACTCCTTTGAAAAAAAATTAAACAATCTTTCTAAAATTCATCCAGAAATCTATGATGCCCAAACCCATTAACATTGTTATTATAAAAAAGAGAACCTGAAACCCCAATAACATGCCCACAAATAACAATACCATTCCATAAAGTTTAGGCCATTGCTTTTTCTCAAAATAAAAACTTATTATGGACAATCCCTGTATGGTGTATACTACACACAAAATAAGGCCAATATTAAGAGCTATCGCCCATAATATATGATTACTGTTACCTAACAATACTGTTGCCCAGCTTACAATAAGTAAAAAAACAATCCACTCATCAACACGGAAAAGAGTAAACCTGCTGTCAGAAATTTTTAAAAATTTAAAACGTATAAAAAAGGCATACACAAGCACATAAATAAAAAGCGAAATAACAATTGAACTGAAAAAATATGAAAACGGCATAAGAATACGCATTGTTGGAACAAAGTTTTCGAGTTGCTGCAGCATTACCGACTTTTCTGCTGCACCTAACGATGAGCTTTCAATCATCAGCTGTATCATCTTCTGGTTGTCTGCAACAACATCTATCCCTTTCAGGTAATATTGCAGATAGTAGACAACAAGAAGGGAAAACCACAATACCAGCACACTGGCTATAAAATATCGCTGAAATGAAAACCGTTGTGCTGTATACCCAAAAACTGCGCCTGCAATGATAAATTGAATGCCAATCATCTCATTAATAAGGTATGATAGGCCTATATAGCTACCAGTTGCAATAATTATAAGAGCTATCGCACCTAACTGTAATTGCAGCCTGTACACCAGCATAGCTATAACAACACTAAAAGCTATACCAAGTATAAAATGAAGCAGCAGTTCCACAATGTTACATTAAAAAATTATTTTACAACAAACGGCAACAATGCGATTATACGGGCACGTTTAATGGCACGCGCCAGATGTCGCTGATGCTTTGCACAGGTTCCCGTAATCCGCCGCGGAAGTATTTTACCCCTGTCGGTAATAAACCTGACCAATAAATCCGGATTTTTGTAATCAATAGCCAGGTTTGGATCTTCGCAAAAGCGGCATACTTTTTTCTTGAATTTAGGTATTCGCTGCACCTGAACCGCTGTTGCCAGCACCTTGTCGTCATCCTCGGAAGCTTCAACGGTTTCAGGTTTTACTTCCTGAGGCTTTATATTTTCCTGTGACTCTATAGTTTCATCATGTTTAATTTCTTCACTCATTATGTTACTCCTTATAACTAATGTCAATATTTAGAATGGTATTTCGTCATCAGCAAAGGGCTGATCGGTATTTATATCAACGGGTTCATCTTGTTCGATAGTAACCTGTGAATCAGCCTGGGACTTGCCACCCAGGAACTGTAAGGATTCGGCAACTATTTCCACAGTTGAACGTTTATTCCCTTCTTTATCCTGCCATGATCGCTGCTGCAGTCTTCCTTCTAATGCCAGTTGCTGGCCCTTTTTACAGTAATTAGCAACTGTTTCAGCCAATTTACCCCATGCAACACAATTAAAGAACGAAACCACTTCTTGCTTTTCGTTATTCTTTAAATAAATCCTGTTATTGGCCACTGAAAAGGAAACAACAGCTGACCCACCCGGAGTGTATCGCAACTCAGGATCCCTGACAACTCTTCCAACCAGTATAACCTTATTTAAATCACCTGCCATAGACGTTACGCTGTCTTGCTAAGTTTTGGAAGTCTGACAAAAAGATATCGGAGGATATCAGGCTGCAATCTGAATTCGGCAATAATACTGCTAACCGATGATGGATTTATCTGGGCAATAAAATATTCATAGTACCCATCATTTGCCTTGTCTATAGTATACGCTAAACTCCGTATACCCCATGGCTCATCAGATTCAATGACAACCTGATTTTTCTTTAAAATTTCGCGGACCTTTTCTTTAAGTGACTCCAGCTTGTCTGAAGGCCGCAATATGACTATTAATTCGTATTTGTTCATTGTTACCCCCTATGGATAATAGTAGCTGCACTGCAAACGCGTGCAGCAGAAGGACTACCACTATTTTTGCACATAATATAATTTGCAACAACTTTTTTTCAATACTTTTTTCTGCAATTGCTAAAAAATCGTTTATTACAAAAGTACAGATACTCTAACACCGCCCAAGGCAGTTGTAGAGTATATTATTTAATAATTTTACCTGTTGTTAACAATTTGACCTTGACTAAAATAATTCCCTTTTGTATTTTTACTCTGATTTTTCTGGTCACATTACTTACAATGTCAGATATATTGACTGGCTTTGTTAAGGAGAAATGTTAATAATGAAAAAAATCACAAAAACAAATGACATCAAAACTAATACCCCAATTAGAGTGTACAAAAAAGGGTATGGATATGCATTGCTTACATTAATTGAAAATAACGATTTATTCCTTATATGCAAATCACCTGATGATTTTTTTAAGCATATCCAGGAAAATGAAACTGTAGAATGTTATATATGGCCGTATCCTGATGGTTCGTATGATTTTACCACTACAGTACTGGGAAAAATTTCCTCACCATTCCCCATACTTTTACTACAGCACACGGATTCTATTATATATAATCAATCACGCCAATGCCTTAAGGCCAAGGTTGCCATCCCTTTTACTTTCTTCACCTTTTCTATTAATACCGCCAAGAGTTTTTCTTCTGAGGATATACAATGGCATGAAGGGACTATTCTAGAGCTTACTGACCGTGAAGCTGTACTTCATACAGCAACAAAGCTTGAACATTTTGTCAAGGGCCACCTGCATTTAGGCACAAAAGATGTTGATATCACCGCCAAAGTAACCGGCATTAACAATACCCACTATGATATTTCGTTTGTAGGGCTGGATGACACTGACAGAATTGCAATATTAGATTATATATTCACCGTTTATAGGGAATAATTCTTTATTTTATAACAACAGCACCATCTTCCAGAATAATATCGCATATTATGGAATCTACTTTTGTATTGAGAGGTGTTGCAACAACAAACTGGCCACTGAACTCAAAGGTATCTTGTGGCTGTAAAAGGTCTACATAATCTGCTTTATCGGTATAGCAATAATACAGCATCTTTACCTTTGGAAGACTTACAGACAGGATAATTCTATATTTCTTTTTTAAAAGATGTGATTCCTCTACTTTTACAACCTGCCCCTGGGCTTTGACCACTTTATTCTTCAAGGCATCAAGTATCTGTAATCGTTTAATTGCATCACTATTTTGCAACAAAGCATACCATTGAGTATCTAATATGACTTCTTTTGCTTCATCAGCCATTACATTGCCAGTTACTATCGCACATATAATAATAGCAGTATATATCCACTTCATGTTTATTCCACTTCCTGTGAATCAAAGTAACATCGTATAGCCTTGCCAGCTCTCAGCACAATACAATATTCCATTACGCCATTATGTTTTTTCAACAGTGCAATCACATCCTGCATTGTTGCAACGCGTACCCCATTAATTGATTGTAATATATCACCTTTTTTTAATAGATTATATGCCTGCCCAAACTGTAGCACTTCTACAATAACCACACCATTACGTGAATCATCCACTGTAATCCCATACCTGGATTGCAATGTGTTGATCCAGTAGTTTCCTTCTTTGCCTTTAGTTTTTTCCTGCAGTACAAAATTATATGTTTGTAGCTGCCCATCCCGTGCAATAACCAGCTCAATGGAGGATCCGACCTGTTTTGAATGTATTGATTTTACCAAATCTGAAATCTTTTTTACCTGCACACCATCAACCCTGCGTACAATATCGCCAACTTCTATACCTGCGCGGGAAGCAGGCGAGCCGTCAACAACCGATATAACCTCAACCTGAGTTTGCGTGCCATCTTTTATGAATTTTTCCTGAACCAAAAAGCCAAGCCACCCTCGCCGTACCCTGCCATACTGTATAAGCTCGCCAGCAACCTGCTTAACGATGGAAGCAGGAATTGCAAAACTTATCCCCTGATACCCGCCTGTTTGCGTGCGTATTGCTGTATTAATGCCAACAAGCTTTCCATTTAATGACACCAGTGGCCCGCCTGAATTTCCCGGATTAATTGGCACATCAGTCTGTATATAGTCCTCTATGTCAGCAAAGCCAATGTCACTGCGACCAACTGATGATACAATTCCACCTGTTACCGATTGCTGCAATCCAAACGGATTGCCTATTGCAAGCACCCACTGGCCGGGATATACCTTTTCATCTTCTACCTCTATTGCCTGTAATGGAATGCCGGAAGGATGCCGTACCTTCAACAGTGCAATATCAGTTTTTTCATCCACCCTGTAGGTACTCCCATCAGAAAATGATTCAACTTCACACTCGGTACCATCCGCTAAATTTATCTGGTATACAGTACCCTTTGAAACAACATGGTAATTGGTTATAACATACCCTTTTGATGAAATAATAGTACCTGAAGCATACCCAACCTTGCGGTAATGCCCCTTTTCAACAACAAACACCTGTATACTCACCACTGATGGGCTTGCTTTCTGGGTAGCTGAGACAAACTTCTCACTGACTGCATCCTGTGCATAAGCCGATGATAAGCAAAAAATTACTATGATAATTGCACATATTTTTTTCACACAATCACTCCAGAGGAAACAGGATTTATTCACATGAAAAAGTTCTTCCAATCCAATCAACCAATAGTATGAACTATCGCACTATTGTAAAATAATCATTACTTTTATCAATTGTATATTTATCAAGGTCAATCTTTTTTCCCAAGGGTTTATAGGGATACTTTTTAGTAACTTCTACACCAGTAAAAAGCGAATATATCCCAACCGCAATGCCCTCAGCAACATCATCTAAATGATTATTAATAATAGTGCGGGTATACGGCCGTGCCAGGTACCCAAATTCAATGAATGCATTAATAGCGTTAACATGTAGTGGCACTGACCATATTGATATATACGGTGGGGCAAGCCGCTGGTCTTTATGCCGTATCCCTTTTGCATAAAGATTGTACAGGACAAAGCGTATAATCTCATTTGACGCATAGAGGTTGTCGCCACCATACCCTTCAAACCCACCATCCCGGCGATACTGTTCATATTTACTCTGCTCACGGGTAAAAAAGGCATTTTTGGGAATAAATTGTTGAATATCATCTGCATACGGTGTTTTGGGTGGGTGATGTTTTGCTATATGTGCCCAACCGGGTGGGTCATTGTAAGCCCATTGTACCATGTTGTAGCGATAGCCCTTAAATCCATCAATATCAATGCTAAAATCATTTTTTATTCGGTACCCCGTGAAATACATCATCACATCATTGCAAAACCAGTAAAATCCTGATTTATTTTCATTTTCAGTAAACCAGTCCGCATACATGCTGTTATAAAAAAAAGACCTGTCAGAAATAGTGCCCTGAAGGAACTGTAGCCCCTTATACAGAATACTATATGGCGCTGCGATGACTGCATTCATGCCACGAAAGTATGGTGAGGAATTCAACGCAAAATGTATTGAAAGCACCAAGTGTGGGTGAAGGCTGTTGATATAGCTTATTCTTCCTTCTTTAAGCGTACCATCGTTATCAATATAGTCAAACAGCCTGTATGGTGCGTTGGGATCTTTATGAATTAGGTGTGAATTCAATGAAGGGCCACGGCTGATAAATGTCTGTATATATACCCTTTTAACTGGCTTATCAGTATATTTTTGCAGTATTAAATAAAATTTTTCAAAATTTCCCTGGGGCGATAGTAACTGCAAAAGTGCCTCAACACGTTTAGCTATTTCATACGTATAGATATGCTCATGATAATCCTTATATGATGCCCCTTCACGATATGTTTCAAGATATTTCATGGAAAGCAGATCAAACCTATCACCATACACATCCTTTGGCATAATTGCTTTGCCACCATGTCCCGGATCAAGCACAACGCGGTACAGAGGAAATTCCAATTTAATTGTGGAAATTTGAAATGAAAAAATAGTAATAATAATTATGGCAGGATATACTACTATTTTTTTTAGATATTTAACCCATGCCATTCTTTGATTTAACACTCTCAAAAACAGAATTTTTTCATGAAAAAGGCTGCCCTTATTAAGACAGCCTTTTAGCAGTATACCTTATACAATTACAACAATACTTTACTTAGCAGCCTGCTGTGGTTGATTCAAGATTCTGTTTAAATTGTCGGCTTTTTCTAAATCATACTTGCCTTTTGCATTTTCCGGGTCAATATCTTCAAGAATCTGGATAGCATAGGTTTTGGCTACTCTGAAATGCTTCACTGCTGTATCATATACATGGTCATCCATCATATTCTGCCCATCATCAAACTGGCCATAGGCTATACGCAGACGCGCAATATTCTTGAATAAGACTTTGTTCCTGTCAGGATTTGACCTGCTACGTTCATCCAGATCCAGGTCAAGGATCTTTCCAGCACATTCATTGAGTAACGCCTGTGTTCTTTGCTTATATACTTCGGCTATTTTTTTATACAATTCAAAAATGTCCTTGCGGTTCTTTTCCAGTTCTACCTGGGCATAAATGACATCGCGTTTATAGTAATAACCCATTCCCTTTTTATAGCCTTCATATATTGCCTGATAGTCTTTATCCCAACCCTGATCTTTGTAGTTGGTTACAATAACCTTTAACATATATATTTTATCTAAATTTGATTTCTTTAAAAACTCAACCCGCTCCAGTGCATGAAACCGCGCTAAATAATTTTCTTCAGGCCGTGTTGCTTCTGTAAACTGCTTTTCAGGTGCTTGAGCCTGCTGTGCTTTTACCATAGGTGTAAATTGCAGTGAAAGTACCAATGCAATTGCCAAAATAAAAAGTATGCTTTTCTTTTTCATTGTATCACTCCTTTAATTGAAATTAACATATATTATGTATTAGCATCCCTGCATATACCATTAGCTAAGTTGGAAATAATTCTACTACTCAGCCAGTTGTTTAGCAAGTATTTTTTTTATTATTCAATAATTTTTATCAGTATTTATTACTTAAAAATAAGGTACTATAAAAACAATGTACACTCCCCGCCGAAGGCGGCGGGAGTGTACATTTATTATTATTTTAATTAAAAATAATTTTTTATACTACAATAATAATCCTGACATCCATCACATTGGTATTTGTGGGGCCTGTTTTAATTAAATCACCCAGAGCTTCAAAAAAGTGGTATGAATCATTATTATTGATATATTCATCTATATTTAGCCCAAGTTTTTGTGCTTTACTCACTGTAGTCCCATCTGCCACAGCGCCTGCAGCATCGGTTGGCCCATCGGTGCCATCAGTTCCCACACTTGCAGCAGCAATTGGCAAACCTTCAATTAAACGGGCTATCTGCATTGCAAACTCCATATTGCGCCCGCCTAACCCGGAGCCTTTAACCACAACAGTTGTTTCTCCACCACTGATGATACATGCGGGTATTTTAACAGGATTACCAGTTTTAATCACCTCAAAAGCTATGGCACTGTGAAATCCTGCACACTGGGCAGTATCACCTTCAATCATTGATGACAAGATTATGGAATTATATCCCAGCTCACAAGCTTTTGTATATGCTGCCATGCATGCAATGATGTTTGAAGCAACAATACAATTGTGCACCTTTTCAAATATGTGCTTGTCTTTTGGGGTTTCAGGTATTTCACCATTAACACCTTTTTTTAGGTGATGAATTATTGATGGTGCAACTGCCTTAACCAGGTTATACCGCTGTAATATAGAAAGGGCATCCATGTACGTGCTTTCATCAGGCACAAATGGCCCTGATGCAATAATGTCCATGTCATCGCCTACTACGTCCGACATCATCAGGTTTATCACCGTGGCAGGATACGCTGCCAGAGCCAAGTTGCCACCTTTTGTTCTAGATATGTGTTTGCGCACAACATTTAATTCCTTGATTGAAGCGCCGCTTTTTAAAAGCTTTTGTGTTAAATCCTGCTTTTGGGCCAATGTAATTGGCTCCACCGGATACGGTAACAGTGCCGAGCCACCACCTGAAATACATGATATCACTAAATCATGTTCACCTGCTTTTCCAAGAAGATCGATTATCTCTTGAGAGGCTTTAAGGCCGTTTTCATCTGGTACTGGATGGGCTGCTTCACGAAGTGCAATATGGGACAGGTTTTCACGGTAACCATACTTAACAGCAATGACCCCTTGTGATATACTATCGCCCAGAATATCCTCAACTGCCTTTGCCATAGGTGCAGTTGCTTTCCCTGCTCCAACTACATAGATATTTTTTATGGCTGACAGGTTAAGCACTGTACCATCTTTTAAACGCAGAACGTTCCCTTCCCGTATCAATGACGAACGTACAGCCTTATAAGGGTCAACTGCCTCAATAGCCTTTGAATAAATGGCTTTGATGTCTTCACGTGGGTTCATGTATCCTCAACAAATTTCATTAACATTAATAGGTTTTCGCACAATAAGGTGTTCGTACGTACCCATATACCCTCCATATACGTGTATATATTTTTAATAACAAATACATAACAAAATAGTTGCATTTACTTACACTATTTTAGTATATTTATTATGATGCGTGATGAAATTAATGTCAAACATTTTACTGATGAATGATATTGCAAGCATTGTGTAACTAAAAAGATTTTGAAAATACAGTATAACTATAATACATATTTTATCTTAACATACATACGTTATGGCAAACAAACAATATATACAAATCAAAAAGGGAAAAGTATGATACCATTGGGGAAAAAGATTACGTACTCATGTTTATGTGTGCTTTTTTCAGTCAGCATGCTTAATGCAAAAACCCTGACAGTTGTCTTTCCATTTTGTCCACAAGACCTTTCCAATCAATCCTCAACATTATTTGAGTCACTTAAAAGCATGACTGTTGAAGGGGTCACAATAGACAGCGTTTCCAAAGTCAGTTCGTTTAACTCTATTCTTGAATTAAATGATGACAGCGCCCGCTTAAACATTAAAAAATTTTCCCAGAAGCGTAAAACTGACTATGTCCTTTTTACGGAGCTGTCACATTCAGTGGGGCAGATTAATATTGAATATAAACTATATTCACTGGAAAACAATAGTTTCATTACAACATTATTTGATTGGACTTTGTACAACAGCATTCATCAGTCGGCAAAAACTCTTGAAAAACAACTATCGCTAATATTACAATCAAAAATTATAAAAATTAGCAATGTTGTAGTTTTGGGCGATAGTTCCTTAAATCAGATCATTGTAAATTTTGAAGCCTATGGTGACAGCAGCTCTTATGCCATACTGCGTTCACTTTTGAGAGAAGGACCGTATGATACTATCGCCACTATCACGGGCACAACCTATACTGATACCGATATACAGCCTGGAATTGTTTACTGGTACAAAGTACAGGCTTTACAGGATGGTTATGCAATAGACACTTCAACACCTGTATCTGTATATGTTGTACCAGAAAATAAGGAAAACCTGGACATTGATAAGGTGCTATCGCAATACAAAAAGCCCGAAGAAAAACCACAGGATGAAGAACAGAAAGCCTTGATCAAAGCACATATTGATTTGATTCAACCACAATACATGAACTCTGTTAAACTGCGAATTATCATGCAGGTTGTAAAATCATATATTGCTAAAGGGCAACTTACTGTGTTAAAGGATTTTGATACAATCATGATGGATGCCGAATCCAACACCATATACTTTATTAAAAAGAACAATTATGTAGTAAAACTGGAAACTAAAAGGCCGTTTGAACTGCTTTCAGCAAGCAACTATGACATAGAGCTTGTTCAGAAACTTTTACTCAATGCCATTGCCTTTGGGGCACAGGATGGCACCATTGAAATCACGGACGATGAGGGGTATACGGCCCAGCTTCCGCTGTACCAGTCAATTGGGATTGCAACTACATACTTTAAGGAATATAAGAACTGGGCTGGCAATACTATTCTATGGAGTACATCAAACAAGGAAATCAAGGAAAAGATGAAAGAGTATTCTAATCAGTAATCTGCTATAAAATATTTACATAAACAGATGTTGATAAAATGTCGATAGTATATAGTATCATGCACGCTTATGGTGCATGAATATACAATAAAGTAACGATATGTTATTTAAGCGAAAAAAGAAAACACTTCCTGATGTATACGAGTTTACGGATGATGACGGCAAAAAGTGGCTTCAGACATCCACAAAGGACCTTTTGTCTTCAAAAGAGCTTAATGACATCATTAAGGAAATAGAAAAGGAAAAAGACGAAGGCGAGATTATCATTGCCCGCATTGACTTTAAGAAAGTAAATAAAGAATACTATGAACGGCTTGTTGAACTTGAAGAAAAGCTAAAAAAACGCACCGAACTTCTGCGTCGTGTGGTGAAAGAATCGCGCGAAACCATTGACCGAAAAAATAAAAAGATGAAAGAGCTTATTGAATATATAAAAAAGCTGCATCTTCTTTTAGCCTACTATAAGCTTTCCCCTGAGGATTTTAACAAAATAGATTTTACCAAAGCATACGCTAAAGCTCCAGAAATGCCTGCCCCTCCTACTTCCATTGAGGTAAAAGAAAAAATAATTGAGTATGTACCTGTGGAAGAGCAGATATTGGAAGATTAATTTACTTCCCCGAATTTAAGATTGATGATATATTTTCAAAAAAGTAGAAGATCTATCTTACCACCGCTAAAAAATGTGTGAAATTTTATGTACTATGAATATAAATCATCAATTTTCATTATTACAATTCATGGGATTTAAAAACTCTTCATGTTAATCCTTATATACATTGTTATGTACAAATCAGTATTTATTCCTTAAAAAAAATTTAACATAAATACATGTACAGGGGCTGTCCAAAAAG
>Ga0308414_1002019_pt1 | contig 13207 bp, 10 predicted proteins | sample HotsprSampleOS50_FD_205667 | JGI IMG/M metagenome (GOLD analysis project Ga0308414, IMG submission 205667) | Hot spring phototrophic mat microbial communities from Octopus Spring, Yellowstone National Park, Wyoming, United States - 20090730_OS50 ... | reverse complement strand
TTGAGCGCATGATTGCCATCAACACCAACCAGGCCAACCCAGACGACATTGACCACCTGGGCAACCGGCGCGTCAAAACGGTGGGCGAGCTGATCCAGAACAAGCTGCGCATCGGCCTGCGCCGCACTGAGCGCGTCGTCAAGGAGCGCATGTCCATCCGCGAGTCCGACAACCTGACTCCGGTGGCGCTGATTAACATCCGCCCGATCGTGGCCGCTATCCGCGAGTTCTTCGGCTCGTCGCAGCTTTCGCAGTTCATGGAGCAGACCAACCCGCTGGCAGAGCTGACGCACAAGCGCACGCTGTCGGCGCTTGGCCCCGGCGGCCTGCGCCGCGAACGCGCCGGCTTCGATGTGCGCGACGTGCATCACAGCCACTACGGGCGCATCTGCCCTATTGAGACGCCGGAAGGCCCAAACATCGGCCTAATTGGCCGGCTGGCGAGCTACGGCCGTGTGAACGAGTACGGCTTTGTTGAGACCCCGTACATGGAGGTCATCAAGTTCCTAGCTCCTACCGATGAAGCCATTATCGGCCGCACGATCCGCGACGACGTGCTGGACGCCAAGGGCAGCACGCTGGCGGAGGAGGGCGCTGTTGTTGACCGCGACCTGGCGCGCAAGCTGGCGCAGGCCGGCATCGAGCGCGTGCCAGTCATACCGTTCGTCAGCTCAGAGATCGTGTACCTCTCGGCAGACCAGGAAGACAACTTCGTCATCGCCCAGGCTAACGCCCAGCTTGATGACCTCAAGCAGTTCGTTAACAAGCGCATCGCCGCCCGCTACAACCAGAAGTTCGACGTGGTGCCGGTGCAGCGCGTAGACTACATGGACGTGGCGCCGCGCCAGATCGTGGGCATCAGCGCCGCCCTCATCCCCTTCCTGGAGCACGACGACGCCAACCGCGCCCTGATGGGGTCGAACATGCAGCGCCAGGCCGTGCCGCTGCTCCAGCCAGATGTGCCGATTGTCAGCACCGGGATGGAAGGGCAGGCCGCCTATGACAGCGGCCAAGTGCTGGTGGCCGACGACGACGGCGAGGTAATCAGCGTGCAGGGCGACCGCATCGTGGTGCGCAGCCCGCAGGGCGAGGAGCGCATCTACCGCCTGCGCAAGTTCAACCGCTCCAACCAGTCCACCTGCATTGACCAGCGCCCAGTGGTGTTCAAGGGCCAGTTTATCCACAAGGGGCAGGTGATTGCCGACAGCTCCTCTACCGATCACGGCAACCTGGCCCTGGGCCACGACGTGCTGGGCGCGTTCCTGTCGTGGGACGGTGGCAACTACGAGGACGCGCTGCTGATCAGCGAGGCGCTGCTGCGCGAGGACAAGTTCACCAGCATCCACATCGAGAAGCACGAAATTGAGGCGCGCGACACCAAGCTGGGGCCAGAGGAGATCACCTACGACATCCCCAACGTGGGCGAGGACGCGCTCAAGGACCTGGACGAGTTCGGCATTGTGCGCATCGGCGCAGAAGTGGGGCCGAACGACATCCTGGTTGGCAAGATCACCCCCAAGGGCGAGAAAGAACTCAGCCCGGAGGAGAAGCTGCTGCGCGCCATCTTCGGCGAGAAAGCGCGCGAAGTCAAGGACTCGTCGCTGCGCCTGCCTCACGGCGAGAAGGGCAAGGTAGTAGACGTTAAGACTTTCACCCGCGAGGAACATCGTGACCTACCGGCCGGCGTCGAGAAGATGGTGCGCGTGAGCGTGGCGCAGAAGCGCAAGCTCACTGTGGGCGACAAGATGGCCGGCCGTCACGGCAACAAAGGCGTGATCTCAAAAATTGTGCCCATCGAGGACATGCCGTATCTGGAAGATGGCCGCCCTATAGAGATCATCCTCAACCCGCTGGGCGTGCCGGGCCGCATGAACATCGGTCAGGTGCTGGAGATTCACCTGGGTTGGGCTGCCGAGCGCTTGGGCTTCCGCGCCATTACCCCGGTGTTTGACGGCGCCAAAGAGGACGAAATCCGCGCCGAGCTGGGCCGCGCTTGGATGATTGACCGCGCTTGGGCCGATATCACCGAGCGCGCTTGGGAGTGGATCAAACAGTTCCAGTATCACCCCGACGAGCTGGAGGACGACGATGAAGTGCGCCGGCTCTACATCCACGAGTGGCTTGGCCACAGCGGCGCCTACGAGCCGGACGAGCTGCTGACCAACGTGACCTACGCCCGCCGCGCTGTGCTAAACGAATGGCTGCGCGAGCGCGGCATCAACCCGGACGACGTGCTGCTGTTCGACACCACTGGCGTTCCGCTGTCGGAGCGCCGCCGCCGCGACGCCTTGGCCACCGACGTGGCGCTGCGCCTGTGGATGCAGTGGGCCGACCCGTATTACTATCAAACGCACGTCCCTGCGGAAGTTAGCGGCAGAGACCTGCTCAGCTACGCCGACCGCGTCATGCTGCGCACCGGCCGGCCTGTGCCCATCTATGGCAAGCAGACGCTCTACGACGGGCGTACCGGCGAGCCGTTCGACCGGCCTGTAACAGTGGGCATCATCCACATGCTCAAGCTGGCGCATCTGGTGGAGGACAAGGTGCACGCCCGCTCTACCGGCCCGTACAGCCTGGTCACGCAGCAGCCGTTGGGCGGCAAGGCCCAGTTCGGCGGCCAGCGTTTCGGCGAGATGGAAGTTTGGGCGCTTGAGGCCTACGGCGCGGCCTACACGCTGCAGGAGATGCTCACGGTCAAGTCTGACGACGTGCAGGGCCGCGTTAAGACCTACGAGGCCATCGTCAAGGGCGAGCCGATTGAAGAGCCGGGCATTCCCACCAGCTTCCGCGTGCTGGTGAAGGAGCTGCAGAGTTTAGGCTTGGCGGTGGAGGCCATCGCCGAAAACGGCGAGATCATCCGCTTCGGCAAGGACGATGAGAAGGCCCGCCAGCCGAAGATCTCCACCGCTTTGCTCAGCCTGTCTGAGGACAACGCCAGCGATTGAAGCCGGCCAGTTCAAAACGAAGACGCACACCGGGGCGCACGCGCCCCGGTTTTTTTTGTTTGCTGCGTCTGGCCGCCTGCGCTACACTGCAGCCATGCAACTATCACATTTGCACGATTGGAATCTGACGCCCCAGGCCGCTATCGCGCTGCAGCAGCAGCTGGCGGCGCAGATCGTTACCGGCCCGCCGCTGGCGCTTGAGCGCGTGCAGCTGGTCGCCGGCGTGGATGTGAGCGTTAAAGACAACGTCTCGCGGGCGGCAGTGGTTGTGGTGAGGTTTCCCAGCCTGGAGCAGGTGGAGACTGTGACCGCCGCACAGCCGACACCGTTTCCCTACATCCCCGGCCTGCTCAGCTTTCGCGAGGGGCCGGTGCTGGAAACGGCTTTCGCCCGTCTGCAAACCGAGCCAGACGCTTTTCTATTCGACGGCATGGGCATCATGCACCCGCGCCGTTTGGGGATTGCAGCGCACCTGGGGCTGTGGCTGAACCGGCCTACGGTCGGCTGCGGCAAAACGCACCTAGTGGGCGCGTATGACCCGCCGGCTGCCGCGCGCGGTGCGCGCAGCCCCGTCTATTACCGCGGCGAGCAGGTGGGTGTGGCGCTGCGCACGCGGGACAACGTCAAGCCGCTGTACATCTCGCCCGGCCACCGAATTGACCTGGAGTCAGCGGTGGCGCTAGTGCTGGCGTGCGCGCCGCGCTGCCGCCTGCCGGAGCCGATCCGGCTGGCGCATCGCGCGGCCAGCAGCCCCTAAAGGTTCACGCCCCGCCGTTTGCAGCCGCCCACGCCGTATAGACCTCTATCTGGCGCACCACCTCAGCCAGGGCGTTGAGCGCGTTGATGTCGCCTTCGCCAGCAGACATAAACGCGATGATGAAGCGGCTGCCGCCGGCGCGCACTACGCCGGCATCGTTGATGACGCGCCCAGTGGCGATCATGTCAGTGGGCAGCACGCCGTCCTTGCCCGTGTAGCCCAGCGGGTAGACGCGCTCGATAGGCGAGACGTAGTCAATGTCGGTGGCGGGGATGCTGAGCAGCGCGCTGGTCGCGCGGGCGGCCTGGCGGAAGGTCTCGGAGCGGGTAAAGTGCTCGCCGCGCAGGATGAAGTCATGGCCGCGCGCCAGGTCGCTGGCCGTAAAGACATTGTCCACCTGGTACGCGCTGCCGCGCACCAGCACCACTCGCCCGTTTACGGCTGAGGGAGCAAAGCGCGGATCGGATAGGCCAACAGTCGGGCTGCCTGGGTGATTCCAGGTGTGCAGGCCGTTGGTCAAGCCCATCGTGCCGCGCAGGAAGTCGTTGAACTTGACGATGGCGTTCTCCGGGCCGGGCACGCGCTCGGCCGTGTCGGCCAGCACCACACCGGTGGCGCGGTTGTCGCTGTAGACAGCCATGCGGTAGAGCGGCGTGCCTGGCCCGTCGTTCCAGTCGGCAGCCGGCGTGTTAAGGTAGTAATACAGGACAGCGAAAGCCTTGAAACAGCTTGCCACGGGCATCAGGTTGTCGGCGTTGATCTGGATGCGGAAGCGTTCGGCGTAGGCGCTGTCAATGCAGCGGAAATCGAGCGCCATGCTGCGCCTGCCGATGAAGGCTTCCAGATCAGCGCGGATGCTGGCGGCGATGGGCGCTTCCTCGCTCCAATCCTGGGCGCGCAGCGGGCGGAGCGCCGCCGCGCCAGAGAGGCCGGCGGCCAGCGCCAGGAAAGCCCGCCGAGTCAGGGTGTGCGGCCTGTTCATGCCGCAGTCAGCGCCTCCACCAGCGCCGGCAGGCTGTCGAACACAGCGTCTGGCTGTGCGCTGCCGTTGAGGTCCGCCGCAGTCGAGACGCCGGTGAGCACCAGGGCTGTGCGCAGGCCGCAGGCCGCAGCGCCGGCGATGTCGGTGTCGAGGCGGTCGCCGATCATCAGCGTTTCGGCCGGCGCGCTGTGCAGCGCGGCCAGCGCCGCTTCAAACATCGGCGCGTGCGGCTTGCCGACGATGATGGGTTCGCGCCCGCTGGCAGTCCGCAGCGCAGCGATCATGCTGCCCGCGCCGGGGGCCAGGCCGTCTGGCAGGGGGAAGGTCGCGTCTGGGTTCGTGCCGATGAAATCGGCCCCGGCCATAATCAGGCGGCTGGCGCGCTTAAGGTCGTCGTAGGTCAGGTCCCACTTCAGGCCAGCCACAACTGCTTGCACATCAGAGTCGGCCAGCGTGAAGCCAGCGGCGGCGATCACGGCGCGCAGGCCGTCCGCGCCGAAGACGTGCACGCGCGCGCCGGGCGGGTAGTGGGCGCGCAGGTAGTCGGCGGTGGCCGTGCCGGACGTAATGATGGCTGTCTCAGGCACGCCGGGCACGCCCAGCCGGGCCAGCTTGCGCACGTAATCGGCCTGAGTTTTGCTGCTGTTGTTGGTTGCCAGGGCGAATGGCAGGCCGCGCGCCCGCAGGGTGTCAAAGAACAGGCGCAGGCCAGGAAGCGCTGTGTCGCCCCGCCACAGCACGCCGTCCATGTCGGAGATAACCGCTTTGATGCCGGAGAAGTCCATGCCGTGTGCCCGCTTTTTCAGCCGTTTCGCGCAGGCATTATACACGCGGCCGCGCTACAATCAACGACTGCTGACAGGTCAGCCACAGAACAGGAGCCGCTGTGCGCCTGCGCAGCCGCTTCTCTGTCTGATACTGGCTTATGACACTAAGGACGCTTACCGATGATCAAAACCACTGCCTACGCGCCCGTTACGCCGGACACCGTGGCGGCCCTGGCCGACATCTTCGGCGCTGACTACGTCAGCACGGCCCAGGCCGACCTGGAGCTGCACGCCCGCGACCAATCACACCACCCCGGCTGCCACGGCGAGGTCGTGGTTTGGCCGCGCGCGGCCGAGCAGGTGGCGGCGGCGCTGGCGCTGGCCAACGCGCGTCGCATCCCTGTCACCCCGTGGGGCGTGGGCACGTCGCTGGAGGGCAACCCGATTCCGCTGTACGGCGGCGTGCTGATGTCGTTCGAGCGTATGAACCGCGTGCTCGCCGTCCACGCCGACGACTTCCAGGTGACCGTTCAACCAGGGGTGTGCCACAAAGACCTGAACGAACAGCTGGCGCGCTGCGGCCTGTTCTTCGCGCCTGACCCCGGCGCGAACGCCACCATTGGCGGGATGCTGGCCAACAACGCTGCTGGCATCCGCACGGTGAAGTACGGGGCCAGCAAGGACAACGTGCTGGCCATGCAGGTGGCGCTGGCCGACGGCCGGCTGATCCGTGTGGGGTCGCGCTCGGTCAAGCAGGCAGCCGGCTACGACCTGCTGCACCTGTTCGTGGGCAGCGAGGGCACGTTGGGGATTATCACTGAGGCGACGCTCAAGCTGGTGCCGATCGCGCCGTACATGGGCGCGGCCCTGGCCGCTTTTGAGACCGTCGAGACGGCAGTGGAAGCTGTTGTCGCGGTGCGCGGCAGCGGCCTGGAGCCGGCGGCATTGGAGCTGATTGACGCGGCCCACGCGGCTATGCTGCGCCAGGCCGAAGGAGTGGACCTGACCGATCGCCCGACGCTGTTCATGGAGTTCCACGCGGCGCACGAAACGGCGCTGAACCTGGGCCTGGAGACCGTGCGCGACATCTGTGCCGAGCTGGGCGCGGTCAGCTTCCGCGCCACGACCGACACCGCCGAGCGCAAGAAGCTGTGGCACGCGCGCCACTCGTCATACGAGATTATGGTGCGCACGTACTCAGAGAAGGGCTTTTTCATCAACGACGTAGCCGTGCCCATCAGCGCCTACCCAGAGCTGATTGGCTACATCGAGCAGCTCAAACGCGAGCACGGCGTCACCGCTTACATGATCGGCCACGCTGGCGACGGCAACATCCACGTGGAGTTCCCTTTTGCCAGCCCGGAGGAGTACGCGCAGCGGCAGGCGATCAACGGCATGATCGTGCGCAAGGCGCTGGAGCTGGGCGGGACCTGCACCGGCGAGCACGGCGTCGGCATTGGCAAGGCCAAGTATATGCCAGAAGAACACGGGGCCGCGCTGGAGGTGATGCGCGCCCTCAAGCAGACGCTTGACCCCAACAACATCCTCAACCCCGGCAAGGTTTTTCCGGTGGATTGAGGCCAGTTTGCAGGGCAGCCTGTGTTGTCTGTGTGGCTGCCCTGCGTCAGTTCAGATAAGCGCGCACTAAATGCCCAGAACAATGCGGGCGATGGTGAGGTAGATAAACAGGCCGGTGGCATCCACCACTGACGTGATCAGCGGCGCAGACACAACTGCTGGGTCAATCCTGAAGCGGCGCGCCAACAGCGGGATGAACGAACCAACCAGATTCGACCAGGCGCAGATCACCACCACTGTCAGGCCCACAACTAGGGCGATGTGTATATCGTAATCCCAGGTGTAGGAGCGGATCAGGGCCACGACACCTAGGGCCGTTCCCAGCAGCAGGCCGCCCAGCAGCTCGCGGCGCAGCACCCGCCAGGTATCCCACAGGTGAATATCGCCCACAGCCAGCCCGCGAATGATCGTCGAGACCGTTTGCGAGCCGGTGTTGCCGCCCGTGCCGATCAGCAGCGGGATGTAGAAGGACAGCGCGACAACAGCAGCCAACTGATCCTCGAAGAGGCGCAGGACGTTGCCAGTGAGGGTGTCCGCCAGGAAGAGCAGCAGCAGCCAACCAAAGCGGCTGCGCAGCACGCGCAGCAGCGACACGGTGAAGTACGGTTGGTCGAACAGCGCGCCGTCGCTGACCGCGCCGAGGCGCAGCATGTCCTCGGTGTGTTCCTCTGCCAGCACGTCAATGGCGTCGTCTACTGTGACGATGCCCAGCATCCGGCCGTCGTCGGCCACAATCGGCATTGCCAGGAAGTCGTAGCGGGCAATCATGCGCGCCACCTCTTCCTGGTCGGTTTCAGGCGACGCCGTGATCACGTCGGTTTCCATTATCTCGCTGACGCGGCGCTCCGGCGGGCTGGTGACGACTTCGCGCAGCGACACCACGCCGACCAGTCGGCTGCCGCCGTTAAGGACGTACAGGTCGTTGACCGTCTCCACTTCGTCGTCCACGCGGCGCAGGTGCTGCAGCGCCTGGCTGACGGTGATGTTGGGCGGGATGCGCACGAACTTCTGCGTCATCAGACGGCCTGCGCTGTGCTCCGGGTATTGGAGCAGGTCGCGCACTTCGGCGGCATCCTCCGGCTCCATGGCGGCCAGCAGCTCTTCCTGCCGTTCGGGCACGTCCTCGGTGAGGATTTCGAGGACGTCGTCCATCGGCATCTGGTCGAGCAGGTCGCCCACCTGCTCAGCAGAGAGCTGGCGCAGCAGGCTGCGGGTCGCTTCTGAGCCGGTTTCGTCCAGCACTTCGGCAGCCAGCTCAGGCTCCAGCAAGCCGAAGACCTTGAGCTTGTCTTCGTCGTCCAGGCGCTCCAGGATATCGGCAATGTCGGCGGCGTACTGGTCCGCCAGGATGGGGCGCAGGCTTTCCAGGTTCTCGCTGTCCAGCGCCTCGCGTACCTGTGTCTCAAGGGCTTCAAGATAGATGGACATCTGTCACCCCCTAAGCGTGCGCAGCGGCTGCAGACGAGCGCGGACGACAGGCACGGCAGTGCGATCTTGCGGGAAAAGTTTGTACATGGTCAGGTCCTCCGTACACAACTGAGGGCCAGGCGCGCCAGCTCCTGGCCAGCAAGCCCTACACGGGTTTTTGTGATTGTGTGAACAGAGCCTGTTTTACCGGGGGGGACTCCCTAGCGGAGGGCCAGGGACGGCAATAACGCAGGTGCGCTTCCCCCGGCAGTGACGCGCAGCAGGGGGGCGTTAACCTGTGTTATTGCCGCCAGGTAAGGGCGGCACCTGTTCTTGGGTACTGCTGCTTTCGAACATGCGGCTTTCTCTAAAAAAACCAACACTGTGCCGGATGGCTGCTGCCCGGCATGCAGATTGTACACCAGCTTAAGAGGCTGTAAACCCCCTAAAATGCAACGGGCATTTAGGGGGTCTCATTACCAGCGTCAGAACAAGCCAGCGCTAGCTGGGATTAATACTCGTAGGCGTCTTCGTCGTAGTCCTCGTCATCCTCGTCGTCAAAGTACAGGTCATCCTCGTCGTCGTAGAGATCGTCGTCCTCGTCTTCGAACTCGCTGATATCGTAGCCTTCGTCCTCGATCTCGTCCTCGTCCTCAAGGTCATCGACATCAGCCAGTTCTTCCTCTGCAGGATCAAGCTCTGCAGGATCAAGCATGTCGTCTTCGTCGAACTCATCCTCGTCCTCGAAGTCAATGTCTTCCTCGCCGTCTTCGAGCGCTTCCTCGTCTTCTTCAGGCAGGTCGTCCTCGAAGTCAATGTCGTCGGCCAATAGAAATGGCTTTGCAACCATGTCGTTGTCCTCGCATGTGTGACCCCAAAACAAGCGCCGCTATTCTAACACCTGATGTGCGTGTGGACAGGGAAAAAAGCGGTGCGCTACTGCTATTATCAGTCATTTACCCCCTGAGTCAATAAGATGCAGAAAGCGCTGGTGCAGCCGCAAATCGGGGGTCAGTTCGGGGTGAAAAGCCGTAGCGAGCAGGTGATTCTGCTGCACGGCGACGATGCGGCCGTCGGCTAAACGCGCCAAAATATCTACATCGGGGCCGGCTGCTGTGACGACGGGCGCGCGGATAAAAACGGCGTGAAACGGCCCGCCCTCCAGCCCGGCAACCTCAAGGTCAGTCTCGAAGCTGTCCACCTGGCGGCCGAAGGCATTGCGGTTAACGACGATGTCCATCACGCCCAGGATCGGCTGGCGGTCAATGCCGATGTCACGCGCCAGGAAGATCATGCCGGCGCACGTGCCCCAAGTAGGCCGGCTGGCAGCGAAGGCCCGCAGCGGCTCGATCAAGCCGTAGCTGACAGCCAGCTTGCCGATGGTTGTGCTTTCGCCGCCGGGGATAATCAGGCCGTCCAGGTTGTCTAACTGCTGCGGCAGGCGCACCTGCGTCGGCTGCGCGCCCAGCTCCCGCAGTTTGGCTTCGTGTTCAATGAAGGCGCCCTGAAGCGCCAGCACACCCACTCGCATGCGGTTATCTGCTCCTGTGTTGACGTTGTTATCGTCGCAAAACGCAGGGCAGGGGTCAAGGGTGGAGTAAGTCCAAGTGTGATCAGGTGGCGGCGCTTTGTTGGTGCAGCGCAGCCAGCTCGGTTTCGATCTCAGCGCGGTCGCGGATATAGAAATCGCTGGAGAGCCGCAGGTAAGCCGCGTAGTCAGCAGCGGCACGGGCAGCATCGCCGCTGGCGCGGTGCGCTTGGGCGCGGACGCGGTAAGCTGATAGGTTGCGCGGGTTGGCGCGCAGGGCGGCGGTGCAGTCGCTGATTGCCGCGCGCGGATTGCCGGCGGCCAGGCCAGCGCGCCCGCGCTGCACCAGCGCCGACGAAAGGCCAGGGCAGAAGAACAACGCAGAGTTGAAATCGGCGATAGCCTCGTTGACAGCGCCGCTTTCCAGATAGGCTGTGCCCCGGCACAGGTAAATCTCGCTGAGGCGGGGAGCCAGCGCCAGCGCAGCGTCGTAGGCGGCCAGCGCGCCAGCGTAGTCGCCCTGGCGGGCCAGCGCGTGCCCCTGGTTGAGGTACATGGCGACTTGGGCGCCGCTGTCTGGCTGGGCAGCGGCAGACACGGCAGGGGCGGGCGCGGCGGCGGCCTGCCGCAGCCCGCTGGCGAGATTGAGAAGGCGGTTGAGAAGGTTCATTATAGCCCCTCGCAAGAAAGTATTGTTAAAAAGCGCGTGTTATATTAATTGTGCGTTGAGGTTGGCGGGTCTGTCAATTGAGCTTTCAGACCACACCTCACGGCGAAATCACCACCACCACGCCGTTCTCGGCCCAATCGTAAAGCAGGCGCGCGTTGTCCGAGCTGATGAGAATACAGCCGTAGGTGACCCGCGTGCCCAAGCTGTTCGTCCACAGAAGCTGGCTGCCGCCGCGAGTGGGGAAGCCATGAAAACCGTTGGTGAAATCCTGGCCGGGGATGGGCCGGTAGACGCCGAGAAAGTTGGGCATCCACAGGTTCCAGTTGGCAGCGTAAGCGTTGGGCACGTGCGAGATGATCTGGTAAACCCCGGGCCACGTGGGGCTGCTGTTGATGCCGGTGCTGGCCGGCCAGTCCCATTTGAGCGCGCCGTTCTCGAAAACGCGCACACGCTGCTGGCTGATGCTGACGGCGATGCGCTTGCCGCGCACCGGCGGGAAATCCATAAAGACGTCGGGCGATGGAATGGCGATGACCTGCCCGACGGCGAGCGCGTCGCCCAGGCCAGGGTTGGCGCGCTGAATCCAGGGGTAAGGGACGCCGTAGTTCCAAGCGATGGCGATCAGGCTCTCGCCGGGCTGAACGGTGTGCTGCCGGTCGCGGTGGTACACACGCAGAGACGCGCTCGTCTGCCGGGCGTCGAGCGCCCGCTGCGCTGCGTCCAGCGCGGCATCGGCGTTGAGATAGCGGCCCGGCCCTAGCGCGGCTTCCTGCTGGCCGAGGAAGGCGCGAAAGGCCGCTTGATTCAGCGCCAGCGCGCCGCCCGGCGCGGCTGTCAGCCAGCGCGCCCACTCCTGCGGCGGGATTGACCAGTAATCCGCCCGATCATCAATCGGATCCCAGACTTCGATCTGAAACGGACTGCGCAGCAGGTCAGCGGCGGCGGCCACCAGCGGCGCTGCGTCGGTCAGCGCCGGCGCAATGCGCACCATCGGCAGATCGAGCGCGCCGCTGGCCAGCGCGCCAGCCGGGTCGTTCTCCAGGCGCGCCAGCAGCGCCGGCACGTCGAGCGCGCGGCCGTCGCGCGGCGGGGTGGCGCGCACCTCGCCGTCTACCACAGCGATGCCGGCGTCCACCGGGGTTACAGCAGCCTGCGCCGCCAGGTTGTCTAGGGCAGCCGCCGCTGCGGCCCGGTCAACGGTCACAATCGGCGGAACGTCAACGCCGCGCAGCAGGGCTTGCAGCAGCCCGCCCTGGCTGCGCCCCTGTGCGTAGGCGGCCGCAGCCGTTGCGTCGGCGTCGAGGGCTAGGCCCAGCGAGTCCGGGCTGAGCTGCCAGGCACGTTCGCCGTCGCGCAGTGCGACGACACGCCATGCCTGGCGCAGGCGGGCAGCCGCCTCGCTGGGAGACAGGCCGCCAAGCGGCACGCCAGCCGCGCGCACGCCGGGTAGAATGCCGCCGGCGTACACCAGGCCGAGGCCGAGCAGCGCTGCGGCGCAGGTCATGGCCGCGCCCATGACCACGGCAGCGAACAGCGCCAGCGGCCACCAGCGCCGTCTGTGCCGGACTGAGGCCAGCGGCACGCGCCGTGGCGCAGGCCGCTGCGCAGGCACGGGCCTGTAGACGGGCGGCACAAGCGGCGGCACATGTCCGGGGCGCGCGCGCCGCGGAGCGGGCTGAGTTAAATCGAAATCGGGACGGGGCGGCAAGCTCATCAACGTTCCACAGCTATCCGATGCAAGCCGTAGGGCACACCGGATCGGCAAATATCAAGCTGGCTGAACAGCAGATGCCTTAATTATAAGCGGAAACGGGACAGGCTCAACTGTGGAAGGAGTGGGGAATGATCGTCCAGCCGGAGTTACTCCCCCATTCTCTTAACTGCGGCATGTAACTGAGCGGGTACAGAACAGCGGCGGCGGTGCGGTTGAGGGAAAAACAAAGACCGGCGCGGTGGCTGGTCAATGTTCAGACTACGTCCAATCTGATGAGTGCAACATGATTAATGCGACGAAATTACACCAGGAACTGGTCAAAGCCGGTATCCCGATTGACGGCGTAGGCGATACGGTGCCGCCGCGCATTGACTTCCGCCCGGAAGCCACGGAAGTCCAACAGGAGCAGGCGCTGGCGATCCTGGCGGCACATGTGCCGGAAGATTACCTGGACAAGCGTCAGGCGGCGTATGTCCAGGAAGGTGTGACCATCAAAGCGATGGTCGTTGCCGTGTGGGAGCGAGTGGTCGAAGGGCGTCCTGAAGCCTCGGATGCACTGCAAGCGATTCGGGAGCGTATCAAAGCCCAGTTCCCCAAGGGAAGCTAAACACGAGGAAAAGTTGGGAAGTCTTCCGTCTTTGCCGACAGTGCCTTGTGCGAAGCCGGATAGTTTGATCGGAAGCGGTGTGAAGGGCGGCGGTAAACGCCTGCTTCACGGCTCGATCACCCGTTCACAAGCCGTCTCCAACCGGCTTATGCGGGCCGTCGAAATTTGGCTCATGGGTAAAAAGAGTGAGAGGCAACCAATTCAGCAATGAAAGCGGGCGAGATACGTTTGATGTTGCGCCGGAATTCACAC
>Ga0308414_1002017_pt1 | contig 13211 bp, 11 predicted proteins | sample HotsprSampleOS50_FD_205667 | JGI IMG/M metagenome (GOLD analysis project Ga0308414, IMG submission 205667) | Hot spring phototrophic mat microbial communities from Octopus Spring, Yellowstone National Park, Wyoming, United States - 20090730_OS50 ... | reverse complement strand
TATTATAATTATTGTTTTTAAAAAGGAAATTATGGGATTAATTGAATTATATAAATCTGATGATAATCAAACTTGTATTTTATGCGGTGATGAACTATATAAACTACAAGATGGAATAAATACAATATGCGATTATTGTGGTAAACAATCAAAAATTTACAATGAATGTAATTCTAATCATTATATATGCGAAACTTGTATAAATATTGATAAATATGAATTTATTATAGAAAAATGTTTTGAATACAAAAGTATAGATCCAATTAAATTAGCAATAGAGATAATGAATTCTCCTATTATCAAAATGCACGGTACCGAGCATCATTTTATTGTACCAGCTGTTTTATTAACTACAGTTTATAATTATCAGAATAAATCGCAAAATTTAAGAGAAAAATTAGAAATTATAAAAGAAAGAGCCTTAAAAGAAACTTCAAGTTATTGCACTTACAAGGCTGGCACTTGCGGAGCTGCATTTGGAACTGGTGTATTTTTATCAGTATTTATGGATAGAACTCCATATAGCGAAGATGAATGGACAGAATCTAATCACATAATTGCCGAAAGTCTTAAAAACATAGCAAATAGTCCAGGACCAAAATGCTGTAAAAGGGATACATATTTATCAATTTTAGCAAGCTTAGATTTCTTAAAGAATAAATATGCTATAAATTTGGAGTCATCTGAACCAAAATGCACATTCTCTCTTCGCAACAAAACTTGTGGAAGAGAGGAATGCGAATTTTTTAATATAACTAATGATTTAGTTTAGTTCCATTTTATATATACGTTAGTTAAATCTAAACCAGAGTTGAGAAGTTCATTATTTCTTATATAATCAACATAAGTATTATCACATTCATTTAGTTCGATAAAATGATCTGAAGTATTAGGTGGAATATTATAATTATAAATTATTAAGTCATTATTATTGTAGTGATAATGAGTAACATTAACAGGATCTGAATTGTTATTTGTAAAATATATTTTTGGTTTACTATTACCTCCACCAGGATTTTGAATTGGTGGAGTTGGTTTTGCAATAGGCTTAACTTGTCCTGCTGGTAAAAGAGGAAGTAAAATAGTATTATTGCTCATAAAAACTCCAAATAAATTTGAAAAAAAGGAAAAATTATAAGTAAATTTAAGTAAAAAATTATAATATTTAAAATATTTTTTTTATTTTTATAATAAATAATTCTACATAACTAAAACCAAAATGAAAAAAATTATCTTCTTTTCAATATTATTCTTATTCCAAATTAATTTATTTAGCCAAATTACTCAAGATAGAGTTGATAGTTTATTACAGTATAATTCCAAATTAGATATAGAAAAAAATAGTATAGAATATTTAAAAAATATAGATACAATTCTTTTTATTTCAGAAAAATTGTATTATAAGAAAGGTATTGCGTATGCACAATTTTATTTAGCTTATTATTATTATTTAAATAATAAATATGATGAAGCTTTAATATTCTTTAGAAAAAGTTATTCTTATTTTAAGGAAAAAAATAATCTTCCTTATATAATCAGTTTGCTTAATTATATTAGTTATATTTATTTCGAGGTAAATTATATCGATTCTGCTCTATCTTGTTATAATCAATTAGAGCAAATATACAAACAAAAAAATGATCTAAATTCTTTAGCTCAAGTATTAATTAATATGGGTAATGCATATTCTAGAAAAAGTATGTTTAGTAAATCATTAGAATCATATTATAAAAGTTTAGAATATTCAGAACTAATAAAGGATAGTTTTAAAATCTCCAATAATTACATAAATATTGGATTAATTAATAGAGTAATAGGTAATACAAATTATGCTCTAGACTTTATGAAAAAAGGATTAAATATTGCATTATTAAGTAAAAATAAAGCAGAATTACCATTAATTTATTTTAATTTAGCCAAAGTTTATTCCGATTTAAATTACTTTGATAGTGCAATAGTAAATTTTAATATAGCTTATAAATATGCAGAAAAAAATCAAAATTTAAATTTAATGGCGAGCAACTTAGGGGAAATTGCTAATTTATATCATCAAAAAATGGATTTTTCTAAAGCTTATGAATTATATTTAAAAAGCTTAGAACTTTATGATAGTTTAAACAATCAACTTAATAAAGCATTCATATTAGTATATTTAGCACAAATTAATTTAACGTATTATAATAATTTAGATAGTACTTTAAAACAATTAAATTACGCAAGCATAATTGCAGAAGAATATGATGACAAAAATCTTAAAAATCTTTTATATAAAGCATATTATGATTATTATAAAAAAGTAAATGATTATAAGAATGCTTTAATTTACTTAGAAAAATTAAAGCAGATTAAAGATGAAATTTATCCGAATCAACTTCTAACTGAAACAGGTAAATTTATTAGTAAATATGAAATGGAAAATAGGATTAAAGAAAATATTAGACGTTCGCAGGAAGAAAAAAGGATAAGTTTTATAATTGGCTTAACCACTACTGTAGTAACAATTTTAATAATAATTTTTGGAATTATTACTTATAAGCAAAAGAAGAAAACAGACAATTTATTATTAAATATTTTACCGTATGAAATTGCCAATAAATTAAAAGAAAACAAAACAATAATAGCAGATTATTTTAAAAATGTATGTGTAATATTTATAGATATAGTAAATTTTACAAAAATCTGTAATCCAAATGAATTAAATGAAGGAAAAAGAAATTATCAATCACCTTCAGAAATAGTTAAACTTTTAAATGATATATTTACAATATTCGATAATTTAGCAGAAAAATATTCTTTAGAAAAGATTAAGACAATTGGCGATTGCTATATGGCAGCATCAGGAATACCCTCTGAAAATGAGAATTATGCATTAAATATTGCTAACTTTGCAATAGAAGCTATCAAACTAAATAATTTTGAGTATAAATTTAAAAATTCAGATGAAAAAATAATTATCCAATTTAGATGTGGAATTCATATTGGTCCAGTAGTTGCAGGAGTTATAGGAAAAAAGAAATTTGTATATGATTTATGGGGCGATACAGTAAATATTGCAGAAAGATTAGAATCTTCATCATTACCCAACAAAATACAAATATCAGAAGAATTAAAAAATGTTTTAGAGCAGTATAAAGATACTAATTTTGCTTATTTTGAAAGAGGTTATGTAGAAATGAAAGGAATAGGTAAAATAAAAACATGGTTTTTGGAAAACAAAAAAAATATAGGTGAAGAAATGGAAATTCCTTCACCAAAAATGATAGATATACTTTAATTTTCACATACTTGCAGGAGAAGCAGGTTCGTTAGGATCGCCAGCATTTTTAATAGGATAATTTACTAATACCCAACCTATAACAATTAATACTAGTAAGCTTAAAATAAATGGAGAATTCTCCAATATTGATGGCATAAATATATTAAATGCAGCAAAAGCAGCAAATATTAACCCCATTAGAGCTTCACCAGCAATTAATCCAGAAGCAAGCAATACTCCTACATTTTCGATTCTAGCTTTTTGATAATCATTGAATTTACGGGCTTCATTAATTTTTTCGACTATACCTTTAATTAATCCACCTACAAAAATCGCAAATGTTGTTTCTAATGGTAAATACATACCTACACTAACTAACATTGGACTTTTCACTTGCATCAATATAAACCCAAAACCCATTAACATACCTACAATAATTAGTGGCCAAGCCATTTGTCCACCTACTATACCTTGAGATAGAATAGCCATCAAACTAGCTTGAGGAGCAGATAAAGATTTACTTCCAAATCCACCTTCATATCCTTCCTTCAATCCCTTTGCAATATCTCCATCATTTAAAAATGAGAGTACAAAAAACATCACAGAAGCTGATAAAATTACTCCAATAATATCACCTACTTGCATTTTCCAAGGTGTTCCACCTAAAATATGGCCTGCCTTTAAGTCCTGTAACATTTCTCCAGCTACAGCAGCAGAAACACATACTATAGCAGCAACTCCTAATACAGCAGCAACTCCACCCGTTTCGGCTGTTACTCCCAATCCAACTAAAACTAAAGCAGTAACAACCAAGGCAGTTAAAGTAAGTCCTGATATTGGATTATTGCTCGAACCCATTATACCAACTAAATAACCCGATACAGCTGCAAAGAAAAACGCTAAAATTATCATTAACGTAGAAGCTACAAAGGCAACTAAAAGTGACGTATTAAAAATAAAATAAGTAATTAGAAATGTTGCTATTGCTACTACAGCAATTCCGACCATTATCCAATTGAAAGGAATATCTTTTTCAGTTCTCTCAGTAGATACTATTTCTCCCGATGCAGCTTTTTTAACATCATTAATAGAACGTACTATTCCAGCAATTAAGCTTTTTCTCATTCTAAACAAAGTGTAGCCAGCACCTACTAACATACCTCCTATTGCAATAGGTCTAACTACAAATTTCCATATTTCAGTCATCTGAAAGATTGGATTATTTACTCTTTCTGTTGCTAATTCTGGAGATAAACCTTTAGAATTAACCAAAAAATTAATCCATTCTGATAAATTTAAATAAGGTGAAATAAAATAATAAATTATTGGAGTAAGCAATCCCCATGCTATAATTCCGCCACTAAAATTTAATGCAGCTAATTTCGGACCGATTATATATCCTACACCCATATATGCGGGGCTAATACCAGGAGAGCTTAATAAAATACCGCCTTGCCCAGAAAATGATGTTCCAGTAATTGTTTGTTTAGAAAATGCTATAAATTTTTCCCATAATCCAGAAATTATTTTAAATTCAACTAATGCTTTTACAAAAGCACCTAAACCCATAGCACTAAATAAAAATTTAGAACCTGTTCCACCCTGACGTCCAGTTTTATGAATTTCTGATGCTGCTACAGACTCTGGGAATGGTAATTCTCTATCTTCTACCATTACCCTTCTTAAAAGTGCAACGAACATAATCCCTAATATACCACCAAACATCAAAATGAAAGAAGCTGTGATATAATTAGATGAAGTAAAAAATGGATCCCAAATACTTGCTATAAAAAAAGCAGGTAAAGTAAATATCGCTCCTGCTGCTACCGATTCACCTATCGAGCCAACTGTTCTTGCAAAATTTTCTTCTAAAATTGTACCTCTAAATATTTTCAATATAGCCATACCAATTACTGCTGCGGGATATGTAGCAGCTATTGTCATTCCTGCTTTTAGCCCTAAATAAGCATTAGCAGCACCTAGAACCACAGCCATAATTAGTCCTAAGATTAATGCCCTTAGAGTCATTTCTACCATATTAGAATCCGATGGTACAAATGGTACAAATTTTTTGTCAGACATTAGCACTCCTTATATTTTTGAAAAAATTGTTCATATTAAAAAAGTAAATTAATAAGTTTGCATTTGAAATAAAAATTATTTATTTGTTTTTTTTGGGAATATGAAGAAAAGTATTACAATTTTTATTTTTTCAATATTATCATCACTTATTTTATTATATTTTATAAGTTTAGTTAATCTTTTTATTTTTCAAGGAAAAATTGAAGATACTAATTATATGACTATATTAATTATGCAAATTCTTATTTTTATTTTTCCTATTTTTTTTATAAGTAAGATGTTTCTTATCGAAATAAAAGATATTGTACCTATTAATTTAATTATAAATATAAAGTATTTATTAATAATGTTATTATGTGCTTTTATAATTGAACTTTTTGTTAATTCATTTCAAAATTTAATTATAGAAATATTACCTAAATTTATAAGAATTTTATTAGAAGAATCCGAAACAAACACGTTAGATTTCTATAAAAAAATTTTAAATTTTGACAATATTTTAGAGTTTTTTACAATAATTTTTGTAGTTGCTATTGTTCCATCAATTTCTGAAGAATTATATTTTAGGGGTTTACTTTATAAGTCTTTAGAACATTTTAAAATTATAATTAATTGCTTAATAACATCATTTGTATTTGCTTTTTTTCACTTACAAATCATAAACTTTTTATCATTATTCTCTATTGGTATATATTTATGTTTTATTAGGAAATTAACAAATAATATAATTTATACTATATTGATTCATTTTTTTATAAATTTAAAAGCAATTTTGTTAATTAATCTAAATTTAATTAATACATATAAATTAGGAATTATTATTAATTTTGTGATTTTTATTATATCTTTTATTTCAATTATTTTTATACTAACAAATTTAAAAAAATTAAAATTCTAATTGAAGTTGTATCATTATTCTTCTAGTTGGAGCTAAATTACCAACCATAATGGTGTAATAATAATCAAATAAATTACTTGCAGATAATACTAATTTTCCATTAAAGTTCATAAAATCCCTGAAATTTGATATTAATCTAAAGTCCACGACATTCATATCTACAAAAGCATCTATATCTTTTACAATTAATCCGAGTTGCTTATCGATGCTGTTAAATTTCTTTTTGTATCTATAGTCAATTTGAATACTGATAAAGTTTGTTATAGGAGCAATAATTGAATTATGCCATAATAATTCTGAACGATAATTTAATGTTTGATTTAAAGTTAAATCTTTTGGATCCATTAATGTAACAGCAGACTGAATACCTAAGAATTGAAAAAGTAAAGTTCTAAAACTAAGTTCTATTCCTTCTATTCTTGCTTCCTTTATATTTTGAAATTGAATTTTAGGTTCATTATTACCAACAAATGTAGGTTCTATTAAGTTGCTCAAATCATTCTTAAATATAGCAAAATCTATATAAAACGGAATTTTATAAATACTAAATTCATAATTAAAGCCAAGTTCGTAAGACCAACTAATTTCTGGTTTCAAATTTTTGTTTGGTAGAACATCAAATCCCTGAAATGCTACCGAACTAAAACGTTCAGCAATTGAAGGTGCTCTAAAACCCCTACCTATTGATGCACGTAAATTTAAATTTTTGGATAAATTATAATTAAGTCCTAATTTTGGTGAAATTTCTATATTATTATCTGTAAATTTTACATCTTCGTAATCAAATCTTGTTCCTATAGTAGCAATCAGTTTATTTATTCCAGTGTATTCAGTTTGAAAATAAGCAGAATAAATATTTTGATTTTCATCTCCATAAGTTTTAGACTTAACCAAAATATTATTGAAATTCAAACCGTAAGTTAAAATAAGATTATCAAACAATCTAGAATTTAATTGCAACTCATTATTAATGTTAGTAGCATTTGATTGTCTATATTCTATTTCATTAGGATCGAAAGTATTATGATATTCAGTAAAAAAAGCACCTGTTCTAAAAATTATAAAATTATTTGAGTTTATTATATAATTCAAATCTCCATATAATGAAATTTTATCAGATTTAATTCTAATTTCAGTATTTGTATTTGTTGGTGGTTTAGTTGCAGAATCTAAGCTATTCCAATATACCCAATCAGTAGCATCACTTTTTGATATATTGCACGTCAGTCCAAAATTTAATTTATCATTTGCTTCGTAATTAATTTTACTAAATAGAGAAGTTCTAATTGCATCATCATAATATCTATAGCTTTCATCATTAATATATTGACCTGACAATATTAAAGAAAAATTATTTAATTTTTGAGAATAAGATAAATTCAATCCCGAGTAAAAAGAGCCATTTTCATTCCAAATCCATTGCTCGAATCTCGGTTTAGTATAGTAACCTAAAAAAGTATTTATATTTACATTTGCGAATTCTTCAGCTTTTTTAGTAATTATATTTATAATACCACCTACAGCACTAGTGCCATACAGAGCTGAACCAGCTCCTTTTACAATTTCTATTCTATCTACATTAAACATAGGTATTGCATCAAATTTAATATCATTATTATCGCCAGCTAATAAAGGAAACCCATCTACCAAAACAGCTGTTCTCGAACCAATACCAAAAGTAAAACCAGATGTACCTCTTATACTTATATTATCCTGATTTACCTCTAAACCAGAAACATAATTTAAAATTTGATCTAATTCTACGGTTCCACGATCTATAATATCATTTTTATTTATTATAGAAATAGAAATTGGAACATCTTGAACAGCTTGCACTCTTTTATTTGCTGTAATAACTATTTCGTCAGTTTTTAGAACTTCTTCTTCGAGGATAATTTTTTTAAACAAATAATTTGAATCAATAGAAATTTTCTCTTTATAATTTCTATATCCAATATATGATACTAATAAATATATAGTCTTATATTTAGTAGGCAAATTTAGAATTTCAAAAGTTCCATCATTTTTGCTTCTTGTTCCTATCGAGCTACCTTCTATCCGAATTGTTGCTCCGATAATTGGATTATTATTTTTATCTAATATTATACCTTTAAAAGTAGTACCATTAGATATAACAGGTAATAAAAATACTATCAAAATTATTATAAATTTTTTCATTTTCTAAAAAGGCATTGGTGGTAAATCATTAAAATCAATATTTATTTTTATATTATATTTTTTCCCTTTTTCAATAAACAATGAAGAATATTCCTTATTATTTCCAGATTTAGTATATACTCCTATTACACGTTGCGAAGTAATTAAACTATCATATTGCATTACAGCAGCTATATACTTTAAATCAACAGGTGCGTCTGTAATTTCGAACGTTGTTGAAGAAGAATCAACAAACAATGGTAAAGATTCTAAAGTAAAATATGCATTACCTTGTATTACATCTATTATTATACTTGAATCGGGAATTTTTTTAAAAGCAGCTACTCTAACTGCTATTACTGAATCTTTAGTTGGCCAATTATCTTTACCATTTATAAAATGTAAATCTATCTTTAAATATGATCGATTATCTTTTGATATTGGCTCTAAACCTCCATCACAAGAAATAATCAGAAAAAAAATTAAAATAAAAAAATAAGTATAAAGTTTTTTCATATTTTTTTCTAACGTATTTTAATATAATTAATTTAAAATTTTTCTTTCAACACACATTTTTAATCCATTTTCAATTATATTATCTGATATTTCGATATCAAAAGCAGATTCTGTTATTAATTTTTTATTTTTTATACCTTTTATTAGTTCAAAATCTTTTTTAGCTTCTTCAAATTTTCCCAAGTATAAATATGAATAAGCTCTTAAATTTAATGCATATTGCTGATAAGGAAAGAGTTCTAAAGATTTATTTGAATATTCTAAACTTTTATCATACTTTTTGAAATTTCCGTAGAATTGAGCAAGTGTAGAATATGCCGAAGCTAATATAGATTTTGATAACGAATTTGTTTTTATAGCAAATTCTACACATTCTATAGCTTTATCTAATAAATTTAATCGTCCTAAAGAAAGTCCCATCTGAAACCAAGCATATCCATTTAAAGGCTCTTCTTTTACTATATCTAATAATAACTTATAATTTCTCTTTACTTTTTGGTATAAAATTTCTTTTTCTTTATTATATCCCAAATGCTCTATTACAACTTCAGAATCTATAAATTCTAAACCTAATCGTCTGATTGAAGGGGCTATCTGTTCGTGAACTTTTCCTTCGAAATATATTTTATTAGGAATATTCTTAAAAATTCTTGGATATCTTCCTTTATGAATGTCGGCTTCTCCATTAGGCTTGGCATGTGGACTTATTATTGTGCATATTACTCCGCCAATATTATCAGATATATTTTCTAAAATTTTTTTCAAATAAAATTTATTGGGTACTTTTAACCTTTCGTCAGCATCTAATACAATTATCCAATCACCACTAGCATATTTTAGAGCTTCATTTCTTGCAAAAGAGAAATCATCAATCCATTCTATTTCATAAATTTTAGATGTATATTTTTTTGCAATTTCAATTGTTCGGTCGGTTGAGCCTGTATCTACAATTATAATTTCATCAACAACTTCTTTAGCTATATCTAAACATTCGGCTAAATTGATTTCTTCATTTTTCACAATCATTGTTAAAGATATTCTTGTATTTTTACCAGAAATGATTAGATTTAGTTTATCAGATAATTTTTTTAATATCAAAGATTCTGGATATAATAATATAGCTTCATTTAATTCATAAAAAGCAATTTTTAAATAATTTAATTTAATTAAACAATATATTTTTCTATAAATTAGAAAATCTTCTTGAAAATTAATTCTTTGATTAGTTAGAAAATTTAAAGAATTTACATAGTATTCATATGCTTTTAGATAATTATTATTTTTTAAATAAAACTCGGCAATTAAAACATAATAAAAATGAATTAAATTATTTCTTACTTTTAAATTTAGCAATTTGTTTTCATCAAATTCGATGAGTGGCTGAATTAATTCGAAAAGTTCTTTTAAGTCTTTATTGTTATTTAATATATTTTGAAATTCAGTTTTTTTATTATTTAAATTTTCTACAAAAAAGAAAAATTTTTCATAATCTATGTTTAAAAATTCGAAGTTGATATATTTAAAAAATGTTTTTAACAGATCCATTTAATTTTCTAAATATTTAGAAATTATTTTATAAGTTAATTTAAAAGGAACTAAAGGAAATATTTTTGTAGTAATTTTATTCATTATTCCAGTTGTAAGTTCTTTTTTACCTTTGAACATTGCGTTTACAGATAGTTCTGCTACTTCTTTTGTATTCATAGCAAATAGCGATTTAATTAAATTTGGTTTGTCTCCATCCATAGCAACGTTTAAAAAATTTGTTCTGGTTGCTCCAGGATTAATATTTATTATGTTTACATTGTATTTTTTTAATTCGTGATATAATGATAATGTAAAGTGTCGAACAAATGCTTTGGTAGCTGCATATACTCCGAAATATGGTATTGGTTGGAACGATGCTGTGGAGGCAATGTTCATTATGTAGCCTTTCCTTTTAGAAATCATATCATCAGCATACAATTTTGTCAATAAAACTAATGACAACACATTTAAATTAATCATATTATTAATTTTATTTATATCATTTGACTTAAAAGAGCCTAAAATACCAAATCCACTATTATTAATTAATATATCGATTTCTATACCAAGATCTTTAATTTTTTTATACAATTCGAAAGCACTATCTTGTAAGCTTAAATCTATTTCGATTGAACTAACTTTAACTTTTTGGAACTCTTTTTCTAATTCTTTCATTTTAGAAATATTTCTACTTGCCAATACTAAATTAATACTTTTTTCACATAAAATTTTTGCAATTTCGTAGCCAATACCTGAAGTTGCACCAGTAATTAATGCTGTCATATTGATTTTTTTTATTAATTTTACATTATGAAAAATATGACGTTTTTATTACTTGTTTTAATTTTTAATATACCAAATTGCTTAAATTCTCAAAATTTGTGCAATCCTAATTTTTTTTCAAGAAATGAATGGCTAAAAAAAGACACAATAGTTTCAGTTAATGAAAAGAATTTTAACAATATTATTTTATTAGATAAAGAAAAAATTCAAATTCAAAATATTAATGAAGGGAAATATTATTTATATCTATTTGATTATACTACAAAATTAATTTCTACTAAAGAAATTGAAATTAATGATTTTAATAAAGAATTAGTGTTGTCAAAAATAGGAATAAAACAAGGATTTTATATTCTAATTTTATTTAACGATTTAAGTAATGTATATTATCATTATAAAATTATTATTTTACAATAAACTGCATTGTTTAGGTGTTTAAATAATAATTTGTTATTATTTTAAATTAATTTTAATAAAAATATGTTAATTGGAATTCTAATTTTAATTGCAACTTTTTTCTTTATGGAATTTGTGGCTTGGTTTGTCCATAAATATGTAATGCACGGATTTTTATGGTCTCTTCATTATGATCATCACAATCAACCTAAAGGTTTTATCCAAAAAAATGATACATTTTTTTTAATTTTTGCTGTTCCAAGTTGTATTTTTATAATTCTTGGAGCAATTGATGGATTTGATTACAAATCTTGGATAGGATTTGGAATATTATTGTATGGTATTGCTTATTTTTTAATACATGAAGTTTTAATTCATCAAAGATTAAAAAAATTAAGAAAATTTCTTTTTGGTAATGTAACAAATAAATACCTTAAAGCTATTATCAAAGCACATCATTCCCATCATAAATACCTTAATAAAAATCCTGGAGAATCATACGGTATGTTAATTGTCAATAAAAAATATTTTGCAAGAAATGATTGATTATCAATATTATTACTTAGCAATTAATTTTTTTACAATACTATATCCCATAGCTCAAAGTTTTGAACATAGATTAAATTATTATAAGAAATGGAAATATTTACTTCCTTCTATACTAATTACAGGTATATTTTTTATAATATGGGATGTATTAAAGACTTATTATGGAGTATGGTCTTTTAATCCTAAATATTTGACAGGTATATATATAATTAATTTACCTATTGAAGAATGGTTGTTTTTCTTAACTGTTCCTTATGCTTGTGTTTTTATTTATGAAGTTTTAAATTATTATGTTAAAAAAGATATATTTTCAAATTATTCTTTTGGTATAGCTAAAGTCTTAGGATTAATTAATATTTTATTTGCAATAATTTTTTTTGATAGAGCATATACCTTAGTTGTTTTTACTTTTAATGGTATTTTTTTATTATTACATTCTTTTCTTTTTAAATTTAAATGGTTAGGAAGATTTTTTTTGGCATATATAGTTTCTTTAATTCCCTTTTTTCTTGTAAATGGATTACTTACGGGAATACCAATAGTTTTATATAATGATAGCGAAAATATTGGTGTTCGATTATTTACTATTCCAATAGAAGATACGATGTATAGTATGTTGTTGTTTTTAATGAATGTTACTTTATATGAATATTTTCAAACAATATGGAAAAGAAAAGAATAGTTGGATTAATGACGGGAACCTCGTTAGATGCAATAGACATCGCTATTTGTGATTTTTATAATAATAATAATAAATTTCAATTTAATCTATTAAATTATAAAGAATATAAATTTTCAAGTGACTATAAGACTTTTATAAATAAAATAATTAATGAAAAATCATTTATAAAAGATATTTCTCAATTAAATTTTTATTTATCAGAGTTGTTTTGCGATTGTATTTTAGATTTGTGCGAGAATTCTAATTTGAATTTAAATTCAATAGATGCCATAAGTATCCACGGCCAAACTATTTGGCATAATCCATCAAAAGAAAATTTTTTGGATAAACAAATATCATCCACTTTACAAATTGCTTCGATAAGT
>Ga0308414_1002013_pt1 | contig 13223 bp, 11 predicted proteins | sample HotsprSampleOS50_FD_205667 | JGI IMG/M metagenome (GOLD analysis project Ga0308414, IMG submission 205667) | Hot spring phototrophic mat microbial communities from Octopus Spring, Yellowstone National Park, Wyoming, United States - 20090730_OS50 ... | reverse complement strand
CAGATAAAAAAATCTCTGATGAGGATTACTGGCAAAGTCTTCTTAGTTCATCCATTGAAATTCAAAAGCTTGCTGATTTTCTTAAATGTGCACCTATGAAAAACTCTGCTGAAATGAATACTTTTTTAAGAGTTGTTCAGGATAAACCAGCGTCTTCCATTAATGTTTATTTATTTGGAACTAAAACTGCCTCAAATGAGCTTTGCAGGCGAGCAATTGAACAATTCCTTAAAGATTGCGGATATTCAATTTACGCTCCCTATGAAGTAAGCGGATACTTTTGGGAAGCAAAATATTATGAATTATCTTATGCAATTGACAAATTTAAAATTGGAGTCTCAGAGCTTCTTGACAGATTGATTTATCTTGCTAAGAAAAAACAAAAAGAAGGTTACAAAGTATTTTTCAATCCCACAGGTGGACTCAAAGCCCATGTAATTGCCACTGCATTGGCAGGCATTATTACAGAATGTGAAATTTATTATATGAATGAAGAATTTCATGAAGTTGTTTTTCTTCCAAAGCTTTTTTACATTCCAAAAGGAAGAGAGCTTGAGCTTCTTAGAAAACTATCATACAGAAAAGTCGTTACTGGTGAGGAAGTTGATGAATTAGAAAAAAAATATATGGAAGAAATTGACAGACTTGAAATTTATGGACTTATAGCAAGAATGCCTGAGGAGTTACAAAAAGGATTATGGATAACAAGCAAAGGTCTTTTGTTTATTACTGAACAGAAATGATTTATCTGTATCAGATTGGCAGACTTGATAAAGATGTCATCATAAGTCAAAAACTCAATTTTTTAATAGATAAAAACTTTTTTGAAAGCGAACTGTCGTCCTTTGCATTAAAAAACTATTTCAAAGACAATGTAAAATGTATTCTAATATATCCAGTTAGTTTACCCTTTAACAAAAGGCTTATATCAGATAGCAATGAGACTAATGAATTCAGGGAAATATTAAAAACTGCCATAGAAAATCCTGTTGATTATTTTAAAAATCCACGAGAATTTCTTAAAGACCATCCTCACACAAAGTATGCTGATGATTTTATCGTGATTCACTCAATTGGAGAATTTGAAAAACAGATTTTTGAAGGTACTTTTGATGACATTGTTCTTGAGATTTTTATAGACCTTGTTGAGAGATTTTTTAAAGAGGGCATGAAGGAACTCTATATTGATATATCAAGTGGACTAAATATTTATGTATCTGCCTTAATTGAAGCAGTAAGGCATTTTTCAATATTTCAGAACATTGGTTCATGGAAAGAACCCCTTTCAGTTAAACTTGTTTTCAGTGAGCCAATTATTGGTTCCTCAAAGTCAAATTTCAAAATTTTTAAAGATTATGAACTTAAATTTAAAGTTTTCTTTTCCTCTCCAATAACAATGGCTGATTTAACGAATTACAAACTTTCAAGAAAAATAGCAAAACAAGACAGAACACTTAAAAATAAAATCCAAGAAATGCTTGAAAAATTTGCCCTGTCTTACTCTGCCATTAAAAACAACACTACTTTGGTTGTCTATTCATTTAAATTTCATGAAGAACATGAGATTAAGGATTTAATTTTGCAAGTTGTGGCAAATCTTAAAGATAAATTCTATTCAGATTGGCAAAAAAGCCCTAATTTTGAAAAGAATGATTATTTAAAACTTTTTCTTTCTCTTTCCTTTTACATTGGGATTATAAAAATTTTAAAAGAAAACTCAGTTAACTATAGTGATTGCGTATGCCTTGATGAAATTAAAGAAAAATTCAGCTCCATATACCAGCAATTTGAACTTAATCTGAATGAGCAACTTCTAAAACATGAAATTTCAAATTTAACTCGTCAGGATAAAAAAACAGGAGAAACAATAATTGATAAAGCAAAAGAAGAATGGCAAAGTCTCTCAGAATTTATACCAGGTGAAGGAGATTTTCAACCAAGAAACTTCATTGCCCATGCAGGATTTGAAAGAACAGTTACCGAAGTTAAAAAGATTAACAATAAGCTCTATTTAAGGTATAAAACTGATTCATTAGAAAAAATAAAAGAAGCCTTAAGGGAAGCTTTTTAGAGTATGAAACAATTTAAAGAAATTCTTGTTTGTGTTATAGGAGAAACGCCTCAGATTATTACAGAGACAATTTATGCTCTTGCCCATAAAAATCCCTCAATTTATATAAATGAAGTATTCATAATAACAACCTCCACAGGTAAAAAACAGATAGAAGAAACACTGATTAAAAAGGGAATTTTAAAAAAACTAATTAAAGAATACAAATTTCCTTCATTGGAGATAAAGCCTTCCTCAATTATTGTAATAAAAGACACAAATGGCAAAGAAATAGATGACATAAGGAATTCCTCTCAGAGCGAAGCTACAGCAGATACAATAATCAGTTTGATAAAAGGGCTTACAAAGGACTCATCAGTGAGGTTACACTGTTCACTGGCTGGTGGAAGAAAAACAATGGGTTTTTATCTTGGCTCTGCAATGGAGCTTTTTGCCCGTCCATGGGATAAACTATATCATGTTCTTGTTTCTTCTGAGTTTGAATCAAATCCAGAGTTTTTCTATAAGCCAAAGAGGGAAAAATTAATCCAATGCAGACTTCCCAATGGTGATAAAGTTCGAATCAGCACAGAAAAGGCAAAAATTGAACTAATAGAACTTCCTTTTATCAAACTTGCAGGAAAAATCAAGCTTTATGGTAATAGCTTCACAGAATTAATTGAAGAGACTCAATCAGAGATTAACCTCGCTTTAATCCAGCCATTCATCAAAATTAAACTTAAAGAAAGAAAAATATCAATAGGTACAACATCCTTTTCCATGAATCCCATATTGATTGCCATTTATGCAACAATTCTAAAACAAAAAATTTTATGCACAAAAAACAAAAACTGTTCAGATTGTGATGAATGTTATATATCTCTAACAAAATTAACCGAAAAACCCCTAATTGATGAATTAGTAGAATTCTATGCAATGGCTTATAAACCCAGTATAGTTGATATAGAAGACAGAAAATATAAATTAGAAAAAGGAATAAGCCCATACACTTTGCGAAGTTACATAACTAAGATAAATACAATTATATCAAAAGCAATTTCAGAACAAACTCTGGCTTCTTTATACAAGATTAAATCCATCAGAAGATACGGAGCAACAACCTATGGAGTTTCCATTGATAGACGAAAAATCAAAATTGAATGAAATATTGCAGGAATATTGTTTTTGGGGTATAATGAGAAAAATTTTGATATTATAAAGGAGTAAAAATGCATAGAGCGGAATTTAAATTAAAAATAATCACTCCTATGTTTATGGCAGGGTCAGATGGAAAAACCCCTGAATTAAGACCCACTGAATTTAAAGGGATGATGCGTTTCTGGTGGAGGACAATAAGGGCTGATGATAATATTGAAGAACTCAGAAAAGATGAAGCAAAAATTTTTGGAGGTTCAGGAGAGGAGCAGGGAAAGAGTAAGGTAATAATAAAAGTTTATCCACAACCATTAAATCAATTTTTGGGGACGAATTTAAAAGAAGATTTCGGATTACAATGGAGATATAATAGAAATATCAACTCTTTGGAAGGAAGAGATGCTGGAATTGGATATCTGCTTTACTCTACTGTATTACCTAATCAGGAAAAGAAATACACAAAGGCAAATTTTCAATTTAACATAGAACTTTCTTCTTATTATGAAGAATCTTTTAAAAATGCCCTTGCATCTTTATGGGCGGCAATCTATCTTGGAGGATTTGGAACAAGAGCAAGGAGAGGAGGAGGAAATATAATAGTTGAAGCAATTAATGGGAGTGCTAACGAGTTAGATTTTGTTCCGAAGGGAAATACTACTAATGAAGTTTTTAAATGGCTCATATCAAATCTGAATAAATGTTTTTCAATCATAAATAATGGTAATCCGAAAAATTTTTGCACAAAATATAGCAATCTATCTTTTTCAAGAATCATCATAAGTAATCAATCATTTACCGATTGGAAAGAAGTATTAAATGATATTGGTAAAATCTACGCTGAATTTAGAACCAAGCATAAAAGCGAGATTTTTGATACCGCTGTTTTTGGCTTACCTGTGATGCATAGAAATAGAGGTGTTACAGTTAAAGGGATTAAAGGAAGGGAAGAATTTTCTCGAAGAAGTTCTCCGATTATTTTTAAAATCATCAAATCAGGAGAGTATTATTTCTGGTATGTAATTAGATTGTCGGGTGAATTTTTAGAAGAGGGTGCAGTGATAAAAGCACATGGTACTCAAAAACCTAATTATAAACTAATTGATGAATTCTGGAATGCTTTGAAAAACAGGGGTAAAGAATTTGTCCTTTCTCAACCAGAAATTTTAAATAACATTGTTGAGAAAATTAAAACCGAATGTAATCCAGATAAAATAATACTTTTTGGTTCACGTGCGAGAGGGGAGGCTCACAAAAATGCCGATATTGATATTGCTGTTGAAAATCCTAAAAATCCAATTAGCAGTATAGGTGCTCCTCTGGATATTGTTGACCTTACAAAAGCAAACTCGAGCCTTAAGGATAAGATAAAACGGGAAGGAGTAACAATTTATGAGAGAAAGAGTTAAAAGGACTTTTTTAGATTTTGAAAAGGCATTTAATAATCTTAAATCAGCAGTAAAAAAAGCAGTTGATGATTTAGATATTGATGGAACGATAAAAAGGTTTGAACTGTGCTATGAGTTATCCTGGAAAATAATAAAATTATATCTTGAAGATTTAGGAATAATTTGTAAAAATCCGAGAGATTGTTTTAAACAGGCAAAGATAAATAATTTAATTAAAGATGAAGTTATATGGATGGAAATGATTGATACAAGGAATCAACTTGTACATGAGTATTCTTCCGATTTTTCAAGAGAAATTTTTGAGAAAATTAAAAATGATTATGTAAAGATTTTAGAGGAATTATACAAAAATATAAAGGAGAGATCGGAAGATGACTTGGCATGAGCATTTTCTCAAAAAGTTTTTCCATGATCCAATTGATAAACCTTTTAATATCCTAGGACATGAGAGAAGAGCGAAAGAATATGCTGAATTTTTCGGTGTTTCAGGGATTAACGAAGGTAAATATTCCGACCAAATTGCCTCATGCATGGAAAGAAGTTTATTGCCAAGAGACATTAAGCAGGATTTCACTGAAATAAGGCATCCGTTGAGCGAGGTAAAAATAGATGTCACTTTAGATAGTCAAAACTCTATAGATGAAATTTCCCTTGCATTAAAAGAAATTTCCAATTCCTACATAAATCTATCTTATGAAGACAAAGCACTTTTAATCTGGAGGAATTTACTTGAAGAAATTTTAGAAAAAATTCAGGACGAAGAACTAAAGAAATGTATTCCTATCCTCCCGGCAGATACAAGGGTCCCAGACCATTCAATATGGGAGCATTTAAAAATTACAACAGCAATAAATGCTTCAGAAAAACTGCAAAACAATTCATTATTTTTATTCACAATTGGTCCTGTTAAATCTTTTATTTCTCAGGCAAGAAAGGCGCAAGATTTTTATATGGGAAGTTTTATGCTTTCCTATTTCACTTTCATTGCCATGGAAGAGGTAATTGAAAAATACGGTCCCTCTTCAATAATTTATCCAGACCTTTATAAACAGCCATTGATGGATTGTTATCTAAAAAATAAAGGAATAGAGCCTAAAAACTTTAATCCAGATCACATTACTCTTCCAACTATCCCTAATAGATTTGTTGCAATTATTGGAACTACAGATAAAAATAAAATTGAAGAACTTTCAAAAAATATGATTGTAAAAATTAAAAATGAAATCAAAAGGGCAAAAGAAAAGATCTTAGAAGAATTAAAAATTGATGTAAAATTGTCCGATACTCAAAAGGAAATATTACAAAATCAACTTTCAGATTTTCCACAAATATATTGGGTTGCAATTCCTTGGAGGAGGGGAGAGAACGACTTACAGATAGATGATCTGAAAGACTTTTTCACAGATGACAAGATAAATAACTGGAAAGAACTATATAAATTTGTAAATGAAAAAGGAGAGCATTCTCCCAACATCGGTTTTCTCTATCAGCTTCTTTATACTGCTCTTGAGAAATCAATGGGGGCAAGGAAAAATTTAAGGGAATTTGAACAAAATCCAGAGGCAGGTAGGAAATGCTCCGTTTGTGGAGAAAGAAATGTTTTATTCTATAGGGATGAAGAAAATCCATTTTTTATAATAAGAAATATTGAATTTTTCTACGAAGGAAGAAAAAATGGTAGTTTTGTTGAAATTGACAAAGAAAAAATAACTTATAAAATTCTTGATAAAAAGGAAGGACTTTGTGGTCTTTGTTTTCTGAAAAGAACATTTGAAATATATTTAGAAAAAGAAGTAGATTCTGTTTTTAAAGATTTTTCTTTTCCATCTGTTGCGGAAGTTGCCTGTGCTGATTTCAAGGAAAAAGCAAAAGAATTGCCAGAATTTAAGGAATATGAAAATAAATTTTTTGAGTATATTCCAGTTCGATATCTAAACATTAATTCTTTGCCAAAATTAAAATTAGAAGAAACCCTTGAAGGGTCTTGGTTTCATGAAGAAAACCTTACAGAAAAGAAAATAAGAGATGAGTTAGGAGTAGAAATTGACATACAAAAAATCAAGGAATTGAAAAATATTTTAACAAACAAACTTTATGAACAAGCAGGTAAACCTAAAAAATATTATGCAATTCTTTACCTTGATGGAGATAATATGGGGAAATGGCTCTCTGGAGAACTTTTGCCAGAAATTCAATACGCATATAATTCAAAGGTATGGGAAAAATTGCCAGAAAATTTTAAAAAGGACTTACAAAGATACACACCTAATAAAATTCTAACCCCTGCTATTCATTCTACAATATCAACTGCACTAAGAAATTATGCGATTGAGTTTGTAAAAAAAATAGTTGAAGAGGAACATCTTGGAAAACTTATTTATGCTGGTGGTGATGATGTTCTTGCTTTTGTAAATCTAAAAGACATCTTTGATGTTATGGAAAAATTGAGATGGGCTTTCTCAGGACATATAAAATTAGACCAAGAGAAAATAGAGATTTATACTACAAACAACAATGGTTTTGTGCTTAAAGATGGTGTTTATTATCTTACAATGGGTAAAAATGCAACCTGTTCAATGGGAGTTTTAATTGCCCATTATAAGGAACCATTAAAAATTGTAATTGATAAGGTTTTTGAAATGAATAAGAAAGCTAAGGAATCTGGGAGAAATAGATTTGCTATTTGCTTATTAAAGCATTCAGGAGAGGAAAGAGTTGGAGTTGCTGAATGGGAAATTGAAATTAACAACAAAGGTACCGAATTGACGACAAAAATTTTGAAAGATTTGCAAGACTGGATGAACAAAGATAGGAACGAGAAAAGGTATATTTCCGATGGCTTTGTTCAAAAATTTAAGATGGAATTCGTCAAATTGAAAAAAACTTCATTTTCGGAGGGAATAATAAATACAGAACTCAAAAGACTTGTTACAAGGGCTTATAATGGAAGACCTAATGAAGATAAAGAAGAAAAAAGAAAATTTATAGAAAATTTTGTTAAAAGCGCAGAAAAACTTTTTTGGAGAAGTAGTGAAGACATAGATAATTTCACAAATCTTCTTGAAATTGTAGGTTTTATGAACAAGGAGGAATAGAATGTGGTATAAAATTAAACCACTTGATACATTATTTTTTAGAGATGGAAGACCATTTTCAATGGGGGCTGAAACCTGGGCAAATCCAATATTTCCACCATACCCTTCAACAGTTTATGGAGCCATAAGAACATGGATTATTTTTGAAAAAGGAAGTTTAAAAGATTTTAAAGAAGGAAAATTTAAAGAAGAACTCGGGACTCCCTCTGAAAAAGGAAGTTTAAAAATAAAAGGGCCTTTTATCTATTTCAACAACAATATATATTTGCCTGTTCCATTTGATTGCCTTAAAACAGAAACTGAAAAAAATAATCTTTTTTACATTAGTTGGATGAATAGACCTGAATTTTTTATATCAGATTATCCATTGGAAAACATTTTAGTGAATAGAAATGACTTTGGACTTGAAGAATGTGATGGGTTCTTAGTTATAAGTTCTTTAAAAGATTATTTAATACATAGCGACCCAATTTTACAATTTACTAAAAAAAAGGAAATCTTTTTGGAAGAGAAAAAAACAGGGATTAAAAGAAGCAGAAAAACTTTATCCTCTGAAGAAGGTCATTTGTATAGAATTCCTATGATAAGGCTTAAAAAAGAGGCAAGTTTATTTGTAGAAATTAATGGTTTAAGAAACTACCCGGAAGGAGAGGTGCTTCAAATTGGTGGAGAAGGTAAAACTGCAAAAATAGAGAAAATAGAAAATGATGACCCATTAAAAGTTTTAAGGGATTTGAATTTCAATTTTGAAAATAAAGTTTTTAAACTTTATTTTGCAACGCCGGCAATTTTTAACAAGGGTTGGTTGCCAGATTGGATTGATGAGAAAACCTTTGAAGGGAGCTATAATAAAATAAGATTGAAACTTGTTGCCTGCTCCATTGGTAAATTCAATCTAATAGGTGGGTGGGATTTAGCAAATAACAGACCAAAGCCGATGTATAAAGCAGTTCCATCAGGTAGCGTTTATTATTTTAAAATTTTAGATGATACACCAGCTGAAAGAATTAAAGAAGTTTTTCATCTTAAAAATATCTCTGATATGAACCCTGAAGAAGGGTTTGGATTAAGTTTGGTTGGGGAGGTGATAGAATGAAAAAGTTATTAACTTTTCTTGGAACCACTAATTATGTATATGTAAATTATGTTTAGATAATAAAAAAGTAGAATCTGTGAGGTTTGTGCAACAGGCAATAGCAGAAATTCTATGTAAGGACTGGAGTGAAAAAGATAAAATAATTTTCTTCTTAACAGAGGAGTCAAGGAAAAAAAATTGGGATGACGGTTATTATATAGATGAAAAAGGGAAACCGTTGAAAGGTTTAAAGACTGAGTTATCCTCTCTCGGACTTAAATTAAAAATTGAAGAAGAAGATATACCGGAAGGAAAAAGTGAAAAAGAACTATGGGAGTTATTCAAAAAAGTATTGCATAAAATTGATAAAAACGATGAAATTTATTTAGATATCACGCATAGTTTTAGGTCACTACCGTTCTTAATAATGATTGCATTGAATTATGCGGTAAATATAAAAAATGCAAAAATAAAAGGAATCTATTATGGTGCTATTGAAGCATTGGGGACCCCTCAGGAACTTAAAACTATGCCTAATGAGGAAAGGAATGCCCCTATTTTCAATTTAGTTCCTTTTGTTACTTTATTTGATTGGACCATTGCTACACGAAGATTTATTGATATAGGCGATGCGTCCTTGCTTCAACAACTTGCACAAGAAGAATTGAAGCCGCTGTTAATAAAAACAGGCGGCAAAGAAGGAAAGGCATTAAAAACTTTTAGTGATTTGCTTATTAAGCTTTCCAATTCTTTCGCTACATGTAGGGCAAGAGAAATACCAAAAATTATTTCCCTCATAAAAGAGAAAATAAATGAGGTGAAGGAAGAACTTCCTATTCTTCCAGCCTTCTTGCCACTTATTGAAGTCATTAAAGAAAAATTAGACAAAATAAAATTTAATGAAAAAGGATTAGAGGAAACTCTCTCTACCACTGAATGGTGCTTGGAACATAATTTAATTCAACAAGGATTTACTTTACTTCAAGAAGGGATTATTACTTATTACCTCAAACAAATTGGTTTGAAAGAAGAAGAAATTGCAAACAGAGATAACAGAAAGGTAGTAGTAGATGCCATAAATTGTATTGTTAGAAACATGCCTGAAACAGATACATTAAGAATATTCCCAGATAAGGAAAAGTTACATAACATTATTATAAGTTCTAGCTCAATTGCAGAATTATTTACACAAATTTCAGAGTATAGAAACGATTTAAATCATGCAGGCTGGACAGACAATTTTCACAAACCTGATGACTTTAAGAGAAAATTAGGGGAATTTATACAAAGATTAAATAAAAAGGAGGTGCAAGATGTTTAAAAAATCAAAACTATTTTTTATAATTGCTGAAACACCACTTCACCCGGGAAGTGGCGGAGAAGTCACCGGCCTTGTTGATTTACCTATTCAAAGGGAAAGACACACAAACTTTCCAAAAATTGAAGCATCTGGGTTGAAAGGATGTATAAAGGAGGCATTTAAAGATTTAAATCCCGAAATAACTATTAATGGACAGAAAATAAAGCCGAAAGACGAAATTATTTATAGAGAAGACAATAAAGAAAAGAAAACAGATTATCTTTCCCTTGTCTTCGGTCCAGAGGATACAGAAGAAGCCCATGCAGGTGCCCTTGCTTTTACTGATGCGAGAATTCTTTTATTCCCTGTGAAATCTTTGAAAGGTGTATTTGCATGGATAACCTGTCCGATGGTTCTTGAAAGGTTTAAAGAGGATTTGAAGTTAACAGGAGAAAAATTTGATTACTTACTTCCAGAAGAAATTAAGGAAGGTAACTGCTGGATATCCGATGGCTCAACAATCTTTATTGACGACCAAATCATTCTTGAAGAGTATACATTTAAAGCTGAGAAAAAGAATGAAGTAAAAGAAATTGCTAAGTTTTTTGCTCAAAAGATTTTCCCACAACAGGAAAATGATACATACAAATTCTGGCGAGAGAAACTTGAAAAAGATTTGGTAATTCTATCAGATGATGATTTTGAGCAATTTGTTACAAGTTCAACAGAAGTTATAACAAGAACAAAGATTGACGATATAACAGGGACAGTTCAAAGTGGTGCTTTATGGACAGAAGAGTATCTTCCTCAAGATACAATTCTTTACTCAATTGCAATGGCTTCGGCAGTAAGGGTTGAAAAAGATGAAGCAAAAGGGGTTTTTAAGGCAGAAAATTCTGATAAAGAGGCTGAAAAGGTTCTTCAATTTTTTGAGGGTATTCCAAAAGTGATTCAAGTTGGTGGAAACCAAACTATTGGAAAGGGTATTGTAAGAATTCAGGTTTTGAAATAGGAGGTTAAAAATGACAAAGGAAACAATAATAAATAAACTTGAAAAAGGGAGAGCAGAGTTTGCGTATAAATGTTTGGAGAAGGCAATAGAAATTTTTAAGGATAACTCTAAAAAACAGAAAGAATATAAATCATACACACGAAAAATTCCAACTATGATTCTTTCAAATGGTCTTGGGCAAACGCTTGCCTTTATCAAAGCAAAATCAGAAAAAGGAAATGCTTATGATTTAATCTATAAACAACTCACAGAATATATGAAAAGCGACCACACTGCAAGAATAAAAATGCCTCAAGAGAAAAACGACCTTGTTGAATGGGCCATATCATGTGATTCTGCAACATATAGATACATAACTCAAGAAATACTTGCATTCTTAAATTGGCTTAAAAGATTTGCAGAAGGATTGATTGAAGCAGAGGAGGAAGGAGAATGAATATTAAAATTCCTCCAAACATTTGTTTTAACAAAGATTTTCAAAATTCTATTAAGAGGTTTTTAGGCTCCCAAATTACTCCTCAAAAATTTAAAGAAATCAATTTTACGTATCTTTTTAATTTACCAGCAATTTCTATAAGAGGAAATGAATTGAAAATCAGAATAAACGAAGATATTGAAAATTTTAAGTGGGATAAGGATTTCATAAACTCCATTGAAATCAGAAAAGAACAAATAATTATGCAACTTCAAAAAGAAGGATACCATTTAAAAAACTTTCCTTTATCTATTTCTTGGCGTCTTGTTATTGGGCTTGGAGCATCTCATCCACAGGAGACATCAATGACTCTTCATCATATTTACGGAATTCCTTATATTCCGGGCAGTGCTATAAAAGGTGTCACAAGACATTGGTCGGTTTTGAAATTTGCTGAGAAAAAAAACAAGACAGAAGATATGGAATTTGAGAAAGATATAGAGAAAGTAAGTAATGCATTAGAAAAAGGGGAAGATTTGGAGCTTGAGGTAGAAAAAATTACCTTTAAAGATTTAATTGAAATCTTTGGGACACAAGAAAAACAAGGCAAAGTAATATTTTTTGACGCATATCCTTTTGGAGAGATAAGATTAAAAATAGATGTAATGAATCCCCATTATTCAGGATATTATTCAAAGGGGCAACTTCCAGCAGATTGGCAAACACCTGTTCCGATAAAATTCCTGACGGTGGAAAATACAAAATTTCAGTTTTATCTTGCCTCAAAAGAACAAACTTTAGTTGAAAAAGCACGCTCTTTATTATTAGAAACTATTCAAAATTATGGAATAGGCGCAAAAACTTCTTTAGGTTATGGAATATTTATAAATGCAGATAAATTATAAAATTCTCAAATTCACAACAGAAGCTGAGACCCATATAAATCTTCCAGACTTTAAAGGCTCTGCATTCAGAGGTGAATTTGGTAATGTTTTTAGAAAGATAACATGTGTTCTTAAAAGATTTGATTGCATAGAATGTCCTCTTAAAAATAGATGCATATATGCCTATGTTTTTGAAACTGTTGGTAGTAGCGAAGCAGAAATCTTTAACATGCATAAATACGAAAAAATTCCACATCCATTTATTTTTGAGCCTCCTGATGAAAAGAAAAATAAATTTTTACCCGGGGATAAAATTCATTTTAATGTGATACTTATTGGAAATGCTATCTCTTATGCACCATATTTTGTTCTTACAATAAAAGAACTTGGACGGACAGGAATTGGCAGAGGCAGAGGAGAATTTAATCTTTTAAGGGTTATACCCACTGAGGAAAAGACAGTTTCTTTAAAAAATAATGAAGAATCAGCTTCTTTTTTAACATTGAAAGTTCTTACTCCTATCCGAATAAAATATAACCGTAGCCTTGTAGACAATCTTGAATTTCATATTCTTATTCGTTCAATCATAAGGAGGCTTACTTTAATTTATTATTTTCACTGTAAAAAAAGAGCTGCCTCAGATTAATGCAAAATATCTAATTGAAAAAGCTGAAAAAGTAAGAATTGTAAGTAATAATACCCGGTGGTATGACTGGGAAAGGTATTCAACAAGGCAGGAAACCAGGATGAAACTTGGTGGAGTAGTTGGAGAAATTACCTATGAGGGTGATATAACTGCATTTATGCCCTATTTAAAAGCAGGTGAAATCC
>Ga0308414_1002011_pt1 | contig 13225 bp, 15 predicted proteins | sample HotsprSampleOS50_FD_205667 | JGI IMG/M metagenome (GOLD analysis project Ga0308414, IMG submission 205667) | Hot spring phototrophic mat microbial communities from Octopus Spring, Yellowstone National Park, Wyoming, United States - 20090730_OS50 ... | reverse complement strand
GTCCGGATCCTGAGCGAGGAGCGCATCGAGGATCGCGTCGGAGATCTGGTCGCACACCTTGTCGGGATGCCCCTCGCTGACCGACTCCGAGGTGAACACGTAGTCCTTGAGCATGGAAGAATCACAGTAGCCCACTCGCCTTCGGGCGAGCAAGCCAGCGCTTCTCAGTCTTCCTCGTTGAAGCGCGCCTCGACCAGAGCGCGAATCGCGTCCAGGGCCTCCCGGGCCTGTGGGCCGCTGGCCCGGACGTCGATCTGGCTGCCCTGCTCGGCGGCGAGCATCATCACGCCCATGATGCTGCGGCCGTTGACCACTTGCCCGTCCTTCTCCACCGTCACGTCGGCGTCGAAGCGATTGGCCGTCTGCACCAGCATCACCGCCGCTCGGGCATGCAAGCCCAGACGATTCTTGATCTCCAGGGTCGCATGTTCTTCGCTCGTCGTTTCGGCCATGGTCAGCGAGAAGCCGGAACCCAGACGATGTGCTCCTGGCCATAGCGCTGGATGAAGGGGGCGAGCTCGCGCACCGCCATCCCCTCGCAACCGCTCGCGAGCTTGACCAGCATGGGCATGTTCACCCCGGCGACGACCTCGGCGCCGCTCGCGCGAGCGACCGCAAGGCTCTGATTCGTCTGCGTGTCGCCCTTCATGTCGGTCAGGATGAGTACGCCCTCCCCCTGGTCGACGCCCCGGACGGCCGCGTGGATCCGGTCCCGCAGCCCCTCGGGGGCTTCCCCGGGCACGCTGCTGACGGCGACGATGTGCTCCACCGGTCCGACCACGCTCGCCAGCGCCTCGACCAGCGCTTCGCCGAGACGCCCGTGCGCGACGACGACCACGCCTACCATGCTGCGGCCGACTCTAGCCACCGCGCGGCAGGCTACTCAAGCCGCCGCTGCTGCCCTCAGCGCTCGACGTCGCGATGGCGCAGCAGCACGCGATGGCCCGCGGCCTCCAGGCGTCGCCGCAGCTCCTCGGCGAGCACGACCGAGCGGTGACGCCCGCCGGTGCAGCCCACGGCGATGGTGAGATAGCTCTTTCCCTCCCGCTGGTAGCGGGGGATCGTGAACTCGAGCAGCGCCATGAGCAGGCGCAGGAACTCCTGGGTTTCCTCCTGTTCGAGGACATAGCGGGCCACCGGGGCATCGGTGCCGACGCGATGGCGGAACTCTTCGACGAAGAAGGGATTCGTCAGAAAGCGGCCATCCACGACCACGTCGGCGTCAATGGGCGTCCCGTGCTTGTAGCCGAACGAGACGAGCGAGATCGTCATCGTTCCCTGCGTCGGTGCGGCGAGCAGCGCCCGCAGTACGGCGCGCAGGTCGTGCACCGAGAACGCTCCGGTGTCGATGATGCGGTCCGCGAGCTCCCGGATCCCCCGCAGCATCTCCCGCTCCCGCCGGATGCCGTCGAGGGGGGTGCCACCGTCGGCCGCCGGGTGAGGACGGCGCGTCTCGCTGAAGCGCCGCTGCAACACCGCGTCTTCCGCCTCAAGGTAGAGGACCTCCACGCGCACCCCGCTGCCCCGCAGCTCGTCGAGCACGCGCGGAAAGTCGGCGAGAAAACGGCGCTCGCGCGCGTCGATACCCAGGGCGACACGCGACACGTCCTCTCGCGATCGCTCCCACAGCTCGACGAAGCGCGGGACCAGCGCCACCGGCAGGTTGTCGATGCAGTAGAAGCCGAGATCTTCGAGAACGTGAAGCGCGGTCGTCTTCCCCGATCCGGAAAGCCCCGTCACCACCACAGCGCGCAGGCCGCTCGAGCTCATGCGACTATTGTGCCGGTGCGCAGCGGTCCGTGCACCTCGGCTCACCCGTCCGACCGGTCGCCCTTCTTGGCGTCCGTCCGGCGCTCGCCAGCCGCGGCTCGATCGATCCGCTCCACGAAAAGGGCGGCGCTGTGCCGCCCGCGGCGGCGCAGCAGCTGATTCCGCGCAGCCGTCTCCACCAGCATCCCCACGTTGCGCCCCGCCTGGACGGGAATGCGGACCAACGGCAGCGTCACCTCCAGCAGCTCGTAGCTGCCTTCGATCACCCCGAGGCGGTCGGCGCCCTGCGGCCACTCGCTCAGCTCCACGACCAGGTCCACGCGGCGTTGCTCCACCGTCGCGAGCGTTCCGAACATGGCCTCCACATCGATGATCCCGAGCCCCCGGATCTCCATGTGGTGACCCAACAACTCGGCCGGCCGGCCGTGGAGAACCTCCGGCGAGGGGCGCGAAATCCGCACGGCATCGTCGGCAACCAGGCGATGACCGCGTGTCACGAGCTCCAGCGCTGCCTCGCTCTTGCCGATGCCGCTCCGCCCCAGGATGAGGATGCCGAGCCCCAGCACCTCGACGAGGTTGCCGTGCAGCGTCACTTCCGGCGCCAGTCGCCGCTCGAGCCAGGCGATGGCTGCGCGAAAGAATCCCCCCGTGGGCAGCGTCGACACGAGGAGGGGGACGTCTGCCGCTTCGGCCTGCTCCGCCAGCGGAGCGGGAGGAACGAGGCCGTTGGTGACCACGAAGCCAGCGACCCCGACCCCGATCACGGCGGCCACCGCCGTCCGCCCGGCCTCCGGCGCGAGAGTTGCGAGAAACCCGATCTCGCTGCGCCCGAGGACCTGGAGGCGGTCAGGATGGAGCTGCGCCAGATAGCCCGCGAGCGCCAGGCCCGGCTGCTGCAGCCGCGGCACGGCGATGGCTCGCTCGAGACCACGCGCCCCGGCGACGAGGTGGAGTCGCAGCGCCCCGCCAGCCGTCGTCAGAAGCTCGCCGACGGTGAGCTTCAATAGCGGGCATCCTCTTCGCGGATCGTGGCCCACAACGCCGCCGCATCGGGGGCCGCGAGGAGCCGCTCGCGAAACCCGCGGTCCTTCAAAAGGCGCGAGATGCGCGCGAGAGCCTTCAGGTGAGCGCCCGCCGATTCCTCCGGGGCGACCAAGAGGAAAAATAGGTGCGTCGGCTTGCCGTCGAGCGCCTGGAAATCGACCCCGGCTCGGCTCCGTGCGAAGGCGGCGAACACCCGCGGAATCCCGGGCAGCTTGCCGTGCGGGATGGCGACCCCCTCACCGAGGGCCGTGCTGTTCAGCCGTTCGCGCTCCTCGAGCGCGTGCACGAGACGCTCGCGCTGCAGCTCGGGATGTCGGGCGGCCACGGCCGAGGCCATCTCCTCGAGGACCTCGCTCTTCGTCCGAGCCGCCAGGTCCGGCAAGACCAGATCCGCCTCGAGGATGTCCTCGATCTTCATGGTAGGGCCTTCCTAGCTCTCGCGCGCCCCCGATCCCAGCAGGCCCGCGTCCGCCCTCCTCAGGCAGGCGATTCGATCAGTCCGATACGGCCGTCCGGCCGGCGGTAGACCACGGAGAGCCCGCGATCTTCCTGGAGGAAGGCGACGAAGGGCTGCCCCGAACGCTCGAGCCAGGCCACCGCCTCGTCGACGTCGAGAACGCCGGTGCGGAGCCGCTCGCGCACGACCCGCAGCTGGGCGGGTCGTCCGCGACGAGGGAGGGGTGGCCGCCCGTCGCCGATACGCGCACTGTCGCGTCCTTTGCGTTCCGCTCGCTGGGTCTTGAGCTTCTGCGCCTGATGGGCCAGCCGCGCCAGCGCCCCGTCGATGGCAGCGTAGAGATCGCCCGTCGTCTCCTTGGCGACGAGCGGCACGTGATCGGCCTGCAGCGCGATGTCGGCGCTGTGGCGCGCCTTGGCGACCGACAGGATCACGTGCGCACCGCCAGGACGCTTGAGGTACTTGCCCACGAGGCGTTCGAGCTTGTCCGTGACGTACGCGCGGAGCGCCTGCGTCGGCTCGACGCCCCGGAACGTGACGGTGATCTGCATGCAGGCCCCTCCTGCCCAGCCGCCGGTCCTAGCGGTCGCCTGTCAGTACACCTGCTTCCGCTTGGACGACGGCAGGATACCCATCAACTCGCGGTACTTGGCCACAGTCCGGCGCGCAATGTCGATCTGCTGTCTCCCCAACAGCTCGGCGATGTACTGGTCGCTGTAGGGCTTGCGCGGATCTTCCTTGGCGATGATCCCCTTGATGAGCTCCTTGACGCTTTCGGCCGAGACTTCCTCCCCGTGACCGCTCCGCAGGCTCGAGGTGAAGAAATACTTCAGCTCGAAGGTGCCCTGCGGCGTATGGACGTACTTGCCCGCCGTGGCCCGGCTCACGGTCGACTCGTGCATCCCGATGTCGTTCGCCACGTCCTTGAGCACCAGCGGGCGCAGGTGGCTCACGCCGTGCTCGAGAAACTCCCGCTGGAACTTCACGATGCTCGACGTGACCATGTAGAGCGTGCGCTGCCGCTGGTGGATCGATTTGATCAGCCAGGCAGCGGCGCGCATCTTCTCCTGGATGTAGCCGCGCGCCTCCGGCGAGCCGTTCGCGCCGAGCATCTGCTTGTAGAAGGAGGACACGCGGAGCCGCGGCAGGCCGTCCTCGTTGAGCGTCACCACCCACTCGTCGCCGACCTTCTGCACGAAGACATCCGGGGTGACATAGCGGGTCTCACTGTCGTGGTATTCGCGGGCGGGTTTCGGTTCGAGCACCGCGATGACCTTGGTGGCCTCCGCGATCTGCTCGAGGGACACCCCGAGATCTCGGGCAAGACGATCGAAGCGCCGACTCTCGAGCATCCCGAGATGCTCGCGCACGATGCGCGCAGGCAGGGAGTCCTCGGGGAAACCGAGCTGACGCAACTGGATGAGTAGGCATTCCGGCAGATCGCGTGCGGCCACGCCCGGGGGATCGAAGTCCTGGATCCGGTGCAGCACCCGCTCCACCGCCGCCGTATGCGGCCAGACATTGGCGAGAAAGGCGATCTCCTCCACCGACAGCGTCAGGTAGCCGTCCGCGTCGAGGCTCCCGATGATGAGGCCGCCGATTTCCTTGTCGGCATCCGAGAGATCGGAAAGTCGCAGCTGCCAGACGAGGTGGTCGGCGAGCTGGGGCCGCTTGACCAGCATGTTCTCCAGGGCCGGTCGCCGATCCTCGTCCTCGTCGCTCGCCCCGCTGCCGGTCCCGCCGTGCAGATCGTTGGCGTAGGTTTCCGCGAATTCCTTCCAGTCGATCTGATCGATACTGGCCGCCTCGCCCTCGGGGGGGTCGGCGGGCGACTCCGCTTGCCACTCGTCCGCAGGCGTCGGGCCCTCGAGGCCGTCGACCGTCGGCACATCGTCGGCGCGTTCTTCCTCGAGCTTCTCCTCGAGCACCGGGTTCTCGGTCAACTCGGCATCGATCAGCGTCTCGAGCTCGGCCCGCGAGACCTGGAGAATCTTGATGGCCTGACGCAGCTGGGGCGTCATCACCAGCTGCTGATGCAGCTTCAAGTTCTGCGTGATGCGAATGTCGGCCATCGCTTCTACAGCCTGAACGTCTCGCCGAGGTAGATCTGGCGCGCCCGGCGGCTCGCCGCGATGTGCGCGGGATCTCCCTCTTCGAGCACCCGTCCTTCGCTCACGATGTAAGCCCGATCACAGATGCCCAGTGTTTCGCGCACGTTGTGATCCGTGATGAGGACACCGATGCCCCGAGTCCTTAGTTGAGTGACAATCCCCTGGATGTCAACCACAGCGATGGGGTCGATACCGGCGAAGGGCTCGTCGAGCAGCATGAACGCCGGCGAGATCACGAGCGCTCGCGAGATCTCGAGACGGCGCCGCTCGCCGCCCGATAGCGCGTACGCCTTGCTCTTCGCCAGATGAGCGATCCCGAGGTCGTCGAGAAGCTTACCCAGGCGTGTTTGGCACTCGGCGGGCTCGAGATCGAGCGTCTCGAGAATCGCGAGCACGTTCTCCTCGACCGTCAACTTACGGAAAACCGAGGGCTCCTGCGGCAAGTAGCCGATGCCGCGGCGCGCACGCTCGTACATGGGGAGCCCCGTCACGTCCGTCCCGTTGAGCAGCACGCGCCCCGCGTCGGGGTGCTGCAGCCCGACGATCATGTGGAAGCTCGTCGTCTTCCCTGCCCCGTTGGGGCCGAGCAGACCGACCACCTCGCCGGCTCGCACCTCGAGCGTCACGTGATCCACCACGCAGCGGCCAGCGAAGGATTTCACCAAGCTCTCGGCTCGCAGCAGGGCTGTAGCAGCGGGATTCACGGTCCCCTCTGACCGGACCCCGGCCCGGCCGATCCCTCCGGCGCGGTGTCAGGATAGAGGACGGCCTTCACCCGCTTCCGTCCCCCTTCGACCACACTGCGCTCTTCATCGAGGTAGACGACGACGCGCTCTCCCTGGACCTCGTTCGGGCCATCGTGCAACACGGGATCCTCGAGCAGCACGATCGTGCGCCGGTCCTGATCGAACACGGCCCGGCCCCCGGTGGCCCAGCGCGCTCCCTGGTCGATCCGCACGCTGCCGCTCGCCACGATCTCCTGGACTCGCGTCGCCGCAGCGGGCTCGGCTCCGCCCGCGCCGGGCGGGGCACCGCGGCCCCCAGGGCCAGAGCCCTGCGCGAGGGTGATGGTGATCGTGTCGCTGCGCAGCCGGGTTGGGCCCTGCGTCACCTCGACGCCCCCGCGGTACACGACCACGTTGCGTCGGTAGTCGTACTCGAGGCGGTCGGCGGTGATCGTGATCGGCTCTTTGCCGCTCAGGCTGCGCGCCAGCCCGCCGCCCCCTGGCTCGCGCCCCCAGGCGCCCCCGGCCGCCGCCGCCAGCGCGAACAGCGGGAGGAGCCATCGTTCAGGACGTTGGCTCCGCATTCGCGACCTGCAAGACCGTGTGGACCTCTCCCGTGAACCGCAACACCTGCGGCGTCACCTCGACCTCCAGGCTCTGCGCGCGGAGGTCGAGGTCCCGTCCTTTGACGGTGACCGCCCCCGGCACGAGAATTCGATCGGCGCTGCGGTCGTAGACGGCGCGCGCCGTGCGCAGCTCGAAGTCGTCGAACACGAGCCGCACATCCCCTTCGAGGCTGGCGGCGCGGAGTTCCCGACCGTCGAGCTGCAGACGACCACGCGCACCTCCGAGACGCAGCGCGCGCTGCCCATCCTCGAGCCAGAGGGTCAGCTGCGGTCCCTCGACCACGATCTCCCGATCCGCCTCCAAGTACTGCGCTTCGCGTGCCGTGACTTCCCACACCATCCGTCCGTTCTTCACCTTGACCCGCCGGAAGTTCCGGAGGTGTTGCGCCACGTGCGGCAGCAGCTCGCTGCCCAGGGCCTCGAGCGCTCGCTGGGGCTGCGCGACGAGGCGCTGCCAGAATCGCCACCCCAACCCTGCTAGGGCGACGGCAAGTGCCACCAGCAGGGCGGCTCGCGCACGTCGTCGTCGCATCCGTCGTCCTGCAGAGCTCCGCAGCTACCACGGGGGTCGGAGGGTGTAAAGCCACAGCCCGGCCACGAACCGCGCGGCTCGCGCTCAATCGCCGGGCTGCCGCCGCCAGCGTTCATGCCACCACACCCATTCGGCGGGAGCACGGCGGATCGCCAGCTCGATCTCGGCCGTGCAGCGCGCGGTCAGCGTCGCAATCCGCTCGCGCGGACGCCCCACGCGCTCGACGGGCACCGGACGCACGGTCACGCGATGTCCCCCGCCGGGGTGGCGGCGAATGAAGGCGCTCAGCACGGGCACCTGGTTCCGCACTGCGATGATCGCCGCGCCAGGTGGCGTGTGCGCGAGCCGCCCGAAGAAGGGCACGAACAGGCCGGCCCCGCGCGTATCCTGATCCATCAGGACGCACACGAGGCGATTGCGCCCCAGCGCTGCCCGCACCGCGGACTGAAACGACGCCGCGTCCCGGTCGAGAATCTCCATGCCGCGCTCGCTGCGGAAGCGGCGCACCAGCGCGTCGAAGCGGGGGTCGTGCACTCGCCGGGCGACGACCGACAAGGGCCATCCGCGCTCCGCCATCACCGCCGCCAGCAGCTCCCAGTTGCCGCAGTGTCCGGTGATCACTACGGCGCCTCTTCCGCCCGCCAGCGCAGCGCGCACGTGCTCCTCGCCCGCGACCACGACGTAGTCGGTGTGGCGCAGCCGCGGCCAGAGCGCCAGCTCCGCATACGACTGGCCCGCATGCACGAAGGTCGCCCGCACGAGCGCCGCACGGTCCGCCGGGCCGAGCTCGGGAAAGGCGAAAGCCACGTGCCGCCGCGCCAAACGGCGCGGCGTCGCCAGCACCACGTGGGCCGCGCGACCGAGGGCACGGCCGAGCGCCAGGGCCAGCGAGACGGGCAGCGCCCCGACCACCGTCGCCACGACCGCGATGGCCCGGGCAAGCAGCCAGTTGCGGGGCCCGCGGGTCGCCCGGCGCAGGCGCTTCCAGAGCGATCGCCGACGCGCCCATACCGCCGCTCCTCCCACCGCTCAGACGACGCCTGCCCGCAGCAGATCGTGGAGGTGAATCACCCCGACAGGTCGGCACCCGCCCGCAGGAACCACCAACAGCTGCGTGATCGCGTGGCGCTCCATCACGGCCACCGCCTGCGCGGCCAGGGCCTCGGGCGCGATCGTGCGCGGGGTGCGCGTCATGACGTCGCGGGCCCGCAGCGTGCGGGGATCGCCGGCTCGCTCGAGCGCGCGACGCAGGTCTCCGTCGGTGATGCAGCCGACCAGCCGCCCGGCGGCATCCAGCACAGCCGTCATCCCCAGGCGCTTGCCGCTGATCTCGGACACGACCTCGGCAAAGGGTGCGTCCTCGGCGACGGCCGGTAGCTCGCTTCCGCGATGCATGAGCTCGTCGACCCGCGTGAGCCGCCGTCCGAGCGCGCCCGCCGGATGGAGCACGCCGAAATCGTCCGCCGTGAAGCCGCGCTCCTCGAGCAAGGCCACCGCCAGGGCGTCACCGACGGCCATCGCCGCCGTCGTGCTGCAGGTCGGGGCGAGGCCGAGGGGACAGGCCTCCGTGGGGACACTGACATCGACGACCACGTCAGCGGCACGGGCCAGGCCGGAATCCGGGGCACCGGTGAGCGCGATCAAGGGAATCCCGAAGCGACGGACATAGGGCAGCAGCCGGAGCACCTCTTCGTTTTCCCCGCTGTTCGACACCGCGACGAGCACGTCGCCGCGCGCCAGCATGCCGAGATCGCCGTGTCCTGCTTCGGCGGCGTGCAGGAAATGCGCCGGCGTCCCGGTGCTCGCGAAGGTCGAGGCGATCTTCTGCGCGACGATCCCCGACTTCCCAACACCCGTGACGACCACGCGGCCCCGACAGGCGAGCAACAGCTCCAGCGCCCGAATCACGGCGTCCCCGAGGCGATGCTGGACAGCATGGAGCGCCTGGATCTCCAGCTCGAGCACACGCCGTGCGCGGGCGAGCCAGATCGCGCTCACGGCCGCCGCTCCCGCACCACTCCCGCCAGGGCCGCAAGGTCGGCGAGCAGCGGCGGCAGGTCGTCGAGGCGCAGGCTGGTCGCCCCGTCGGAAAGGGCACGGTCCGGATCCTCGTGAACCTCGAGAAACACGGCATCGCAGCCGGCGGCGACCGCGGCCCGGGCGAGCGTCGGCACGAAGGCTCGATCGCCCCCGGACGCTGTGCCGGCCGCGCCCGGCCGCTGGACACTATGGGTGGCGTCGAAGACCACGGGACATCCCGTCTCGGCCAACACGGGGATCGCCCGCATGTCCGCCACGAGGTTCTGGTAGCCGAAGGCGAACCCGCGCTCGGTGACCAGCAGGTCGGGGTTGCCCGTGGACCGCGCCTTCTCCACGACGCGACCCATCTCCCACGGGGAGAGAAACTGCCCCTTCTTGAAATTCACGGGCTTGCCCGCCCGCGCGACGGCGATCACGAAGTCGGTCTGCCGGCACAGGAAGGCCGGCGTCTGCAGGACGTCCACCACGGACGCGACCGGCGCGATCTGCGCCTGCTCGTGCACGTCCGTGAGCACGGGCAGGCCGAGCTCCCGACGGATCTCCTCGAGGATGCGCAGGCCCTCCTCCAGACCGACCCCGCGAAATGCCAGGAGCGACGTCCGGTTCGCCTTGTCGAAGGAGGACTTGTAGACGACCGGCAGCCCGGCCTGCGCGGCGAGGGCCCGGATGCGCTCGGCGTGGCGCAGCGCGCTCTCGCGCGACTCGATCACGCACGGGCCAGCGATGAGCAGCAGGGGCGCGCCGGCGCCCACGGCCAGCGCCCCGATTCGTGCCGTCCCGTGCCTCACGACCGCTGCACGAGCTTGAGGCCGCCGAGCAACGGGGCGCTTCCGCGCGCCCGACGTCGCTCGAGCGCCGCACGGACGAAGGCCTTGAAGAGCGGATGGCACTCCATGGGCCGCGACTTGAACTCGGGGTGGAACTGGCACGCGAGAAACCACGGGTGATCGCGCAGCTCGATCAACTCGACGAGCGCTCCATCCGGAGAAACGCCCGAGCACACGAGGCCCGCGCGCTCGAGCTGCTCGCGGTAGGCATTGTTGAACTCGTAGCGGTGGCGATGCCGCTCCGCCACGCGCGGCTTCTTGTACAGCTTGCGTGCAAGCGAGCCCTCGCGCAGCACACACGGGTAGGCGCCGAGCCGCATGGTCCCGCCGGTCTGCTCGAGCCCCCGCTGCTCCGGCATCAGATGGATGACCGGATGCGGCGTGTCGGGATCGACCTCCGCCGAGTTCGCCCGCTCGAGGCCGCACACATGCCGGGCGAACTCGATGACGGCCATCTGCATGCCGAAGCAGATGCCGAAGAACGGCACCCGGTTCTCCCGGGCATAACGTACGGCCGCGATCTTGCCCTCCGTCCCGCGAGGCCCGAAGCCCATGGGCACCAGAACCGCATCGGCGGTGGTGACCGCCTCGGGCAAGCCCTGCGCCTCGATCTTCTCGGAGTCGACGTGAATCACCTCGACCCGGCACTCGTTGGCGATGCCGCCGTGGACGAGCGCCTCGTTCAAGCTCTTGTACGAATCGGTCAGCTCCACGTACTTGCCGACCATGGCCACCGTGACGGTGTCTTTCGGGTTGCGCAACGCCGCCACGATCCGCTTCCAGCGGCTCAGGTTGGGCGAGCCCGTGAAGGTATTGAGCCGTTCGACGATGCGCTCGTCGAGACCCTCGGCGTGGAATACGAGGGGGACCTCGTAGATGTGCTCGACGTCCGGCGCGCTGATCACGCGGTTTTCGTCCACGTTGCAGAACAGGGCGATTTTCTGCTTGACCTTCGGCTCGAGGGGCTGCGCGGCCCGGCAGAGCAGGATGTCGGGCTGGATGCCGAAGCCCGTGAGCTCCTTCACCGAGTGCTGCGTGGGCTTGGTCTTGAGCTCGCCGGCGCTGGCAATGTGCGGCACGAGCGTGAGGTGCACGTAGAGGGCATTCTCGCGGCCCACGTCCCAGCCCAGCTGGCGGATCGCCTCGATGAACGGCAGGCTCTCGATGTCGCCTACCGTCCCCCCCACCTCGCACAGGCAGACATTGGCCCCCTCGGCCGCCTCCTGCACGCGCCGCTTGATCTCGTCGGTGATGTGCGGAATCACCTGCACCGTACCGCCGAGATAGTCGCCACGCCGCTCCTTCTGGATCACGGTGTGGTAGACGACGCCGGTCGTGAAGTTGTTCTTCCGGCTCATCCGCGTCGACACGTACCGTTCGTAGTGCCCGAGATCGAGATCGGTCTCGGCCCCATCGTCGGTCACGAACACCTCGCCGTGCTGGAAGGGGCTCATCGTGCCCGGGTCGACGTTGATGTAGGGATCCATCTTCACCAGCGTCACGTGCAGCCCGCGCGCCTCGAGAAGCGCGCCGATCGACGCCGAGGCGACACCCTTGCCGAGCGACGACACCACGCCGCCCGTCACGAAGATGTACTTGGTCTTCGTCCCGCCCGTGGCCATCGACCTCATACCGGCCCTCCCTCTGCCACTGCACGCGCCCGTTCGAGATCCCGCGCCGTATCCACCTCGATGAGCCGCGCCGGGTCGTGCCAGGTCACGACCCCGATGGTGATCCCGTGCTCGAGGGCCCGCAACTGCTCCAGCGCCTCGCGCTGTTCGAGCGGCGAGGGCGCCAGCGCGGCCAGGCGCAGAAGCACCTCGCGCCGGTAGGCGTACAAACCGACGTGGCGCCAGCCCAGCGGCTCGTGCTCGGAGCGCACCCCGTCCCGATCGTGCGGGATGGGAGCGCGAGAAAAGTAGAGAGCGCGGGCCTCGGCATCCATCACGACCTTGACCACATGCGGCGACTGCCAGTCCTCGCGGTCCTGGAGGGGGGTGGCCACCGTGGCCATCGGTAGCGCGGGTGCCTCGCGCATGCGAGCGGCAAGCGCGTGCACCATCGCCGGATCCAGGAGCGGCAGGTCTCCCTGGACGTTCAGGACGATGTCCGCCTCCAGGCTCATGACGACCTCGGCGAGTCGGTCGGTGCCGGAGGGATGATCCGCGCGGGTCATCGCCGACTCCACGCCAGCCGCGCGAGCCGCGTCGCGAATGCGCTCGTCGTCGGTGGCCACGATCACGCGCGCCAGCCCGGGCACCTGCCGGACACGCCGGGCGACGTGCCACACCATGGGGCGTCCCGCGATGTCGGCGAGCGCCTTGCCGGGAAGCCGGCTCGAGCGATATCGCGCAGGAATGATCGCGACTACCGTGGGGGGCATCGTCCTGGCAGCGCACGCCGGCGTGCTGTCCGGCGCCGACCGTAGCTCTCGAACACGCCCTGCCGTCCCGGAGTGGCTACGGGTGCGAGGTCATAGCGCCCCACCCGCCGCGCGTCAACGCGCGACGGCGCTCGCCTTGCCTCCGCAGGCGAGAACGCGCAGGCTCGCGCCATGGCTGCCACCGAGTGGGTCATCGACGTGGCCGAGGACACCTTCGAGCGCGAGGTCATCGAGCGCTCGGCCACCACGCCGGTCGTGGTGGACTTCTGGGCACCGTGGTGCGGACCGTGCCGCGTCCTCGGACCGCTGCTCGAGCGGCTCGCCGCCGAATACGGCGGGGCCTTCGTGCTCGCGAAGGTCAATGTCGACCAAGCGCCCGGCCTCGCCGCCGCCTTCGGCATCCGGGGCATCCCGGCTGTGAAGGCATTCAAGGAAGGCCGTCTGGTCGGGGAATTCACCGGGGCGCAGGCGGAGCCGGTGGTGCGGCGTCTGCTGGATGCGCTGCAACCCACCGCAGCCGATCGCCTCGTCGCCGAAGCGGCGCGCCTCCCGCCAGCGGAGGCCGAGGCGCAGCTCCGGGCTGCGCTCGCCGACGAACCCCGCCACGCCGGAGGCCTGCTCGCGCTGGCGCGCCTGCTCGCGGCACGTGGCGAGACGGCCGAAGCCATTCGGCTCTGCGAGCTCGTTCTTCCGAGCAGCCCGCTCTCGCC
>Ga0308414_1002010_pt1 | contig 13230 bp, 10 predicted proteins | sample HotsprSampleOS50_FD_205667 | JGI IMG/M metagenome (GOLD analysis project Ga0308414, IMG submission 205667) | Hot spring phototrophic mat microbial communities from Octopus Spring, Yellowstone National Park, Wyoming, United States - 20090730_OS50 ... | reverse complement strand
GAGGCCCTCTCTAAGAAAGACTGGGAAGCCCTCTCCGCTATCCTCTCTGAGGTGCCCTGCCCCGAGAGCGGTTCCACCGACTGGACGCCTGTGCGCCAGTTCAACCTCATGTTTTCCACACGGCTTGGGGCTATTGCTGACGAAGCCGACGAAATTTACCTTCGTCCCGAAACCGCCCAGGGTATATTTGTGGACTTTCCGCTGGTGCTGCGTACGGCCCGGATGAAAGTCCCCTTTGGCATTGCGCAGATTGGCAAGGCTTTCCGGAATGAGATCGTTTTCCGGCAGTTTATCTTTCGGATGCGGGAGTTTGAGCAGATGGAAATGCAGTTTTTTGTACGGCCGGGGACGGAGCTGGAGTGGTACGCCTACTGGCGGGAGAAACGTCGCCGCTGGCACGAGGTCCTCGGCCTACTGCCGGATAACCTCCAATACAAAGACCACGAGCAGCTCGCCCACTATGCTAATGCCGCCGTGGATATTGAGTTTCGCTTCCCCTTTGGTTTTCGGGAGCTGGAGGGGATTCACTCCCGGACAGACTTTGACCTCTCTCGCCACAGCCAGTACAGCGGGAAGAAGTTGGACTACTACGACGAAGAGCTGGGGCGTTCGTACATCCCGTATGTGATTGAGACGTCGGTAGGCCTGGATCGGCTGGTGCTGGCGCATTTGTCGCAGGGGTATGTGGAGGAGATGGCTCCCACCGCCGAAGGCGGCCAGGACACCCGGCTCGTGCTCAAGCTCCATCCGCTTCTATCGCCTATTAGCGTGGCCATCTTCCCCCTGGTGCGGAAAGACGAGATGATCACCAAGGCGCGTGCCCTCTACGATGAGCTACGATTTTACTTTATGTGCGCTTATGAAGAAAAAGACTCTATTGGTCGGCGCTATAGGCGTTATGATGCGAAGGGTACGCCCTACGCGATTACTATTGATGGCCAGACGCTGGAGGATGAGACGGTAACAATCCGGGATCGGGATACCCTTCAGCAAGTGCGGGTACACCTGAGTAGTGTGCGTAGCTGGCTCCAGGAGCGGCTGGATCCGGCCCGGCTCCTACGGGCCTTTTGAAAGCCGGTGGAAAAACTGGCCTGACTTTTGCCGTACTTTTACCTATGGCAAACCGGTACGAACAGGACTACCTGAACCTCCTCGCCGCGCTCTTAGAGGCGCCAATAAGATTTGACCGCACGGGCGTGGGGACGCGGAGCCGATTTGGGGTGCACTTAGAGGTAGACCTGTCCGAGGGCTTCCCCCTGCTCACGACGAAAAAAGTGCACTTCAAGTCCATCCTGTATGAGCTGTTTTGGTTTTTGCGGGGGGATACGAATATTGCCTATCTCCACGAGCACGGCGTCACGATATGGGATGAGTGGGCAGATGCACAGGGGAATCTGGGCCCCATTTATGGCTACCAGTGGCGGCGGTGGCCCGGCTATCGGGGCGAACACTACGATCAGCTCCAGGCGGTGATTGATACGATCCGGACTAACCCCTACAGCCGGCGCCTCATCGTCTCCGCCTGGAACGTCGGGCAGCTCTCCGACATGCACCTCCCCCCCTGCCACGTGCTCTTTCAGTTTTATGCGGACCCGGCGCAGCTGACGCTCTCTTTACAGGTCTACCAGCGCAGTGCGGATGTGTTTCTGGGCTTACCCTTCAACGTCGCCTCATACGCCCTGCTCCTCTCCATGGTAGCCCAATGCGTCGGGTATAAACCCCATCGGTTGATTTTTGCAATCGGCGATGCCCATCTATATCGCAACCACGAAGCGCAGGCTCGGCTCCAGCTTTCCCGTACGCCGTACCCCCTTCCTCGCCTGGAACTCAACCCCCACAAGCGGGAAATAGACGCATTTCTGCCCGAAGATGTGAAGCTCGTCGGCTATCAGCATCACCCGGCGATTCCGGCGCCTATAGCGGTGTAGGAGGAGGTAGGATAAGTTTGAGACTGCCGCCGGTGCCTTCGAACTCCTTCCGGAGGTTTTCCAGCGCCGTGTGAAAAGCATGATCTAAATGGATGAGCTTTTCGGCGTGTAGCTCTACGCGACGACGTCGTGGGATGCGACTAAATAGCGCCATAAGCCGGGGAAGTTGGATAAAGGTGGCTGCGCCTTCTAAGTAAATCTGGATTGTTTGATTGCCGCCATAGCGTATGCGGGTTTCTAAGCGGGAGATGTGGTAGAGTAAAAGCACTAAGCTGGCTATGAGCCCGCCAATGAAGCCGACGAGCAAGTCAATCCCGACGGTTAAGAGAAAAGTCACGAGAAAGGTAAGGGCCTCGGAGCGGTGATATTCCCAGAGATAGCGAAAGTCCCGCACTTTGATGATACCCAAGGCTACATAGAGGAGGACGCCAGAAATAGCCGCTTGGGGGATATAACTGAGCAGCATGGGGAAAGCTGTAATGAAGAGGATAGCCCACACGCCATGCAGGATGGTGGAGAGGCGGGTGCGGGCGCCAGCTATGACATTAGCGGAGGAGCGGACGATCACGCCCGAGACGGGGAGGAGTCCTAAGAGGCCGGTTACAAACGTGGTTACGCCCTGACCGATGAGTTCCCGGTTATAGTTGGTGCGGGGGGCGTGGGTTTGCGTAGCGTCGACGGCGGCGGCACAGACGAGGGTTTCTGCGCTGGCTACTACGGCTAAGATGAGACCTGAAAGCCACACGAGGTGATTGAGGAAAAACTTAAGCGAATCGGCATCAAAAAAGTGCAGGGCTGCTAAGATATTGGAGGGCACCTGGAGGTAAGAGAGCGGGGGCTTCCAGGCCAGGGCGATGAGCGTACTGATGAGTACGGCGAGGAGCGGTGCTGGGATGAAGCGCCATTGGGAGGGAGCCCGTCGTTGCCACGTATAACTGACGGCGAGTGTTAGCAGGGCAAATCCCCAGGCATACAGGACGTTGGGGTTAGCGAGGCTTTTCCAGAGGGCGGTGGGCATGAGTACGACGTTGAGCAGGCCGCCCAAGGCATAGCCTTCGCCTGGGGGCATGGTGCCAGAGACACGATATATTTGGCCTGTTAGGATCAGAACGCCTATGGCACTGAGAAGGCCTTTTAGGAGGCCGGGCGTGATGGCCTGAAAGAGGTAGCCCACGCGAAAGATACCTGATAGGACTTGTACTGCACCGGCGATGAGGAGGCTGGCGTAGAGACCTTCCCAGCCCACATCTTGGACGATGCCCTGGACGATGACGATGAGGCCGGCTGCGGGGCCGCTGACTTGGAGGGGGCTTCCGCCGAGCAGCCCCCCTACGATACCCCCTACGGCCATGGTGAGGATGCCCACGGCTGCGGCCCGTTCTGCGGGCACCCCGCTCCCTATCGCAATCCCAATACTCAGCGGCAGCCCCACGAGAAACACCACCCCCGACGCCAGAAGGTCACTCTTCCAGTGTCTCAGGTAGCTTTTGAGCACGGCGCAAAGGAACAAACATTTCGACGGGTCTGCTTGGGGCGCTATTTCTACCGATGGGGGCGAGATGCCATGGCACTTCTTCTTGATGCGTAACGTATGGGGGCAGGCGGACGCCCCGCTCAAAAATCTCTCCCCAGCCAGACTTGTAGGCTATCATAAACCTCGCGCCCCCTCAGCCAGAAAAAGCCCACCAAGTGGCTCCGCAGGCGTCACCCGGCTTACGCCCCCCCTTTCAGCTGGGACTTGACGTGCCCCACAAGCTCGTACTGCGCATGGCTATTCAGCTCCTACCCCCTAAGGCCACATCTATGGCGAGCTTCGGAAGGCCAGCCTCCTCTAAAAGCCGCCGAAAAAGCCGCTCCGCCGCCTTATGATCCCGTACCGCCTCCCCCATATCCCGCAAAAGCTCCTCCCCCTCCCTTCGCAAATGCTCCTCATAGCGCTTGACTACTTCTTTCACTTTTGCTTCCTGGCTGGGAAGCCTCACCAGGTAGAGGTTGGGTCTAGCCGCATACAGCACATACTTAGCTTCCCAGGTGGTGGCTACATCGCCCACAGGGTTATCCTTGGCGTCTATGAGGACGATGCGGGAAATGGCTTTCCCTTTGGCGTCGGTGGCTTCGGAAAAAAGATCAGGCGCTCGGCTGGCATAGCGCACCGGCCGCCCCGTAAGCGCAACCTCCTGGAAGCTATCCCCGTCGCTCGCCACGAAGTAGTCTATGGGTTTGATGCGCTGGGGCCAACCCTCCTTTTTCCATTTGTCTATGAGCTTTTCGTCGGAGAGACGTTTTTCGGCTTTGGGCTGGGTGGCCCGCATCTCTGAGAGCTTGAGCCGCTCCGTTACCAGCTCTACCAGCCCCTCATACAAGGGCCGCAGATACACCTTCGGGTCCAAACCCAGCGCCTCCAATACCGCCTTGTCTAAATCCTGCCGGTCTGCCTGCGTCACCTCCTTCTGGATGTCAAAAACCTCCCGCTTTTTTAGCTTCTCAAACTTATTCTGAATAGTTTTCAGCTTCCGCTTGTCCAGAGAGGCCAGATTAGGCACTAAGAGGTTGCTCACTTCGGGGCCATAAATGTATAAAACGCCCTGCGACCACGTTTGCCTGCCCGCCACTTCCAAAAACAAGTATGTCAGCGTGGAGTTCAGGAGCGCCGCGTAGATGTCTCGCTCTACCTCGGAGTTGAACGAAATCTCAAAGAAAGTATTACTTACGGCGACGCCTGTATTCACCAGAAAGCCAAACCGCTTTCCGATGAAGCAGTTGGAAATAAGGTGGCCCGGCCCTCTGTAGGTAAGGTTGAACCACTGGGGCTTGTGGGAGCGTACGCTTTCGATCTCGGGGAAAAATATGCCCTGCTTGCCCACGCGCCCTTTGCCGGATGTTGTTTGATTTTTACCCCACTCGATGTAGGAGAGCGCCCTTACATAGCCTTCTTTTCTCAGAGTTTCCTCGTCTTCATCGCATAGAAACAGGAGGGTATCGAGCGTTTCCGAGTTTACTTCGAGGTGGGTAATCTTTTTCAATGTAGTGAGGATAGGCTTAAGGAACTGTGACTCAATTTCCCCCCTCCAGTCCCGGGCGTTTTTGACTTCAAGGGTGCCGGGCGCTTTGCCGGGGCCCAGCGGCGTTAGGAAAAAGAAATCATTGAGGCCGGTCTTGACTCCATAGCGCACTTCAGCCACCTCATTGAGGGGGATGAGCTTGGGGCCGGCTTTCTCTAAGATGTCAAAGAAGACTTGGGGTGCGCGGAGGTAGAGGCCCCATTTGGCGGCTTCGTGCTTGGCTTTTAGCTCTTCTTCTAAGTAGCTTTGCTGAACGAGGCGGATGTGGAGGGTGGGTTTATCCAGGGCCGCAATGGGGGTGGTGGGCTGGCGCTCCAAGTGGGCGTATTCAATTTGTCTGACGAGGGCGTCTACTTTTTGCCAGCGCTCGTGCGCCTCCAAGCTGAGCTCCTGCGGCAGAAGCTGCCGGAGGGGCTTGCGAAGTTTGACGAACTTGACATAGTTGGTTTGGCGTTTTTCGGGGTCTTCAGAGCGTTCTAAGATGACGAAGACGGTATTGATGGCGGCGTCGACGAACCAGGGTTCGGCCCAGGAGGCGACGATGGCGATGATTTTGAAGTGGCGGAGGAAGAAACGTTTGAGTTCGGTGCCGTAGGCCACATCGAGCCAGGCATTGGAGGTGAGGATGCCCATGCGGCCGTTTTCTGGGAGGAAGGCGGCGGCGTGATAGAAGAGATAGGCATAGATGTCGGCTTGGCCGGAGAGGCGGAGGTCTATGTGGTTGGCTTGGATGGCGCGGTGGAGATAGGCATTTTTCTGGTCTTCGGGCAGGGTAGCGATGCGATCCAGCTCGTTGGCGACCGTTTTTGTGATATGAAACAGGTCTGGGTCCCTCCAGAGCCAATAGCGGGCAATGGCGTGGACAAGCTCTTTTTTATAGCCTGCTTTTTGGCGCTCAATGATTTCCTGGCGGATGTAGGGGAAATTCCCCACGATGCCCGCAAAGTACGGGAAGGGGAGCGCGATTTTTTCATAGTAGGGCGTGGCGCTGCGCAGCGGCGGAAAAGCGACTTCCTTCCCCGGGGCGATTTTGAAAAAGTCTTGGACGACGATGCGGGGGAAGTTAGAATAGTCGCTGATATCTTGCCGGAAGAGATTGATGGTGGCCAGCTCAGCGGGAAAATGCGCTATATCTACGCCCCAGATTTTGTCCAGAAGGTCCGCATGCCGTAGCTTGTAAGCGGAGAGCCAGCGAAGCCGGTCATACAGCCGCGTCAAAAAGATACCCGAACCGCAAGTGGGGTCTAAGTAATAGCCGTTTTCGCTTTTGGCGACGAACCCCAAGATGAAATCCACGACGTCTTCTCGGGTGAAGTATTGGCCTAAGGCGTGGCGCTCTTCGGGGGGGATAAGGCCTTCCATGACCTGGCCGATGACGTCCTCCTTGAGCTGGCTGAAATCATACCGGTGAAAGTCATGGAGGAGGGTAGCGAGGGGTATTTCGGCTTCGGGGGGAAGGCCGAGCTTGTCTAAGGGCGATTCGCTGAAAACCGCCTGCCAGTCGATTTTTTGGGCCTCTTGGAAGGCCCGCTGCATCTCTGGGCCGAGGACAGGCACTTCGCGCAGGTCCGGTAGTTTGTCCTTGAAGTGCCGGCGAATGGTAAAGTAAAAGAGCAGGCGCACGGCGAGCGAGTAAGCCCAGTGCCGCCCTAAAAGCGTATCTAAGTTGGATAGCGCTAAGGGATAGCCCTGCTGTACGGTCCACTGGTTGAGGGCCTCGGCGATGGAAGGCACCCGCTTCTTGGCCGAGATGTGCTTACTGAGGATGGGGGTAAGCTGCGCAATGGCCTTACCTAGGATGCCGATGAAATAGTACTTGTCGGGCCAATAGGGGGATAAACTTTCATGGCGGTAGAGGCGCTCCAAGTCCTTGATGATCTCCTGGGCGACGGCGATGACGGCGTTTTGCTTGGAGGGGATAGTCCATTCTTGGAGGGAGGTAAGGAGGGGGATGGGATAGGTTTTTCGCTCTTCGATGTCGGTGTTTGTGATTTCGTAGAGGGTGGCCTGCTGGAAGTTCCAGGTGAGGACGTAGCGGGTGCTGATTTGGTTGCGCAGGGTAAGTGCCTTATGGCGCAGCCGGGAGAGGTCTTCGCTGCGGGCGGGCGCTTTGAGCTCCCAAAAAGCAAAGGCCGTATGAGGCGCCTCCTCCCACAAGACGAGGTCCGGATAAAAGGCGTCCACTTTATGCTCTACGGTGATTTCTTTGAACGGGGTAGCTTGGAGGAGCGGGGCGAGCCGTGCGGCTAAGGCTGCGGCGACTTCCCGCTCCGTGATATGACTTGAAGCCACAACGGCCATACGCAAAGAAAGAAAAAACCTCCGCTTCAGGGGCTAAGATGTTTCCCCCCTGTCCTACGGGGGGGGGTAGGGCAGGGAGGGGGGCTGTGTCAGCGGATAGGTCTACTCAAATTGTAAGTTCAGGCTGATGGTCTGCATGTGGAGGGATTTTATGACGTAGCCGTAGCGGGTGCCGGTGGGATCGTAGATGTTTCGCACGCCGAGGCTGTAGGTGAGTTCGGGGGTGAATTTGACTTTGTCTAAGTAAAGGTCAATCCCCACGCCGGCGACCCACTGACCATCCAAGCGCTCGGTTTTGATGAGTTCGGGGTTGTCGCGCACACGCTTATCGCTCATGAGGTTGATTCCAAACTGGAAGCCGCCGATGACATATATGCGGTGCCCTTTGTAAAACTGGGACTTGTAGCGCAGAAGGAGGGGGAGGTAGAGGTAGGAGGCTTCCAGGCGACGCTTGTAGAGGGTGTCGCCGACTCGGAAGTAGATATTGCGCTGCTGGAGGGAGACCGAGACCACGCTTCGGGCGTCGAAGTACTTGTGCAGTTTTTTATTGAGGATGAGGCCGAGGTTGATGCCGGGGATGCCCTCGACGAGGACTTGGGAGGGGGCATTGGGGGAGGGGGGGGCGTATTGGAGGTTATTGTACTGGATTTTGAGCTGGCTGTAGTTGGTGCCCATGGAGAAGCCGAGGTTGAAAGTGCGCAGGTCGTAGTAAAGGTTGTACTGCGCCCACGTAAAGCCCCAGAGGCCTATCCAGAAGGTTCGGGTCATGATTTTTGCAGGTTGTACAAGATAGAGACGCCGCCCATGAATGTTTTGTAGTGGCCTTTGGAGAAGCCAGCTTCTTGGCAAAGGTAGAGAAACTTTTCCCGATGGGGGAAGTGGCGGGTGGATTCGGGGAGGTAGATGTAGGCGTCTTTGGCTTTGGCGACGAGGAGGCCCAGGAAGGGCACGTAGAGGCGGAAGTAGAGCCAGAAGAGGGCTTTCCAGAAGGGGTTTATAGGGAGGCCGGTTTCCAGGACGAGGGCGAGGCCGCCAGGCCGTAGGACGCGATGCATTTCTTTCAGGGCGGTGAGGCGGTCGGCGAAGTTGCGCACGCCGTAGCCTACGGTGATGGCGTCGAAGTAGTTATCTGGGAAGGGGAGGGCATGGGCGTCGGCGACGAGGGTATGCCAGGCGAGGGTAGGGCGGGGGGCGCCGCGCTTTTCGGCATAAGCGAGCATTTCTGGCACGAAATCCACCAGGTATATCTCTTGGAGGGAAGGGAGCTCCTGGGCGGCTATGTAGGCGAAGTCGCCGGTGCCAGCGGCCAGGTCCAGGAGGCGGATGGGCTGGAGGGGTTTGAGGTAGCGGACGGCTTGGCGGCGCCAGGAGAGGTCCTGGCCTAAGGTCATGAGGCGATTCATGCGGTCGTAGTGGGGGGCTATCTGCCGAAAGAGCCGCTGGACCTCTGTGGGGTTCTGCATACCTTTGACGAGTGGAGCGCAAAGTTAAGCAAGTAACCACCCGCACGCTGGCTGAGATGAAGGCGGGTGGGGAGCCGATAGCGATGCTCACTGCGTATGATTACACGTTTGCGCGGCTTTTAGAGGAAGCGGGCATAGATGTGATTCTGGTGGGGGACTCGGCTTCTAATGTGATAGCGGGGCATGAGACGACGCTCCCGATCACGCTGGATCAGATGATCTATCATGCGTCGGCGGTGGTGCGGGCGGTAGAGCGGGCGATGGTTGTGGTGGATATGCCGTTTGGGAGTTATCAGGGGGATAGTCGGGCTGCGCTAAAAGGCGCTATTCGGATCATGAAGGAGTCTGGGGCGCATGCGGTGAAGCTGGAGGGCGGGCGGGCGATTCTCTCTACGGTGCGGCGGCTGGTGGAAGCGGGGATTCCGGTTATGGGGCATTTGGGGCTGACGCCGCAGGCCATCTATCAGTTTGGGGGCTATCGGGTGCGGGCGCAGGAGGAAGCAGAGGCGCAGCGGCTCTATGAGGATGCGCTGGCGCTATCGGAGGCGGGGATTTTTGCGCTGGTGCTGGAAAAGATCCCTACTGCGCTGGCCCAGAAGGTTACGACGGCGCTTCCTGTTCCGACGATTGGGATTGGGGCGGGGCCGTATTGCGATGGACAGGTACTGGTACTGTATGACATGCTGGGGCTGAATAAGGCATTTAGTCCGCGGTTTTTGCGGCGATATGCGGATTTGCACACTGTCGTGGTGGAGGCGTGCCAGCGCTACATTACGGATGTGAAGGGGCGAGATTTTCCGTCGCTGGAGGAGAGCTACTGAGGTTTTCTGAGAAGAGGGTATGGGCATGAGGCTGTTGGGAAGGGGTCTTCCATAGGCCCCTTAGAGAGGGCTCTGCAGCCGATAGGGCCCCCCCGAGCCTAGACACTCCGTTCATTTTGATTTGAAAAAAAGTTCGTACCTTTGTCCCAAAAGGAGGTGCGTATGGAACCGACCAAACCCGTAGAAACCGGAACCGAGCTCTCTGCGGAGAGCTTCGTACCGTGGGGCAGCCTGGCCTTTTTTGGGCTGCTGATCGTCCTCGCCATCATAGTATGGCTGTCTGTTTACTTTCTCATGCTAAACCGTGGCTAAAAACGGGAGGTGCTTATGGACCGCGCAGAAAAAATCGTTTTGGGCTTTTCGGTCGGGCTGATGGGGGCCTTTTTTGTGGCGCTGATGCTGGCGGCCCGCCTTGCTGCCATTGATGTGCCGCCCTGCTTGCCACCCGAAATCAAACCCTTCACGGAAGGCCGCGTAGATACCCTCCCCGATGGCAGCCGACGAATCTTCTACGTAGCCCGCATGTGGCGCTTTGAACCCGAAATCGTAGAGGTACCCGCCGGCAAACCCACCGAAATCTTCCTCAGCGCCGCCGACGTCACCCACGGCCTGTATGTAAGCTGGACCAACACCAACCTCATGGCTATCCCCGGCGCCGTCAATGCCTATACCCTCCGCATAGATAAGCCCGGCCTCTACCCCGTCATCTGCCACGAATACTGCGGCTCTGCCCACCAGAACATGGTCGCCTACATCGTCGCCAAATGAAACCTAAATCCGTAAGACTATGGCTACGCTAAAAGAAGCTTCTGGGACAGCGCTGCCGCCCTTTGCGGTGCCACGCCTGTCTCGCATCCTGATGACGATTGAGGTCGTTTTGCCCCTGGTGCTCCTGATTTTGGGCATCTATCACGGCTTTATGCAGGCCCTCTATCGGGCTGGCATCATCCAAAGTGCAGACTTTTTGGGGGTGGGCTACTATCAGGGGCTAACTCTTCATGGCGTCGTCAATGCGGTGGTGCTGACTACCTTTTTCGGGGTGGCTTTTGGGAATGCCATCATGCAGTACTACCTCCAGCGGCCGCTTATCTCGTGGGTGCATGGGCTCTCCACCGGCCTAATGGGCGTGGGCACGCTCATCGCCGCACTGCCGATGCTACTGGGGGCTGCGGATGTGCTCTACACCTTCTATCCACCGCTCAAAGCGCATCCCGCCTTCTACATCGGGGCGGCTATGTTAGTGGTAGGCTCCTGGGTGGCCTTCTTTGGCTGGCTCCCACTCATCACCGCCTGGCGAAAAGCGAACCCCGGCCAGGCCCTCCCCCTTGCCGTGCTCGGCATGCTCGTCACCTTCCTCATCTGGTTTATCTGCACTATCCCCCTCGCCATTGAAGTGCTCTTCATGCTCATCCCCTGGAGCTTAGGCTGGGTAGACACCATCAACATCCCCTTAGCCCGAACCCTCTTCTGGTTTTTTGGGCATCCGCTGGTGTATTTCTGGCTTTTGCCGGCGTATGTGGTGTATTATGTGATGCTTCCTAAGGTCGCCGGCGGAAAACTTTACTCAGACAAAGCAGCCCGACTCGCTTTCCTCTTATTCTTGATTTTTAGCATCCCTGTAGGTCTCCACCATCAGTACACGGAGCCCGGCTTTGATCGCTTCTGGAAGGCCGTGCATGCCCTTTTGACTTTTGCAGTGGCCATACCGAGTTTTATGACGGCCTTTACAGTGGCGGCCTCGCTGGAATATGCGGGGGTTCGCCGGGGCGGAAAGGGCCTCTTTGGCTGGATGTGGCGGCTTCCCTGGTTTGATGCGGACCGGCCACTCTTTGCGTATAGCATTGCCGGCCTGCTCATCTTTATCTATGGGGGGCTGACGGGTATTGTCAATGCCTCATACAATATCAACCAGACCATTCACAATACCGGCTTTATCTCGGGGCACTTTCACATGACGGTAGGTGGGCCGGTCTTCCTAATAATCTTGGGGATGAGTCTAGAGCTGATTCGCCAGCTGACGGGCAAGCCCATTCGTCTCAAAGGCTGGAATATTGCTGTGCCCTATTTGTGGATTTTAGGGCTGATGGTATTTTCTACGGCGATGATGTACGGCGGGCTTATGGGGCAGCCGCGCCGCACAAATATGGGCCTGTCGTACTTAGACCCTTCCTCGCCGCACTTCCGGGCAGACTGGGTGCCTACCGCCTTCTTGACGGGGATAGGCGCCACTATCCTCACCATGGCCTTTGTGATTTATCTGGCGGTGCTTTTTAGTACCCTACTGGGGAAAGCCGAAACGTCCGCTGGTGTGCTGAGCTTCCCCACAGCGGAGAGCCTCCACGAAGAGGCCCTTGAGACCGACCTGGTTGCCCGTCTGCGACCTTGGCTGGTCGTGGCGGTGATTCTGATTATCGTCTCGTACTGGGTGCCCCTCAGACAGGCCCTTAGCACTCCGCAAGGCGCCCCGCCCTACAACCCGGACAACCCTGTGCCCGTCGTCAAAGTCAAGAATTAACGCTCATGCGTAGGTCGGCGGCTTGGCTGTATGGGGTTCTGGCGGGAGCGGCGCTGCTAGTAGGCGGGTTCTCCTGGTATGAACGGGAGCACCTGCCAGAGCCGGCTTCGCCGCAGCCCCTCTGGCCCCGACTCGCTGCCTATCCGCTTACCGATGAAGAGGGTCGTCCTTTTGCGCTGGAGAACCTGCGCCGGAGCGTGGTCATTCTGGCCTTCATCTACACGCGCTGCCCCTCCGTCTGTCCCCGACTTAGTAGCGTGATGCAGGAGCTTCTTTCCGGGGTAGAAGTAGGGGCGCCGGTGGCGGCGCTTTCTATCTCGTTGGACCCAGAGCGGGACACGGGTGCGGTGCTCACCACCTATGCGTCAGCTTATGCCGTGGCTGGGCGAACGTGGCGGTATGTGCGCCCACAAAGCCAACCGTACGCCTTCCTCATGGCGCGGGAGGTTTTTGGCGTAACGGCTACTACCCTTCCCGGCCAGGCGGAGATTCTCCACAATGACGCCTTCTTCCTAATAGGCTGCGAGGGCCAGGTCTACGGGCCGTACGCCAGCACCGACCTTGAAAAAGCCCGAAAACACTTTCAAAAACTGATAAGCTTATGCGAACGCTCGTCATCTGGATAAGCTTAGGCCTTATTGGCCTGGCACATGCCCAAAGCGAAGACAAGGGAAAGACCCTATTTCAGCAGCGGTGTGCTGCCTGCCATAAACTGGAGCAGAAGCTCATTGGGCCGCCCTTGGCTGGGATTAGCCAGCGTCGGGAGAAAAGCTGGTTTGCCCAGTTTGTCCTGAACTCGCAGGCGCTCATTCAGGCCGGCGATAAGGCAGCCGTAGAAGTCTACGAAGCCTACAATAAGCAGGTGATGCCCCCGAATCCAGACCTCTCGCAGGAAGACATAGAGGCGCTCTGGGCTTACCTGAATGTCAGTACGTCGGCGTCGACGAGTGGGCCAATAGCTTCGGCGGCCGCCTCATCCGCTTCTGCCGAAGAGAAGGCCATCAAGTACCCCGGCGAAGTCCGTCCTCTCTCCCAGGAGGATGCGGGCTTTTTGCGGCAGACATTCTGGCTGCTGGTGGCGATGACGGTGGGGGTAACGCTCCTTTTAGGGCTGGCGATTCATGTCGTGAGCACGCGGCG
>Ga0308414_1002006_pt1 | contig 13240 bp, 8 predicted proteins | sample HotsprSampleOS50_FD_205667 | JGI IMG/M metagenome (GOLD analysis project Ga0308414, IMG submission 205667) | Hot spring phototrophic mat microbial communities from Octopus Spring, Yellowstone National Park, Wyoming, United States - 20090730_OS50 ... | reverse complement strand
CTCATGTCGATCGGCCTGCGTCCGACCGAGGTGTGGCTCGTGGAGAGCGGCGAGGGCTGGGAGCAGTACAGCAACGGCCTGCGCATCGAGACCGGCAACGCGGTCCGGGGCGAGCCGCGGCGTTACCGAGTGTTCACGCTTTCGGGGGGGATGGGCGAGGAGGTAGTCGAGCATCCTGTGGGTATCCTGTTTCACACCACGGAAAGCCACGTCTGGCCTCTCGAAGCGACCTACAACGACAACCTGCGCCGTAACAGCCGCAACCTCGTCGGTCACGTGGCCCGCGATCGCCTGTACAACTACGTGATCGATCGCTTCGGCCGTGTCTATCGCAGCGTGGAGGACGAGACGAAGGCCAATCACGCGGGACATGGGGTATGGCAACACGGCGAGCAGATTTACCTGAACCTGAACCATGCCTTTCTCGGTGTATCCTTCGAGACACGATGGGATGGGGGCAAGGAGCTGCCGCTGACCGAGGCCCAGATCGTCGCCGGCCGCAACCTGACGGCCTGGCTGCGGCATCGCTGGAACATCCCGCCCGAGATGTGCGTGACGCACGGGCTCACGAGCGTCAACCCGCGGAGTCACCTGGTGGGGTACCACGTCGACTGGGCGCGCGGCTTTCCTTTCGCCGCCTTCGATCTCCCCGATCAGTATCAGCGACCGGCGCCGAGCGTCCTCCTGTTCGGTTTCGGCTACGACGCGGATTTTGTGCGCGCTGTCGGGGAGCCGTGGGCTGGGTTGCGCGAGGCCGAACGCCTGCTCGACGCGGAGGCGGCAGCGAGCGGGAGATCGGTGGCGGATCTCCGCCGGGAGCGGCGCGCCCTGTTTCGACAGTGGCTCCGCGAGCAGGCCGAGGCCGATGACACGAGCCAGCGGGCGGCGACGGCCCGCACGACTTCGGGAGGAGGCTGACTCATGGACGAGCGGAACGATCAGTTGTGGAAGGTCCCCGAAGGGGCCGAGGAGCGGGTGGAGGAGCTGATGGAGAAGACGCCGGTGGCCCAGCCAGTCAGTGTCGACGTGGGCACGAGCAAGGTTGTGGCGGCCCGGCCCAAGGGGAAGTCGATCGAGACGACATCGCAGTTGAACGCCTTCCTCGTGGTTCCCTGGACGCGCGTGACCGAGAAGACGCTGACCCAGAACCGCATCACGCACTATCGCGACGGCGACGACCTGGTGATCTACGGCAACGAGACCGAGCAGTTCGCCAACATGTTCAACGTCGAAGCCCGTCGGCCGATGGCGCGGGGCCTGCTCAACCCGCGCGAACGCGGAGCCATGAACGTACTCGAGGCGATCATCGCGAGCGTGGTGCCGAAGGCGCGCAGCCAGGGCGACGTGCTCGCCTTCTCGGTGCCTGCCGCCGTCGAAGGCAACGAGTCGGACCTCACCTATCACGAGGCGACGCTGCGCCGCTTCTTCCAGACCCTCGGCTACAAGGCCATGGCGGTGAACGAGGGTCTTGCGGTGGTCTTCGCCGAGCTCGAGGAGGACAACTTCACCGGCATTGGCATCTCCTTCGGCGGTGGCCTGTGCAACGGGACCGTCGCCTACCTCTCGATCCCCACCATCATGTTCAGCGTGCCCAAGGGCGGGGACTTCATCGACCAGTCCGCCGGACGGGTCCTCAACGAGCAGGCCACGCGGGTGAAGCTCCTCAAGGAGGAGGGCCTCGATCTGGGCCGGCCCCCGCGCGACAAGGTCGAGCGCGCTCTGCACATCTACTACGAGGACGTCGTCGAGTCGGTGGCGGAGGCGCTCCAGCGGGCCATCTCCCGTGCCGAGAAGCTTCCGCGGACCGATCGTGCCCTGCCGATCGTGCTCTCCGGGGGAACGGCGATGCCCAGGGGGTTCCGCGAGCTCTTCGAGCGTGCGCTGAAGACCCGACCCCTCCCGATCGAGGTGGCGGGCGTCCGCATGGCGTCGGATCCGCTGACCGCGACGGCACGCGGGGCGCTGGTTGCGGCCATGAGCGAACAGCAGTAGTCGCCCGGATCAGCGCCGCGCTACGGCGCCTGCCGCCGCCAGACCGGCGAGGAGGGCGGCCAGGAGGTGGAGCGGCGCCAGAGGAGCGACGAGGAGGGGGATCGCGGCGACGGCCAGCGCGAGCGTGGATCGCTCTCGTGCGGCCGGGTGGTGCGGGGGTGAGAGCGCGCACGCCGCGCTGGCGGCGGCCAGGGTGCCGAGCGCGGGCACCGTGAACAGATCCAGCTCGAGCCCTACGAGGGCCAGGATGCCGGCGCTGGTGGCGAGAGCGGCGCCAGCGCCGGCGAGGGCCCGCCAGGCGCCCCGCAGCCCCTCGCTTGTGGTCCCGAGCCCGGTCACGATCGCCAGCAGCACGATTGTCGCGAGCGCGAGGCGGCGGACCATCCCGGCAGCCACCAGCACCACCGCGCCGTCGCCGCCGAGCAGGTCCACGGTCGTGCCGGCCGGGGGTGCCGCGAGGAGGGCTGCTGCGAGCTGCCGGTGCACGCGCTCGAGGTCGGCAAGTCGCTCGCCACGCACCTGCACCCAGAGCGCCGTCTGCTCGAGCGCGCGATCGAGGAAGCGACGAAAACCCGGCGAATAGGCCAGGGCGAGATACCGTGCGACGAGGCCGCGGTCCTCTGGCAATCGGGTCACGGCATCGTCGCCGGCGAAGGCCCGGTGGACGAGCGCGACGAGATCCGCCAGCGACAGCGCGCTCGCGACGGCCGGGTCCGTCCGCACCGCGCTGGTTGCCGCGTCGAGCGCCTGGAGCACTGCCGGCTCCGCCATGAAGCCGGAGGGCCCGCGCAGGCGCACGGCGAGGCTCGTGGGGGGCGGGACGAGGCGCTCGAGGGCGTGGAGATCCGCGGTGACACCTCGGGGAAGCCAGCGCGAGGCATACCCGGCAAGCCCGAACGCAGGCCTCAGGTCCGCAGCACCGGCCGCTGCGAGTGCGAGGAGGACGACGCAGCCACCGACGGCGAGCGTGCGTCGTACGCGCGGCGGCAAACGGTCGCGCGTTGCGTGCGCCGGCGAGGTGGTGTCAGGCCCGGCAGCTGTCGCAGCCGTCGCCAGCCATCCGGCCGGGAGTGCCGCGAGCGCCGAGAGCGCCACCGTCCAGCCGAGGGCGCTCGCCGGTGGACCCACGAGGAGCCCCAGCACGCCGCCGCCAGCGGCGAGGGCAGCCGCCGCGCGCCAGGGCGTGTTGCGGCCTGTAGCCGAGGCGGCCGCCAGCACGATGCCCGGGAGCAGTCCGAAACCGCTCCACGGCCAGACGACCAGGCCTCCGGCGACCGCAAGGAGAAGCCCCCAGACGGCCGCCAGCGCTGCGGCTGCGGCTGCGGCCAGGGTGGCTCGCAGGCCGAGCACGGCGCCGCCAAGGAGGGCCCCGGTGGCGAGCGCGACGAGGGCCTGCCGGGCGATCGCCGGTGCGGCCGCCATCGTGGTCGCGGCGACGACCGGGGCGCCCACGACCCATACGGCGACGGTCGCGTCCTGGATGCGCTCGCGGAGGGCAAGCGCGGCTCGCGCCACCTCGGCCAGATCCGCGGCGGGATCGATGCTCGCCACGATGAGCGCCGCGCGGCCGTCGCGGCTGACCAGCTGGCCATGCAGCATGGGATCCTGCTCGACGCGCTCGCGCAGGGCGGCGACCGCGGCCTCGGTCGCTGGCACCTCCGCCATGAGGTAGACGGGCTCGAGGCTGTCGTCCGTCGCGCGCAGGTCGCGCAGGTTGGGCGAGGCGAGGCTCAGCACCTCGGTGGGAAGCACGCCCGGGATCTCCAGGACCGCCCGGGTGGCGGCGTGCAGCCGGGCGAGTGCGTCCCGAGACCAGATGGTCCCGTGGCGCGCTTCCAGCACCCAGACGACAGGGATGGGCATCCCGAAGTCCTCGGTCATCTCGCGGTCGAGGCGCACCCAGGGATGCTCGGGGTGCACGAGCGCCACGGGAGCAGCGCGCAGCCGGGGCGCGAGTAGCCCGATGGCGATCGCCGTCGTCACGACGGCCAGCGCGAGCGCGGCGCGGTGCAGGCGGCGCGTCACTTGCCCATGCGCACGAGCACGTCCGGCGTGAACAGGGCCGGATCGGTCGCGATCCGATAGTCCGCCGGATTCTGCGGGTTGCGCGGCGGAAACAACAGGGCGGTCGCACGCCGGAGGACGACATTCTCGGCTGTCTGGACAGGAATGCCGCCGCTGGCGATCCACGTGCCGTCCGGCATCGGATACCAGCTCCCGAGCGAGACCTGGTACGAGATCATCAGCCGACCGGCGCGGTCGTACTTGCTGACCCACGCTCCGGCGAAGGTCTCGGTGTCGATGCGCAGGACAATCTTGCCGAAGAGGTAATTGGGGTCGCGTGGCTTCACCTCGACCACCCAGACCGGGCGGCGAGCCAGGGCCGCGCTCACCGGTGCCCAGGGGGCTCCGCGCCATGCCGGGTCGTCCGCGCCGATCCGCGGGACCGGCTTCCATACGGTGCGCCAGCCTCCTCCAGGCACGGGGATCAGCTCGGCCTCCCCGCGGACGCTGAACGGATCGACGAGCACGAGCTGATCGCGACGCTCGAGGAGCCGATAGCTGAAATCCTCGGCTTTGCCGTCGAAGAACGGGCCGTCGTCCATGCACACGTCCGAGCCGAGAAAGCCGTCCGAGCGATTGAGCGGGCTCACCTGCCGCGCGCGGCGCAAGCCCGGAATGTACGTCCACAGGGCATCGCGCTGTGTCGGGTCACGATAGCGCCAGGTGAGCGACACCGTCCCGGCAAGGTCCGCGGGCGAGACGACGGTCGCGATGGTCTGGAGCAGGAGGTTCGCCGGATTCGCTCGCTCGCGGGCCTCGGGCGTGCCGTCGTACATGCGTTGCTGCACATCGGTGAGGATGCGCCGCTCGACGCCGCGGCGCCCGGTCATGACGATCTCCGTCAGGAAATGGTAATCACCGCGATACCAGATGGCGTAGAAGTGATTCCATACGATCTTGGCGCCGGCCTGCGGATCGGCCGCGTCGATCTCCGGAAAGGGCAGGCCGAGGACGAAGGCCGGCTGGCGCCCGCTTGTCGCCTCCACGAGGCTTCCCGTGTCGCTCAGACGGTACCGGCCCCGGTTCTGCCGGGACGCGGCAACGAACTCGGGCGGGTTGTCGAGCGGGCGTTGGCCTGGCTTGCCCAGCTCGATGATGGGGTTGATGTACTCGCCGCGCTCGTAATGCGCGAGGATCTCGTCGGGGAGCAGGTCGCGGGCCGCCGATGCCGTCTCCGGGCCGAGCAGGTCGCCCTCGCGGAGATCGCCCGCCGCGCGGGCCGTCCGTGCAGCGCGGGCCAGCATGCTGTGACGGGAGGGGAGCACGCTGCCTAGGGCAGCTGCGGCAGCCCATCCGAGGAGAAGCCTCCGGCGCATGGCGTCATGGGAAGCACGCGGCGTGCCGCGTGTCGGGAGACGCGGCGGCAGCGCCCCCTTCCGGCGGGCGAGAAAGCGGCGGGGCCGAGCTTCGCGCGCGAGCCTGGTGGCAGCGAGTTGTCACGCCGCTGCGCTTGCGCGTGTGCTTGCCAAGCTGCTTTGGTCGGACCCCATGGTGTCTTTCCGCCCCCGCATCCTGGTCACGGCCGACATGACCGACGAGGCGCTCGATGCTCTGCGGCGCCTCGGAGAGGTCGAATACGCGAGCTTCCGCACGGCGATGCGGCTGCTCGGAGGCCCGCAGCTCGTGGACGCGCTCCGCGGCGTACACGTGTTCGTCACCGAGGTCGATCTGGTCGATGCGAGCGTGCTCGCTGCCAGCCCGGACCTGCGCGTGGTCGTGGCGTGCCGCGGGGAGGCGGTCAACGTCGATGTGGAAGCCTGCGCTGCCTACGGCGTGCCTGTCCTGCATGCTCCGGGAAGAAACGCCGATGCCGTCGCCGACCTGACGGTAGCCTTTCTCCTGATGCTCGCGCGCAAGCTGCCTGCGGCGACCGCGTTCCTGCGGCAGGAAGGGATCGAGGCGGGCGATCTCGGCCGCATGGGCCAGGCGTTCACCACGCTGCGCGGGCGCGAGCTGTGGCGCAAGACGGTCGGGCTCGTCGGTTTCGGGGCGGTGGGCCGGGCGGTGGCGCGGCGCCTGGCCGGGTTTGGCTGCCACGTGGTCGCGTACGATCCTCGCCTGGACGCGGAGGCTGCGCGCGCGGTTGGCGTCGAGCCCCTGCCGCTCGACGAGCTGCTCGGCCGGAGCGACTTCGTGAGCCTGCATGCCGCGGTGACGCCCGAGACGACCGGGATGATCGGGGCCGCAGCGCTGACAAAGATGAAGCCCGGTGCCTTTCTCGTCAATACGGCTCGCGCGGCCCTGGTGGACGAGAGCGCGCTCGTCGAGGTGCTGCGGAGCGGGCACCTCGCTGGCGCGGCGCTCGATGTGTTCTCGATCGAGCCGCCCGGCTCGGATCATCCGCTGCTCGCCTTCGACCAGGTCATCGCCACGCCGCACGTCGGCGGAAACACGGTGGAGGTCGGGACCCACCAGGGCGAGATCGTGTCGGCCGATCTCGAGCGGTTGCTGCGCGGCGAGCGCCCGCTCCACGTGCTGGTGCCCGAGGCGCTCGAGGGCTTCGACTGGCAGGCGCCTCGCCGGGCGCCCGATGCCGAACGTCTGTCAGCGCTGGGGAAACGCCCGGGACCTGCGGTGACGGACCTCCAGCGCGATCGGCAGGCGCCGCCTCCGCGTCCGCGGCCGGCGCCCGCCCTCGAGGAAGGCCGAGCGACCGTGGCGCTGTCGCCGGCCGTGCGCGAGCAGATGGACCGCCTGCTCGAAGCCTTCCTCGGCAACCTGCAAGGCGACGCAACGCTCGCTGGCTTCGCGGCCGGGCGCGACGTCACTCTTCGTTTTACCCTTCCCGACCTCGAGCGGTCGTTTTACCTGCGGCTTCGCGACGGCGCCGTGCGCACCGGGCTGGGTGACCCGGATGCCCCTGCGGATGTCGAGTTGCGACTGCGGACCGAGGTGCTCGACGCGATGCTGAGCGGGCGGATCGATCCCATGCACGCGGCGACCAGCGGCAAGCTGACCTTCCGCGGCGACTCGCTCAAGGCGATGACCCTCCAGCAGGCGCAGGCGGAGCTGGCGCGCTGCTGGCAACGCGCCCGGGACACCGTCGGCATCCCCCTCGATCTCTCGACCTTGCCGGAGCCAGCAGGCCCGCGGCGGACGGTGCCGCCTCCGGGGGCCGCGGCCGAAGATCTCCGCGCCGAGGTGGTGGCCGTCGTCCAAGAGCTGTTCGCGGCCCAGCTCGTCACCGCGACCGGCGGCAACGTGAGCGTGCGCATTCCGGGGACCGATACGCTGTGGATCACGCCGAGCCAGATGTTCAAGGGTGGGCTCCGGCCCGAGCACCTGGTGCGGATCGACCTCGACGGGAACCCGCTCGACCCGGAGGCTCTGTCGCCGTCGAGCGAGCGCACCATGCACTGCGCTATCTATCGGGCCCGCGCGGATGCCGGGGCGGTGATCCATGCCCACGCACCGTATGCGACCATCCTGGTGAACAGCGGTCTCCCCTTCCTGCCGATCTCCACCGAGGCGGCATTCTTCGGAGACATCCCGCGGGTGCCCTTCATCATGCCGGGCACCGAGGAGCTTGCGCGGGCCGTCGGCGAGGCGTCGCGGGAGAGCTGGGCCGTGCTGATGCAGAATCACGGGCTCGTCGTCGCCGGGCGCTCCCTGCGGCGCGCCGCCGACATGGTGGAGATCGTCGAGCGCAGCGCGCAAGTGCTGCTCGGATGCCATGCGGTCGGCCGCACGCCCCCCGTGCTGCCCGACGAGGTCGTGCGCTTGCTCCGTTCTGTCGGCGACCTCATGGCGTGAGCTGGCGGGTCCGCCGCGGCGAGCGCCCAGTTCGTGCGGCGCTGCCGGCGGCTGGCGGCGGTGCACGATGGGTACCCCGGTGCATCGTGCGCAGACCGAGAGCGGCGTGGTACGCGGGTTGAACAGCGTGCGGCGGCGTGAGCACGCTTTCTACGTCGCATCATCGACCTCATCGCCGCTCGGTAGCATGCTTCGGCCTGCTTGGGGCGCTGTGCCTCGCGAGCGTCACGGCGCACGCCCAGCCGAGTCGCAACCTCGCAAGCTATGTGCTGTTTGCCGACTGGGCGCTGTCGATGCGAGCCGTGACCATCGAGGACGGCGACGTGGGCGTGAACGACGGGGTGCTCGCCATGCGCGGCACGATCGCGGCACCGCGCTCCGATGTGGCGGCCTGTCTGGTGAAGACGGGAAGCCACAGCGTGTGCGAGGAGCTCTTCGCGAACGAGCTCGTCGGGGTGGCGCCGTACTGCCCGCGTACGACGGGCGTTCCAGTGCCGGTCCCGCTGATCGCGGACCTGCGGACGGCCTGCGGGTATCCGACTGACGTTCCTGCCTGTGGGTCGGCGGATGCAGATGTCGTCGTGGCGCCGGGGACCACGCTCGCGCTGCCGCCCGGTACCTACGGAGCGCTCGAGGTCGGGGGTGAGGATCCGGAGCCACCGGCAACGCTCGTGCTGGAGGGAGAGTACGTGTTCTGCAGCGTCGGCGTGGCGACGGGCGCTCGGGTGCTCTTCCGCGGCCCGTCGGTGGTCTTCGCGCCGGATCCGGCGATGCCCGACCTCGGGGCCGAGGCGATCCGCTGGTACATCGATGGTCCGTGCGTTCGTCTGTCGCGAGGCACCCTGCTTCGAGCGTCGGTGTGCGCACCGGATGCGCGGTTTTCCGCAAAGCCGCGCACGCGCATCGCCGGGCGGGTCGTGGCTGGCGCCATCCGGCTGCGTGGCGTGACGATCGGGGCCGGGCCGGGCGGTTCGGGTACGTGTGGCGACGGGCTCGTGAGTCCGGACGAAGACTGCGAGATCGACGAGGACTGCGGGGACGAGGAGGCGAGGCAATGGCAGCAGCGAGGTCGTCACGAGGATCTCGTGTGCTCGGCCTGCGAGTGCGTCCCCGTGGGCAGCACGACGACCTCGACGACGCCGACCACTACCAGCACCAGTACCAGCACGAGCATTCCGGTCACCTCCACGACGACCACGACAACGACCACGGTTCCTGCATGTACGGTCGACGCGGATTGCAACGGCGGCTCTGCGGAGGGGGCTTTCGTGTGCGAGAATGGGCGCTGCGTGCTCGGGCCGACGACGACCACGACGAGCGAGCCCAGCACGACGACTGCGCCGGCCCCGACCACGACGACACTGCCGGACGCCACCACCACGACGGTCCCGGCGAGCACCACCACGACCACGGTCGTGGCCACCAGCACGACGACGACGAGCGCGCCGGGCGCGACCACGACGACGGCCCCCGAGGTGGTGACGACGACCGCGCCGGCCAGTACGACGACGCTGGCAGCCGCTACGACGACAACGCTGGGGGCGAGCAGCACCACCACGACGGTGCTGGCGGCGAGCACGACGACGACGAGCGCGGAGACGACGACCACGAGCCCGGTCACCACGACCACGCTCCCGGCGTGCGCCAGCGATGAGGACTGCCCTCCGGGAACCGTATGCCAGGGCGGCCGCTGCGAACCTGGCGTCGCTCCCCGGGAGATCTGCGGCGACTGCATCGACAACGATGGCGACGGCCTGGTGGACTTCGAGGACGCGGCTGACTGCTGCGGGAACGGTGCCGCGTTCGTCTCGAACATGTGGCGGGCGCGCTTCCGCAGCCGGGGCGGGGACACGACGCGCATGCGCATCAAGTCCCGCCTGGCCGACCGGGGTCTTGGCGAGCGCCTGGCACCGCCGGCGCAGACGGTTGCGCTCCAGATCCGCGAGCGCGGGGGACGGCAGCTCCTCTGCGCGACGCTGCCCCCGGGCGCCTTCGCGAAGAAAGGCAAGTGGTTCCGCTATCGGCGGAGCGCCGCTACGCCCGAGTCCGCGCACGGGATCGACCGCATCCGCATCCGGACGATGCGCTCGGGACGGGTCAAGTTCCGTGCCTTCGGCAAACGTGTGCGTCTTGCCACGCCGCCGGCGACGGCTCTGCAGATTACCGTGGGCTTCCAGGGGGCGGATGGGGTGGCCGAGCACAACACCTGCTCGTCCATGGTGCGCACGTTCCGGCCCACGAAGCGCGGCGTCCGGTATCCCTGAGGCATCGGGTCGTGGCCGGGATGGCCTCGGGCTGGCGACTCACGTATGGGTAGCCCATGCGGAGAATCGTCGAGGGCGTCCGTCGGTTCCAGCACGAGATCTTTCCGCAGAAGCAGGATCTATTTCGCCGTCTCGCGGGTGGGCAAGCGCCGCGGGCCCTTCTCGTTACCTGCGGCGATTCTCGCCTGGTCCCCGATCTGCTCATGCAGACCGAGCCGGGCGAGCTGTTCATTTGCCGCAATGCCGGGAACATCGTGCCGGCATATGGCGCGAGCACTGACGGTGTCTCGGCGACCATCGAGTACGCGGTCGTCGCGCTGGGCATCCGGCATCTCATCGTGTGCGGGCATTCGGACTGCGGTGCGATGAAGGGCGTCCTCTATCCCGACAGCCTGCGCACGATGCCGACGGTCGCTGCCTGGCTACGGCACGCGGATGCGGCCCGCCACGTGGTCGAGGCGCTGTATCCGGACCGGCCAGAGGTGGAAAAGCTCGAGCTGCTCGCGCGCGAAAACGTCCTCGCCCAGCTCGCCAACCTGCTCACGCATCCGGCGGTCGCAGCGCGACTCGCCTGCGGCACCCTCGACGTGTATGGGTGGTATTACGAGATCGCTACGGGCGCCGTGCTCGCCTGGGATGGCGACTCCGGCCGATTCGTGCCGCTCGAGTCCGAGGAACGGGTGCCGTGCGCGAGCCCGCGACCGCATTGGGTCGAGGGATAAAGGACAATCGATCTCGCCGGGGATGAGCGAGTCGGCGCGGATCAGCCCCACGGCGCACTACACGGCGTACGTCTGGGCTCGCCATGGGCTCGGGCCTGCGGCGCTGGCGACGCCGCTCGGCGCGGTGCTGCACCACGCCCTGGCCCCCATGAACCTCGCGTGGGAGTACTGCGCCAGTCGCCCGAGTCTCGATCAGATGCTGCTCGCGCGGCATCGTTGCATCGACTGGCTGCTCGAGCGGGAGATCCGGGCAGGTCGGGTGGGCCAGGTGCTCGAGGTCGCTGCGGGGCTCTCGCCCCGCGGAGCTCGGCTGACGGCGCAGTATCCGGACCTAGCGTACGTGGAAGCGGACTTGCCGGCGATGGCCGCGCACAAACGAGCGCTCCTCGAACAGGCTGGGCTCCAGCAGGAACGCCTGCGCGTGGTCGAGGTCGATGCGCTCGCCGAGAGCGGCGATCTCGCCGTGGCGGAGGTCGCCGCGCGCGCGTTGGATCCCGAGGTGGGAACCGCGCTCCTGAGCGAGGGGCTGCTCGGGTACTTCGACGACGCGGCGATCCGCGCGATGTGGTCGCGATTCGCGGCGGTTCTGGTGCGGTTCCCGGCGGGAGTGTACCTGAGCGATCTCCATCTCGCGGGCGAGGTGGCTGGCATGCGGGGCACGGGGGTGTTCCGCTTCCTGCTGGGGGCTTTTGTCCAGGGACAGACGTACCTGCACTTCGCGGACGAGACGGCGGCGGTGGCAGCGCTCAGGGAGGCTGGCTTCCCGCTCGCGGAGCTTCACCGCGTGGACTCGCCCGCCCTCGCCGGTGCCGAGGTGCCGGCGCGCGATCGCGGACACGTCGTCCGCCTGATCGAGGCCCGGACGCGGTAGCGCGCTCAGTCGGCGGGAGGGCTGTATCGCTCGAAGTGCAGGCACTCGTCCACCGGCCGCCGATGCGGGCGAAAATAGCCCGGTCCATCGGGCCAGCCGATCGGGAGCAGGGCACAGCTCGGACAATCCGGGGGGAGACCGAGCCAGGCGTCGACCTCGGCCCCGATCGCCAGGTGGATCTGCGTGAGCGAGGCGCCGAGGCCCACCGCACGGCAGGCGAGGAGCACGTTCTGCACGGCGGGAAAGAGCGCCTGGAGCTGCGGTGCTCCACGTCGCGTGCGACCGGCGATGAACAGATGCACCGGCGCCTCGTGGAGATGCTCGGCGAGGTGGATGGCGGCGAGCATGTTCTTGCGCTTGTGGGCGGGGAACCCGGGATCCCGTGCCGCCTCGAGAGCCGGCTGGATGTACTGGAGAAACAGCGGCCGGTAGCGATCGGCGACCCAGCGCCGCCGGGCAGGGTCGGTGACGGCAACGAAGATCCAGGGCTGGCGATTCCCGCCACTCGGGGCGTAGGTGCCTGCCTCGCAGACCTTGCGGATCAGTGCCGGCGGGATCGGATCGGGTCGCAGCCGGCGGATGGCCCGGCACGTCCGGATCCCCTCGAGCAAGGGGACGTCCTCGCCGATGCGATCGATGTCGAGCGAGTCCACGTGGGCGCAGCTTTCGCGTGCGGACAGGCGATGCAAGCCGCATTCGGCCGTGTCACGGCTCGCGCAACGCCACGAGCGGTGGCTTGCGCGCAAGCCGCCAGGCTGGCAGCACGCCGGTGCCCGTGCCTGCGACCATGGCCAGCAGCCCGACGGCGGGGAGTCTCTCGACCGCGAGGTGCAGATCGAGGTCCCAGCCGAGCTGCTGGGCGAAGTTGATGCGGATCCAGAACACGGCCAGCACCGTTCCCATGACGAGCCCGCCGAACAGGCCGAGGGCCGACACCGCCCCCGATTCCGCCAGCACCGTCCTGGCAAGCTGCCCCCGGGTCATTCCGCTCGCCCGCAGCACGGCGAGCTCGCGGCGCCGGTCGATCCCCACGGCGAAGAGCGCCTCCATCAGACCGAGCAGGGCGACCAGGAGGGGCAGTACCTCGATGGCGCTCGTGAAGCGGAAGGCGCGGCGAACTGCGTCGCGGTGGTAGGCGAACAACTCGCGCTGTGTGCGGATCACGACACCGCCGACGGTGCCGCCAGGGCCCTCGGCGATGGCGCGTCGCACGGCGTCGAGCGGAGCTCCGGGCTCGAGCGTGACGTGGAAGCGGTTCGCCCGCTCGTCGTCCCACCACTGTCGGTAGAGCGGGCGGGCGAGGATCACGCTGCCGCGCGGCGAGACGTAGTCGACGACGATGCCAGCGACGGGGAGCTGGAGGGTTCCGCGGGGGGTCTCGAGGACGAGCACGTCCCCGAGGCGTACCCGCTGCTGGCGGGCGAAGTTCCGGGAGACGAGCGCGGCCTCTCCACGCGCTACCCGTGGCAGCGCCTGGGCGGCCTCGCCCGCGGCGAAGACGAAGTCGTCGGCCCGTGTCGGAGCGAACGCGCTCGCCTCGAGCGAATCGATGCTGATGCGCGTGCCGTGGTAAT